>Ga0157375_10000046_pt1 | contig 150644 bp, 132 predicted proteins | sample M35metaG_FD_115311 | JGI IMG/M metagenome (GOLD analysis project Ga0157375, IMG submission 115311) | Miscanthus rhizosphere microbial communities from Kellogg Biological Station, Michigan, USA - M3-5 metaG | ecosystem: Host-associated > Plants > Roots > Rhizosphere > Soil | place: USA... | reverse complement strand
TCGGAGCGAAGGCCGGGGACGTAGGAATCGTTGGCGAATGACGTCACCGGATCGATCGACTGGCCGTACGTTCCGCCGCCGTCGGTCGTCGTGTAGGTGCGGCTGGTGACGATCGGGCCGGAGGCGCCGTTCCACGAGACCCGCAGCGCGCCGTTCCCCGAGGAGACGCCGAAGTATTGCGTCACATCGGGGATGACCACCGTGCGCGACGGTGCCACCGAAACGCTCTGCGACGCGGCGTTGCGGTTGTCCTGGCCGGCGGCGAGGTAGCGGAGAGAGAGTGTCATCGTCGTCAGGCCGGGATTGAAGATGGTGATGTCGCTGCGCCAGAACGTGGAGGCGATGCCGGGCGTGCGGCCGACGGCGGGGATGGTCAGCTCCGAGCCCTGCGGCGCGGGGATGGCAGCGATGTAGACCGGGTCCTGCGTACGGTTGTCGATCACCGAGCCGTACGCGCTGATGGCGTGCGCCACAGCGGCATCGACGCGCATCGAAAGCGCGGAGAACGTGCGGCCGCTGATCGTCGGGAAGAACGCGGCCAGCGACGACTGCTGGAAGTTGTTCTCGGGGACCGTCACCGAGGTCGTGGCGATCACGTTGCCGTTGGCGTCGTAGAGCGTCAGGCCGGCGCCGACCGGCGCGCCGCTGCGGTTGACCAGGCCGAGGTTCGTGCGGAAGTTCGCGTCCTGTTCCAGTCCGGTCAGCAGGAGCGTCGTCGTCGACACGTCACCGTCGCTCACGTTCGGCACCGACTGACCATACGTTCCGGTGGCGCCGGTGGTAAAGGTGCGGCTGGTCACGCGGAGAGCCGGCGTGCTGGTGGCGCTCGATGCTTCGATGGCGATCGCGCCGGAGCCGGTGGAGAGGCCGAAGAGATCGCTCAGCGCGTTGGCGAAGGTGATCGACTGATTGGCGTTGATGAACAGGCTGCGCGTGAGCACCGCGCCGCCACCGCCGGGGATGAACGTGAACTGGCCCGCTGCCGCTTCGCTGCCGCCGTTGAAGAGGGTCAACTCCGTGCGCCACACCGATCCGCCGATGCCGTTCGTCTGCGCCGCAGCCGGCACGAGCGAGCGATAGGCCGTCGGCGCGGAGATGGTGATCACGTGTGAGACGATCGACAGGTTCACGCCATTGGCCACGGTCAGCGAGACGGTGTAGGAGGCTGGCACCGCATAGGTGTGCGCCGGGTTCTGCGCGCCCGAGGTCGAGCCGTCGCCGAAGCTCCACTGCCAGGAAGTTGGCGATCCCGTGGAGCGATCGGTGAACGTCACGGCGCTGCCAACGGTCGCCGAGGATGGCATATCGAAGGCCGCGGACACCTGCGGCGCTCCCGGCGTTGCCGTCGTCACGGTGATCGTGTGCGAGGCGATCGAGGTCAGTCCGGATGCCAACGCCACCGTCAGCGTCACCGGATAGTTGCCGGCCGAGGTGTAGCGCTTCGTCGGAGCCTGAAGATTCGATGACGTGCCGTCGCCGAACGTCCAGAGCCAGGTGGCGATGTTGCCCGACGAGCGATCGGTGAACGTGACCGTCTGCTGCGTCGTCGGATTCGACGGTGCGAACGAAAAGTCGGCGGCGATTCCGGACGAGACCGTGACGCTGTGCGACGCGAACGACTGGCCGTTGGCGGTGAGCTGGATCGTGTAAGTGCCCGGCGCGGCGTAGACGTGCGACGGATTCTGTTGCGTCGACGTGCCGCCGTCGCCGAAGTTCCACGACCACGACGTCGCGCCGTTCGATGTGTCGGTGCAGACGAAGTTGGTCACGCCGGCGACTCCGGCCGAGGGGGAGACGACGAAGGATGCCGCCACCGATGAGCCGACCGTGACGTTGGCGGTGTTCGACGGCGACGACTCGCCGGAGCCATTGAAGGCAACGGCATAGATGCGATACGAACCCGCGCCGACATTGGTGATCGACGCGCCGCGGCTGCCGGCCGCGAGGTCGGGCGTGAGCCGGGCGAAGCCGCCGTTGCCGGTGGCCAGGTAGACGCGATAACCGGTCTCGTTCGTGGCGTTGTCGGACCAGGCCAGATTGATCGTCGAGCCGGACGCCGCGGCGCTCAGCGACGTCGGCGCCGCCGGAGCCGATTCCTGATCGGGCGGTGGTACCGCGGTACCACTGGGATAGAGCCAGCGTGCGGCGACCTGATCATCCGTGCGAAGAACCGGACCGCCGCCGCTGACCGATGCGAACATCAGCGCCGAGCTGTCCGCGCTGTGGCCGAAGCCGAGCGTGTGGCCGAACTCGTGGGCCACGATCTCCGCCAGCGTCGTGCTGGAGATGCCGGCGGACGGCGTCACGCCGTCCTGGATGGTCAGGTTTCCTTCGCCGATGACGAAGGGGTGATAGGTCTGCGCGGTGTGCGCGGCGTCGGCGGTGAACGGAGCGGTCCAGGTCATCGTCCCCGTCACGCCGTTGAAGCCGCCCTGCCCGACCACGCCGCCGGTGGACGGGTTGAACGTTCCGCTGATCTCGTTTTTCGGATCGTTGAAGAGCACTTCGTTGACGCCGTTCGGCGCCGCGAGGCCGCCGGGCGATCCGCTTCCGGCGCCGCTGTAGACGTACTTGATCTTCGCCGCGCTATAGCTGTTCCAGGCGTTCATGGCCTGCTGGATTTCGGTGGTGCCGCCGCCGGTGTAGCCGGACTGCGTGCCGAAGCTGACCCACGAGGCGCTTCCGCCGCCATCGAATACGCTCCAGCGATACACGGTCCCCTCGGAAATCAGCGTGAACTCCGGCTTGATCACGCGGCCGGTAGCATTCGTCGCCGCCGATTCGAGATCGCGCTGCAGCACCGGATTGGACACACCGTAGTTGTTCTCGGAAATGCGACCGGCAACGCGATCGGTGACGAACGACTCGAAGGCGGTGGCGTCGCGCTGGACGTTCTTCGCCTTGATCGGCTGGAAGGAGGCGTCGAGCAGAGCCACATCGCCGGCGGTGTCGTCGCGCACGAGCAGTCGCCGGCCGTTGGCGGCGCGCTGTTCGCTGAACTTGCCGACAAAGAGATCAATGGTCTGGTAGTCGCCGCGCGGCGTCGGGGCAAGAAACGCCATGACCCGCTCGCCGGGCGTGTAGACAGGAGTGCCGAAGATTTTCGTGATGCGGCCGTCGAGCTCGCCGCCGACCTCGCGAATGATCAGCTCGCCCGAGGCATCGCCTTTGATCGTGCGATCGACGGCCAGCTTCGTTTCGGTCCAGATGCCTGCGCCGCGAAGTACCGGCGTCGAGCTGATGACCGTCCCTTCGACGATGACCGGCGACTTGCGGATGAGCTGCTCATCGGTCGGGAGGACGATGGTCGTAGCCGAGGCGGCGGAAGCGAGGAGCAACAAGACACACGTCGGCCAGTACACCCGGAAGCGCTTCAGCATTAGGTCTCCTGATTGGGGCAGACTACTCCCTCTGTACGCCGGCGAGAGTCCGGGTTGGGAGCGGTCGGGATCATCGATCGTGGAAGTTATTCGGCGTTAACCACACACCCCGCTGATACCATTCCACGATCCATGCTCCAGCCTGACTCGATGCTCGGTCCTTATCGGATCGTGAGCCTTCTCGGCGAAGGCGGCATGGGGGCGGTCTACCGCGCCAAGGACACGCGACTCGGGCGCGACGTTGCCGTCAAGATCCTCACCGCGCTCACGCTCAGCGACCAGGAGCGCATCCAGCGTTTCGAGCAGGAGGCGCGCGCCACCGGGATGCTGAATCATCCCAACCTGCTGACGATTTACGACGTCGGGAACGAAGCCGGCACGGCGTACATCGTCAGCGAGCTGCTGGAAGGCGAGACGCTTCGCGAGCGGCTCGAGCGCGGTCCGCTGGCGACGCGGCGTGCGGTCGATGCGGCGCTGCAGGTCGCCAACGGACTGGCTGCGGCGCACGAGAAAGGCGTCATCCATCGCGATCTCAAGCCGGACAACATCTTTCTCACGCGCGATGGTCGCGCCAAGATCCTCGACTTCGGCATCGCCAAGCTGAGCGCGAAATCGGACGACGGCGGGCTCTTCCAGCAGGCCGCCACCGAGCCGGGCATGGTGCTGGGCACGGTCGGATACATGTCGCCCGAGCAGGTGCGCGGCGAGAAGGTCGACACGCGATCGGACATCTTTGCCTTCGGCGCCATCCTCTACGAGATGCTGACCGGCCGGCGCGCCTTCAAACGCGACTCGTCGATCGAGACGCTGGGCGCGATCTTGAAAGAGGATCCGCCCGATCTCACCGAGGCGCTGCCGAACATCCCGCCGGCGTTGGAGCGGCTCACGCGCCGCTGCCTGGAGAAAGACCGCGAGCTGCGTTTCCAGTCGGCGCGCGATCTGGCCTTCAACCTGGAGACGATGGCCTCGGTCTCCTCGCCGGGGACGTTCTCGAACGTTCCCACTCCTTCGACGTCGACGATGCGCATGCAGCAGGATCCTTCGCGGCGCACCGCGGCCACGGCGGTCCGTCCGGTGACCTCGGCGATGCCGGCGACGGTTCGCACCGCAGCGCGTACGGCGACGATGAGCGTGCCTAAGCCGCGCCGCGTTTCGCCCCTCCTGCTGACGCTGCTCTTCCTCGTCGCCATCGCCGGCGCGGCGTGGGGCGGCTGGTATTTCGCCACCAACCGCATGAAGGAGGAAGCGCCGCCGGAGGTGGTCTTCCATCGCATGACCTTCCGCCGCGGCGAGGTGCGCTCGGCGCGCTTCGGGCCCGATGGCGATTCGATCGTCTACAGCGCGGCGTGGGATGGCAATCCATCCGAAGTGTTCGTGGCCAACCGGCAGAGCCCGGAGGCGCGTCCCCTCGGCGTGAAAGATGCCGACGTGCTGGCCGTTTCGAAATCGACCGAACTGGCGGTACTCCTCCGCCGCGACCGTCTCACCAGCCTCGGCACACTGGCGCGCGTTCCGCTCGCCGGCGGCACGCCGCGCGAGATCGCCGAGCAGGTGCTGCAGGCCGACTGGTCGCCGGACGGCACGAACCTCAGCGCCATCCGCGGCGGCAACGGCAGCTTCCGCATCGAGTCGCCCATCGGCCGGGTGCGTTACGAATCGCCGCACGCGCTGCGCGACATTCGCGTGGCTGCGGACGGCCGCATCGCCTTCGTCGAGTCGTACAGCGGAAAGAACGACGTGGCCATCCTCGATCCGAAAGCCGCCAAACCGGTCTCGATCGCGCGCGGATGGAGCCACGGCGTCACCGGGCTTTCGTGGGCGCCCAACGGCAAAGAGATCTGGATCACCGCCACCGACACCGGCGCTCCGCCGGCGCTGTATGCGATCAACACCGAGACCGGCGACGGGCGCATGATCAATCGCCTGACCGGCTCGATGCGCCTCTACGACATCTCGCCGGCCGGCCACGTGCTGCTCTCGAACGGAATGTGGCGCGCGGCGCTGGAAGTGCAGGCGCCCGGCGAAACGACCGAGCGCGATCTCTCGTGGCTGGACTGGTCGGCGCTGGCCGATCTCTCGCGCGATGGAAAAACGATTCTCTTCAACGAGTCGCGGGAAGGAGGCGGCACCGCCAGCGCGATGTATCTCCGCCGTCTCGATGCGCCGACGCCGGTCCGCATCGGCGACGGTTACGGCGACGCCATCTCGCCCGACGGCAAGTACGTTCTCGGCCACAACGGTCCGAAGCTGGTGGTGGTCCCGACCGGCAGCGGCGAGGCGCGCGAGCTGAAGACCGACGGCGCGTTCGATCTCGGCGCGGCCTGGCTTCCCGACGCGCGCCGCGTCGTCGTCGCCGGAGCGCTGCCGAAGAAGGGCTACCAGCTCTACGTGATCGACACGCTCGACGAATCGGTGAAGCCGGTCTCGCCGGAGAACATCTGGGGCGACGCCTATCGCCCGTTTGCCGTCTCGCCCGACGGCCGCTATGTCGCGGGGATGACCAAGCAGCAGACCATCGCGCTCTATCCCGTCGATGCGACAGCCGAGCCGTCGATCGTTCCCGCCATCGAGCCGGGCGAAGTGCCGATCACCTGGTCCGCCGACGGCGCCGCGCTCTTCGTCTACCGCCCCACCGCCCTCCCGGCGCAGGTCACGCGCGTAACGCTGGCCACCGGCGCCCGCGAGCCATGGAAGCAGTTCTCCCCCAACGATCCCGCCGGCGTCTACAAAATCGCCCCGATCTGCGTCACGCCCGACGGTACCGCCTACGCCTACAACGCGCTGCGGATGCTGGGGGATTTGTACGTGGCGGACGGGCTACGGTAACTGCGCTTCGCACGTTCTCTGCGGCTTCGCCGCGTTGTCGGTTGTCTGCGCTTCGCGCGTTTTCGGTTCTGTAGATGCGGGTTGATGCGGCACAGACACTCCTGTCTGTGCTCCGGCGGGGCACTGCCGCTTCGTGATTGATTCTCGCCGCGATAGCGGCGACGAGAAGATAGCCAGAGGCGCGAGCGCCTTTTGCGAGCGCCTCTGGACCCGATGCCAATGGAAACTCGTGCCGCGTCAGCGGCACAAATCTAGATCGTCCTTTTTCCAGGCGTGCTCGCAAAGGCGCTCGCACGCCTGGCTATCTTCTTGAGCCGCTAACGCGGCGACACAACCGGGCGCATTCGCCGTGAGATCAATCGCTCTCGCTGCTCGCGATCAGCCTTCTGTCGCCGGCGGCGCGGGTGCCGCTGGCGCGGCAGTCGGTGGCGGCGGCGCAAGAGGCGCCGGGGTGACGGGAGGTGCCGGCGGCGTGGCGGTGTCGATCTTGATATCCCCGTTCACCGTCGTGATGCGCAGCTCGTAGCGGCCGCCGTTTACTTCGCCGGAGACGCGGCGGCTGCCGGGGTGGGAGTGAATGTTCAGCGGGAAGGCGGCTTCGATGTCGCCGTTGACCTGCGAGAAATCGCCGGTGAACGATGCGGTCAGCGGCAGGGATGCGGTCACGCCGCCGTTCACCGTCTTCAGCGTCGCGCCCTGGAACGACCGGGCGAAGCGCGCCTCGATGCGGCCATTCACCGTGTGCGCTTCCACTTCGTTCGAGCCGGGGGTGTCGATGTTCACGCGGCCGTTGACGGTCACCGCTTTCATCTCGCCGTCGACGCCGTGGGTGGCGATGCGGCCATTCACCGTGCGCAGATCGAGAGCGACCGATGCCGGCACCTTGAGGTCGTAGTCGACGCGGGTCTCGTTGCCCCAGCTGAAGAAATGAAAGCCGCGATGTTCGTTGCGGCGGCCGATGACCAGCGTGTCGCCATTGAGCTCCGTGGTGAAGTAGCCGAGGTTCTCCTGGTTGTTGCGAGGGGCCCGGCGGCTGCGGACGGAGGCGTCCATGGCGATCTCGCTCTCCGAGCCGGCTTCGATGTTGATCGCGCCGTCGATCTCGCGCACCTCGATGTGATGGATTGCACCCGCCGGCCACTTGCGCTCGATGTGCGCCGTCCGGCGCTCCATTACCGCGCCGCAGCCCGCTAGAAGAACCATTGCGGAGAGTGAATAGAAGATGCGATTCCGGCTGTTCATAGGTGACCTTGCAGCAGGATGGTACGAGAGCGAGGGGAAAGAGTTTCGGAGGCGGCTAGAAGTATGTCCACGGACGGGTCCCAAACGACGCTACTGCGCATCGCCGCCTTCCTCGTCGATGCCCTCTCCATCTCGCTGCTCCTGGTGCTCCCCGCCGCGCTCGTGAGCTACACCCTGGCCTGGATCGGCGGCGAGATCAAAGCGATCCAGATCGTCTGGTACGTCGCGCTCAGCATCGTCATGATCGGCATGCTTTTCCGCGACGGCTGGCGCGGCCGCTCCCTCGGCAAGCAGATCCTGGGCCTGCGCCTGATCACGCCGAACGACCGGCCCTGCGGTTACCTGCGCAGCCTCGCCCGCAACGTCGGGCTGATCGTGCCGGGCCTGAACCTGGTCGAAGTCATTCTCGTCGTCTTCGGCAAGCGCCGCCTCGGCGACAAGATCGCCAAGACCATCGTCACGGAAGAGTGATCAAGCGCTTCTCGGTCAGCGTCTTCGCGAACTCTTTGGCGCGCGACAGCCGGACGTCGAAGTCGAACTCATTGCGATCTCCGAAATGCTCCGCCGCGAGCACGATGTGCGGCGCATCGATCAGCCGGTAGACCACGCCGAGGTGATCGAACGGGACGCCGACCTTGAAGCGCTGGTAGACGTAGCGGTCGTCGATCGACGCGATGCGCAACGCCTCCGCCGCCGTTTCGCGATACGCGCGCGAGAGTCCGCCGGTGCCGAGCTTCACGCCGCCGTACCAGCGGACGACCACCACCGCGACGTCGTAGAGATCCGCCCCTTCGATCGCGCTGAGGATCGGCTTCCCGGCCGTGCCCGACGGCTCGCCGGCATCGGCACTGCGCGCGCGCATCTCGCCGTTAGCGAAGAGCCGGAAGGCCCAACAGAGATGCGTGGCGTCGTAGTAGCGCTTCGTCAGCGAGGCCAGCTCGGCGAAAAACGACTTGTCGTCCTCCACGTGCAACGCGATACCGAGAAACTCGGAGCGATCGATCTTCTGGCGAAACTCGGATGCCGAGGCAGGCGTTCGGTAGTGATCGAGCACGGACTCATATAATCCGCCGAATGTTCAAGATCGAAGAGCTTTTCGCGCGTGAGATCCTCGATTCCCGCGGCAATCCAACGATTGAAGTCGACTGCCTGCTCGACTCCGGCGCCACCGGCCGCGCGGCCGTCCCCTCGGGTGCGTCCACCGGCTCGCGCGAGGCTCTCGAGCTTCGCGACGGCGACAAGAAGCGTTACCTCGGCAAGGGCGTGCGCAACGCCATCGACAACGTCGACATCATCGCCAAGGAAGTCGAAGGGATGGACGCCCGCGAACAAGCCATGATCGATCTGCTGATGAAACAGATCGACGGCACCGAGAACAAAGGCAACCTCGGCGCGAACGCCATTCTCGGAGTCTCGCTGTCGGTCGCTCGTGCCGCATCCGAGGCGTCCGGCCTGCCGCTCTTCCAATACCTCGGCGGACCGGGAGCCCGCACGCTGCCGGTTCCGATGATGAACGTCATCAACGGCGGCGCGCACGCCGACAACAATCTCGACGTTCAGGAGTTCATGATCATCCCCGCCGGCTTCGACAATTTCAGCGATGCCCTGCGCGCCGGCGCCGAGACCTTTCACCATCTCAAAGGAATCCTGCACGACCGCAAGCTGACCACCGCCGTCGGCGATGAAGGCGGCTTCGCGCCCGACCTGAAATCGAACGCCGAGGCGCTCGATCTGATCCTGTCAGCAATCGAGAAGGCGGGATACCGCGCTGGCGAGCAGATCTTTCTCGGCCTCGACGTCGCCGCCTCGGAGTTCTTTTCGAAAGGCAAGTACGACTTCGAGAGCGAGAAACGCGGCAGCGCGGAAATGGTCGCCTACTACGAACAACTGCGCGCCAAGTACCCGATCATCTCCATCGAAGACGGCATGTCCGAGGGCGACTGGGAAGGCTGGAGCGCGCTGACCAAAGCGATGGGTGCCGGGACGCAGCTCGTCGGCGACGACGTTTTCGTCACCAATCCCGCCATCCTGGCCAAAGGAATCGAGCAAGGCGTGGCCAACGCCATCCTGATCAAAGTCAACCAGATCGGCACCCTCACCGAAACCCTCGACGCCATCGAAATGGCCAAGCGCGCCGGCTATCGCTCTGTGATCTCGCACCGCTCGGGCGAAACCGAGGACTCGACGATCGCCGACCTCGCCGTCGCCACGAACGCGGGCCAGATCAAAACCGGATCGCTATCCCGCAGCGACCGCCTCGCCAAGTACAACCAGCTGCTGCGAATCGAAGAGGACCTCGGCGATGCCGCGGTTTACGCGGGGAAGGGGATTTTCCGGGCTTTCTAGCTCGACTGTCATCCTGAGCGTCGAGCGAAGGATCTCAAACTACAGTTTCTGTGTTGAAACTGTGTTGCCTTTACACGGCTTCGTCTGGAACCGCCTAGCTGGAGATCCTTCAGCCGCGCTTCGCCGGCTTCAGGATGACAGACGTATGAGAGTGGCGAGATCAGCAAGCTCCACCACCGGCCTATCCCTTCTTTCCACCATCACCACCTCCCGCCCAATCCCCGCTAATGCCTCCATCTCGAACTCGCGCATCGACTGATCGCACTTGCAGTCGTTCTCCGGCGTCACGTAGTTCGCGATCACGCCGCCGATGCGCATGCCGCGTTGCTCGACCTCGGCGATGAGGCGTTTGCTCTCGGCGATAACGATCCGTTCCGGACGCGTGACGACGATGACGCGCGTGGAATCCGAGCGCATCGCTTCGTCGAGCGCGTGCAGCGCTCGCGAGGCGCGGATCAGTTCTTCGCCGAGCGATCCAGGCGCGATCAGGTCGCGATAGCGAAGCAGGATGCGCATGAACTCGCGCACCCACTCCCCGGCCGTTTGCGGCAGGTCGATCAATCGCAGGAAGTGGCCCGTCGGCGCGGTGTCGACGATGATCGCGGCTTGTTCCTCATCGGCGATGAGATCAGCCAGCCGTGTGATGGCGAACAGCTCGTCGGCGCCGGGAGGGGCGATCTCCACCAGCTTCTTCATGGCATCGGCGTCGTAGGCCACGGTCATCCCGCCGGGCGTGATGGCGCCGATGGCGCGCTCGATCTCTTCGCCGAGGGAGTCGCGAAACTGCCGCCACTTCGCGCGGGTATCGATCGTCTCGACGGCAAGATTCGCCGGCGGCGCTTCATGCGCGAAGACATCGCGAAGCGTGTGCGCGGGATCGACGGAGATGACGGTGTACTTTCTCTCGGGCGACCGCGCGGCGAGTTGCAACGCAATCGATGCGGCGGAGGTGGTCTTGCCGACGCCGCCCTTGCCCGCGAGAAAGGTGAGACGCGCAAGCGTTACGCTCCCCACGTAGGTCGGACTCTCCAGTCCGACCTCTTGTGAATACTCCTCGTCACTGTTGTTTCCGACCCGGGTCAGGCCGGACTGAGAGTCCGACCTACGTAACCATCGGCTGATCGCGTCCGCCGTATCGAGCGGCACGCACGCCCTCGGTGCATCCACCACCGGCGCCAAGCGCTTGCGCGCCTCGGCATCGCGACTCCGTTCGCAATCGTCGTCCGCCACCGCCCGGTTCAGCACCACGAACGGGACATCGATCCCATCCGCCCGCACGTCGCGCACCAGCCGTTCCGTCTGTTCGACCACCCACGGCTCCGACAACGTCACCGCTACGAATGCGGCGCGGGCCGGATCGGTGAGCAGATCGCGGCGGCGCTTCGCATCGGCCTCGAACTGTTCGATGAACGCATCCATGGCATCGCGAACGTTGCGGCGCGTGAACTGACGCACCATCCCGCGATGCTTGGCCTGCATCGAGTCGAGCGCCTCGGCGAACTGGCGGAAGTGATTCGCGGACGAGAGCATCCGCAACGTGTGACCGGTCGGAGCGGTGTCGACCACGATCGTGGAATCGGCATTCTCTTCCGCCAGTTCGCCGATGCGCATCCACGCCATCAGCTCGTCGACGCCGGGAAGCGACAGCTCGAAAAATCGCCGCAGCTCCTCCTTGTCGAGATACGTTCCGCGATCGCCGAGCTCGAGAAAGCTTTCGAGATTACGGTCGAGAAAACGGCGGTAGAGCGCGCCCGCGTCGAGCGACTCCGTGCGCAACTCGCCGTGAAGGATGTCGCCGAGGTTCGAGGCGGGGTCGGTGGTGAAAAGAATGACCGGGCGCGATTTCGCAAGATGCAGCGCCGCCGCGATCGAGATCGTGGTCTTGCCGGTGCCGCCTTTGCCGCCGATCAGGATCACACGGCGGCCGGCCAGCCGGTCGAACGCCGCGGCGAGCGTCACTGCCCGTATCCGGTGTAGATCCCGATGCCGCCGTCGTCGTCATCGTCGCCGCGCGCCTGCCGGGCCATCTCCTCGCGGCGCGCGCGGATGTCGCGGAGCGCCTGAAATACCTGCGCCTCCTGCACCGCGTACTCCTCTTCGCTGATGTCGCCGACCTCCAGCATCATCTGCAGCTCGATGAGCCGTTCCTTCCACGGCTGATCGTTCAGCAACTCCTCGTTCGCCATCGTCTGGATCTGCTTCATGATCCAGCTGAACCCCGAAATGGGGAGCTTGATGGGAATCATGAGAATGTCGTCGAGGAGGAACATGGCGAACCGCGGCTAGGCCGTGCCCCGCTCCAGCTTCAGCCGGATGTTCACGAAGTTGTACGGCGGCCAGGGGCCGGTGTAGAGAAACGACAGCTTGTTCTCGTACTTCTTGGCGATATCGGTGATCTGGTCGTCGAACGCTTTCGTTTTCTCGCGATCGACCAGGAAGGCGGCGTTGAGGATCATCTTGTCGCCGATCGGCTTGTTCGAACGGGAAGCGATGGCGGCGTCGCGCAACGCTTCGTAGATCTCGCTCACGTACGCGTCCGCTTTCGCCTGCAGCGCCGACTCCACCACGCGGCCGAGCTGCATGCGCGAGAAATAAGTCGACGTCGACGTGTTCGACTGGATCTCTTCCTTCAGCCGGCGGATCTCCTCGTTCTCGGTCTCGATCTCGCGGACGATTTGGTCCTTGTCCCAGTTCACCTTCAGGCCGAACTCGATCTTGCCGTCCATCTTCTGCAGCACGTCAGAGAGCGCGTCGTAGGTTCCCTTGAGGAACTCCTTGATGTCGTTCTCGGTGCGAAAGACGGTGCCGAAGCTCATCGGCAGCACGGTAAAATCCTTCATCACCAGCTCGTTCACGTGCTCGTGGGCGAGGGCGTTTTCGCGCGTCGGATCGAAGACGATCAGCGGGCAGTTGGAGACCACGGCCGCGAATTCTTTGTAGGGGACGGTGTAGACCTTGTCGCCGCGTCCGCCGATGCCGACCGGACCGAAATCGCGCGGGATTTCGGTCTTGATGATGCAGTAAACGTACTTCCCCTGCTCGGTTTCGGGCTGCTTCGCCTGTGCCTGATCTTCCATGTCGGGAGCCTCGTCGTGGATGCGGCGAAGCATACAATACCCGCGAATTGTCATCCCGCCGCCTGGTCTCCCTGACCGAGTCGTGGTTCCGCAAAAACCAGCGCCCGCTGCCGTGGCGCGACGGCTACGACCCCTATCGCGTGTGGGTCTCCGAAATCATGCTGCAGCAGACGCGGATGGAAGTCGTCCTCGGGTACTACGAACGATTCCTCGGCCGATTTCCAACGGTCGCGAAGCTGGCGCGGGCGAGTGTCGACGACGTGACCGCTGCCTGGTCGGGACTCGGCTATTACCGCCGTGCGCGCATGTTGCGCGATGGAGCAATCGATGTGATGACGCGCTTCGGCGGAACGATTCCGAAAAGTGTCGACGAGCTGATGACCATCGCCGGCATCGGCCGCTACACGGCGGGAGCGATCGCGTCGATTGCGCACGGACGACGCGCGCCGATCGTCGACGGCAACGTCGCCAGGATCATGGCGCGTCTGTTTGCCATCGAAGCGCCGCTCGGTTCGCCCGCCCTCATGCGCGAGGCGTGGTTGCGTGCCGAGGAGTTGGTGGCGTCGTCAAAATCGCCGCGCGACTTCAATCAGGGGCTGATGGAGCTCGGCGCGCTGATTTGCACGCCGCGGAATCCATCGTGCGGGAAGTGTCCGCTGCGGACACACTGCGCGGCGTTTCTGACGGATCGCGTCGATGCGCTGCCGCGGCCGAAAGCGAAACCGGCCACCCGCGAGCTCCGCATCCCGCTCTATCTGGTCCTTGACCGCGATGGCCGCATCCTCATGCGCCGCGAATCGGGCCAGCTCATGCGCGGCATGTTTCACCTTCCGCATGGCGACACCACGCTGCTGACCGGCACGCCGCTTCGCATCGGCGACTCGGCCACGCTCGGGACGTTCCGTCACACGGTCACCAACCGCCGGATCACGTTTGAAGTCTTCGCCGTGTCGCACCGCCCGCGCACAAGGGCGCGCGAGTACGCCTGGATCGATCCGGCCGCGCTCGCCGCCATCCCCCATCCGTCCTACGTTCGCAAAGCGTTGCGGCTGGCCGGAATCGGCAAGTAACGGCTTGCTGTTCGCGCACAGCATGAGACTTACGATCGCCGTCGTTCTGCTTGCCGCTGCTGCGACTCTCCACGCCGATTCGCGCACCTACGCCATCACCAAAGGCGGCAGCAACGTCGCCGAGTTTCACGCTGAGGACACGTACGACTCGTTCGACGGAAAGACCAGCGATGTGACGGGCAGCATCGTCGCCGATCCCGCCAGCCCGGCGGCGTCGAGCGTGCAGCTCACCATCAACATCGCCTCGCTCGACACCGGCAACAGCCTGCGCAACAAAGAAATGCGCGAGCGCTACCTCGAGACCGGCAAGTTCGGCACCGCGGCGTTCAAGTCGGTCAGCGTCACCGGCCCGGCGACGATCGCCGCCAACCAGCCGGCGGACATCAATGTCACCGGCGACATGACCCTTCACGGCGTCACGAAGCGAATGACCATCCCCGTGCGCGTAGTCCTGATCCCCGACGGCCGCATCCACGCCACGTCCAGTTTCAAGATCCACATGCCCGACTTCGGCATCAGCGTCCCGCACAACATCCTGGTGACGGTGAACGACGAGGTGCCGGTGCGGCTGGATGTGTGGGCGGCGGGGAAGTAGTTGCTGTCATTCTGAGCGACGCGAAGAACCCCCGGCGAGGAATCGCGGCGACGAGTTCCAACCGAGTCCGTCCGAGGGTGGGCGGTGCTGCGCTGCTCACACGTTTCGCGCCTGACCACCGCCCCACTTACTGCAGCGAAAACCCTTCGACCGTCGATCGCCAGTTGGGGATTCCTCGCGTCGCTCGGAATGACAGAGACAGTGTCATGCCCCCCCGTTGCTGCGTTATGTGCATCACCCGTTTACAATCCTCCAAATGCTCGGGCGTGTGGCGGTCGCGATCTCTCTCCTCTTTCTTCCCACCACCGCTTTCCCCCAGTGCAACATCTCCCAGGTCGCCAGCATCCCTTTCCGTGCGTCGTATCTCGACATCGCCATTGACGGCAATGACCTCTGGGCGGCGACTTCGTACGGGCTCTCGCTCTACGACCGCAGCGTCGATCCTCCCGCGCTCGTGGCGTCGATTCCGTTGCCGGGCATCACCCGCACCGTGCGCGCCACGAGCGGACGCGCCTACGTGGGCAGCGGATCGACGCTGTACATCGTCAGCAGGAACGGCAAATCGCTGCAGGTCGTGCGCGGCATCGAAACCGGTGGCACGATCAACGATCTGCTGTTGACGACGCTCGATCTCTACATCGCCGGCTCGAACGGGCTGACGCAGTGGGACCTGCTCGATCCAACCAATCCCTCGAAAACGCCCTCGGTTTTCGTCACCAGCCGCGCCAACGTCGTCTCGCTCGCGCTGAGCGGCGCGACGATGTTCGCCGCGGACGGCGATTCGTCGGTCGAGGCCTTCAACATCAGCGTGCCGTCGATTCCGAACGGTCTCGGCACCATCAGCTCGCTGCCCGGCTCGATCGCCGTCAACGCCGCGGGCGGCCGGCTGTACGTTTCCGACGGACAGCAGACCGACATCTTCGTCAACATCGACGGCGGCGGCGCCACGGCCACGAAGGCGGCCAGCGACGCGTTCGGCGCGGTATCGATCGCACCGATCACCTCGACGGCGATCTTCGCCGGAGGCACCGACCGCCAGGTGCGCGCCTTCGATCTCGCCGCGGCCGCGACGCCGGTCGAGCTCTCCCGCGTGCAACTCCAGCCCAGCGGAGGCAATGTCAATCGCATCAGTCGTCTCGCCGCCGCGCCCAATCGGCTCTACGTCGCCGGCGGCGACCTCGGGCTGCTGACTTACGACACGACGTCGTTCGAGCCTTCGTTTCCCGTGCGCAGTTACGCCACTGGTGCCACCACCTCGGTGGTCTCGCTCGGCACGAACGTCTACGTTTCCCGCGCGTCGACGGGCATCACCGAGTTCGGCCAGTCGGCGAACGGCACTCTGACGCAGCTTCGCTCGTGGGACAGCAGCACCGACATCGTCCGCGACGGCGGCAATGGATTCCTGCTGACGACGTCCGGCGCCGTCGCGTCGCTGTGGGCGCTCAGCCCGGCCACGCCGGCGCGCGTCTCCTCGGTCACTCTGCGCGCGCCAGTCATTTCGGCCGCGCTCGTCGGAACGACCGGCTACTTCATCCTGAGCGAGACCACCGGCAACACATTCTGGTCGGCCGATCTGGCGCCGGTTTCACCGATTGCGCAGCAGATCGTGCTTCCCGGATCCAGCCCGTCGTTCATCGCCCGCTCCGGTTCCGCGCTTGCCCTAGCCGAGCTGCGCAACGACGGCACGACCGCGCTCTCGTATTACGCCTCGGCCGATTTCACCAAGACGCCGTCGACGGCCAGCGTGACCGGCCTCTCCACCGGCGGCATCGCCCTCTCCGGCTCGACGGCTGCCACGTCGACGTTCGCCGGCGTAAGCATCGTCAACTTGACCGCCGGGACGACGACGCTCCTGCCGCAATCGGGCGGCGCCGCGCGAAGCCTGGCCTTCGCCGGAACGACGCTGGTCGAATCGACCGACACGTCGCTGCTGATCTGGAACACGCAGACGAAGACGTTGACCAGGCAGCTCGCGCTTCCGGCCGCGCCGGTGGCCGTCCACGTCGGTCCCGACAACGCCGTGGCCGATGTGGCCACGCAGGAGGGCGTCACCACCGCGCAGATGGGCGGCACCACGCGGATGCCGTCGCTGCTCTTCGCCACCAACGGCAATGGTTACTACAAGAAACTGGTCGCCGGCAGCCAGCGGCTCTACTTCTTCGACGGACACAACGTCGACGTCTTCACCAACACCATGCAATCGGTCGGCGGCATCCGCACGCCGCTCATCGTCGACGTCGCCGCCAGCGACAGCAACGCCTTCACTATCCACAACAACCTGAGCGTGATGTCGTACGGCCGCGAAGGAAACACCATCACCACCTCCACCATCAACGAAGGCTCCGACGCGCTGGCGCAGTCGATCAACACCGCCGGCGGCGCGGCCTGGGCTTCGGTTTTCATCCACTGCCAGAGCAGCGGCTGTGAAGGGAAGACCATCGTCTTCGATCCGAAGAGCGCCTTCGCCCAGACGTCGACCATGACCGGCTCGGTGCGCGATCTCGTCACCAGCGGCAATCGCGCGTATGTCCTCACCGAGCTCCCCAACGAAGTGCGCGTGGTCGACATCAGCGACCCCGCACACCCTTCCGTTCTGGTCACGCGCCCGAGCGAGGGGACACAAGCGCCGCGCGCGATCGGCTTCGCCAACGGAACGATCTACGTTCTCGGCGAGAAGCTTTACAGCTACTCATCGACCGATCTGTCAGCAATCAACGTTCAGCTCACGTCGTACGTCACCGATTTTGCGAGCGGCGTGACCTATGTCGACCAGCATCTCCGCGCCGACGGCGGCTGTGTCGCCCTCACCGGCCGGCAGTTCTGGCCGGAGTTCCTCAACGGCACCCCGGTCATCCTTTCCCCCGTGCCGGCCATCGCTTCCCCCGCGGCCGGCCGCTTCGTGGCTACGCAGCCGGGCACGTTCTACTTCCTGACCGACTACTCGCTCGAGATCTGGTCGGCGAAACCGCTGGCGCTTCCGCCACGCCGCCACGCGGCGCGGTAGCATTCGCGCATGCCCAAGATCACCTTCGCCTCCGACGCGAACGCCTACCGCATCACGCTGTCCGATCCGCCGCTGAACATTCTCGATGTGGCCATGCTCGACGAGCTGCGGGACGCCATCGCCCGCGTCGCGCCGGACCGGCATGCGCTGATCATCGATGCGCAGGGCGAGAAGGCTTTCTCCGCCGGCGCCAGCGTGCAGGATCACCTCGGCGATCGCGTGGCCACGATGCTCGGCCACTTTCACGACTGCTTCCGCATGCTGGCCAAACTCGACGTCGTCACCGTCGCGCTCGTGCGTGGCGTTGCGCTCGGCGGCGGGTGCGAGCTGGCGCTCGCGTGCGATTTCGTCCTGGCCTCGGATCGCGCGAAGTTCGGACAGCCCGAGATCAACCTCGGCGTTTTTCCGCCGGTGGCCGCGTACCAGATGTCGCGTCAGCTCGTGCCGCGCAAGGGACTCGAACTGCTGCTGACCGGCGATGCTATCGACGCCACGACGGCGGAACGCCTCGGTCTCACCAATGCCACCTTTCCGTTCGCGGACTTCGATGTGCGCGCCGAGGAGTGGATGGGGAAGTTATATCGACAGAGTGCGTCGTCGTTGCGACTGGCCAAACGCGCCTTCCGGCTCGCGCAAAGCGCCGACTTCAACGAGCGACTCGGAGCCGTCGAGCGGCTCTATCTCGATGACCTGATGGAAACGAGCGACGCCAATGAAGGGCTGAACGCCTTCATGGAAAAGCGGAAGCCGGTGTGGACCGGGCGCTGAACGACACCACGCCGCGGCGCGACGGCGTCGAGTTGGTGGCGGTCTCCTTCGTCGTCCTTTTCATCGAGCTGGCGCTGATCCGATGGCTGGCCGCGCAGGTCCGCGTCCTCGCCTATTTTCCGAACGTCGTTCTTCTCGCTGCGTTTCTGGGGCTCGGCATCGGCAGCCTGCTGGCGCGACGCCGGATCCAGCTCGCTCCGTGGTGGGCTCCGTTGCTGCTACTTGTCGCCGGAACTGGTTGGGCGCTCAGCCGCATCGCCTTCACCGCGGAGTCGGTCACTGAGCATCTCTGGCTCCTCTACTACGACCTGCCGCAGGGGTCGCCGGTGGTGCACGGTGTGGCCGCGCCGATCCTCATCACCTTCGTTCTCACCGCCGCGTCGTTCGTGCCGCTCGGCCAGATCGTGGCCATTCGCCTGCGCCGATTCCGCGATGGTGGCCGGCCGCTCGCCGGATACGCCTGCGATCTGACCGGCTCTCTGCTCGGAACGATTGCGTTTGCCATCGCCTCGTTTCTCGACGCCACGCCGCTGATCTGGTTCGCCATCCCGCTCGCCGCATCGCTGGTCGTGCTGGCGCGATCGCGAATGTGGCTGATCACCGGCGTGCTCGCCGCATGCACGATTCTGGTCATCGTCGCCTGGACCGATCGCGCCGATGCCTACAGTCCGTACTACGCCCTCTCGCGCATCGACATGCCGGGCAACCTCGGCTTTCTCGTTCTGGCGAATGGATCGCAGCACCAGTACGCGGCGCCGCTGAAGCGAAGCGACGTCTTCACCCGGCCCGACAATATCGCCCTCCGCGCGGGCTATCACCTGCCCTACCGCTTCCTCCCTCACGTTCCGCGCCGCGTGCTGATCCTTGGCGCGGGCAGCGGCAACGACGCGGCGGTGGCCATCGACGAAGGCGTATCGCAGGTCGATGCCGTCGAGATCGATCCGCTCATCATCGCCATGGGGAAGACGCATCATCCCGACCGGCCCTACGCCGATCCGCGCGTTCGCGTCATCAACACCGACGCGCGCTCGTTTCTCAACAACACCCACGGCACCTACGACCTCATCGTCTTCGGCACGCTCGATTCGATGACGCGGCTCTCGGCGCTCTCCAACGTGCGCCTCGACAACTTCATCTACACGCGCGAATGCTTCGAGGCCGCGCACCGGCATCTCGCCGCTGACGGCGGGATGGCGGTCTACTTCGGTACTGCCGTCGACTACATCGATGCCCGCCTGCGCACGCTGCTGGCGCAGGCCACCGGCCGTCCGCCCGCGGTTATCGCCCACAACTTCGGCAGCTTCAACCGGCTCTACCTCGCCGGCCCGGCCTTCGCCCATCTCTCCGCGCCGCCGGCCGCGGCGACGAACGTTCCCAGCGACGACTGGCCGTATCTCTACCTCCGTTCGCGCGCCATCACGCCGTTCTACGCCGGCATCGTCGCCGTCATCGCCCTGGTCGCGCTGGTCTCCGTCTTCGCCGCCGGCGGAAGGCTGAAAACATTCGATGGCCCGCTGTTCTTTTTCGGATTGGCCTTCCTGCTGCTCGAAACGAAATCGGTCACGGAGATGAACCTGGTCTGGGGCGCGACCTGGCTGACGAACGCGATCGTCTTCGGCTCGATCCTGGCGATGATCCTGACCGGCACGCTGCTGATGCAATGGCGTCCGTTGCCGTGGCGCATCAGCGCGGCCGGCCTGGTGATCGCGCTGCTGGTGAACTACCTCACGCCGGTCCACTCGCTGCTGGCGGCGAGCATGGCCACGAAGCTGCTGCTTTCGCTGGCCTTTGTCGGCCTTCCGATCTTCTTCGCTTCGACCTGCTTCGCCCTTCAGTTCCGCGATGAGGAAGCGGCCGACGTCGCCTTCGGCTGGAACGTCATCGGCGCCGTCGCCGGCGGCCTGCTCGAGCTCACCTCGATGGTGATCGGGCTGAAGCTCCTCTCGATCGTGGCCCTGGCCGCCTACCTCATCGCCTTCGCGATGAGGCGCCGCTGACGGATCAGTGCACGCCGCCCATCAGACGGCGAATCGGTTTCACCAGCAGAAACAGGATGAACGCCGCGGTGAGCGTCGTGGCGGAGACCGCGCCGAAGAGTTTCGGCAGCGGCAGACGATCGAAGAAACCGGCGCAGTAGCCGCCGAGCTTGTTGCCGAACGAAATCGAGAGGAAGAAGACGCCCAGCATCAGGCCGACGATGCGCGGCGGCGCGAGTTTCGTCACCATCGAGAGGCCGACCGGACTGAGACAGAGCTCGCCGACCGTCTGCAGGAAGTAGACGCCGATCAGCCACATCGGGCTGACCTTGATGCCCTGCTGTTGCGCGATCGCCGCGCCCGGAACGAGCAGCAGGAAACTGAGGCCGACGAAGAAGAGACCGAATCCGAACTTGGCCGGACTGGAAGGTTCGAGTTTTCCCATCCGCAGCCAGAGCCACGCGAAGATCGGCGAAAAGATGATCACGAACAGCGGCTGCACCGATTGGAACGTGCTCGACGGAAAACTCACGCCGAGGAAGTTCAAGCGCGTGAGGCGGTCGGCAAAGAGGTTGAGGCTCGATCCCGCCTGTTCGAAGGCGCCCCAGAAAAGCATCGAGAAAACGAAGAGGATGGCGATCACGCTGATCCGCTTCCACTCGACGGTCGTGAACGAGCTCGGTCTTCCCTCGGCGCGCGCGGCGGCCCGTTCGTCCGATTCATCCTTTGAATGCCGCGCCAATGCCGGCGCGATGTGTTTCTTGCCGGCGACGTACTGAATGATGCCCACCGTCATGCCGACGCCGGCCGCGCCGAAGCCGTAGTGCCAGTTGATGCGCTGCCCCAGCGGACCGCAGATCAGCGGAGCGATGAACGCGCCGAGGTTGATGCCCATGTAGAAAATCGAAAAGCCGGCATCGCGCCGCACGTCTTCATTCGAGTAGAGCGTGCCGACGATGCCGCTGACGTTCGGCTTCAGCAAACCGGTCCCGATGACGATCGAGATCAGGCCGGCGTAAAACGTCGGCAGCGACGGGTAGGCCATCATGAAATGGCCGGCGGCGATGATGATTCCGCCGAGGAGAACGGATCGATAGAGCCCGAGAAGTTTGTCGGCCACCCAACCGCCGGGGATCGACATGGCGTACACGCCCATCGTGTACCAGCCGTAAATCGACGCTCCCTTTTCCGTGGCGAATCCGAGTCCGCCCTTTTCGACCGGCGCGACCATGTAGAGCAGCAGCAGGGCGCGCATGCCGTAGTAGCTGAAGCGCTCCCACATCTCGGTGAAGAAGCACGTTGCCAGTCCCCGAGGATGGCCGAACCACTGCTTTTCCGCGACGCCGTAATTTGACATGCCGGGCATTCTCAGGCAGCGATGATGCACAATGCAACGGCGATGACGGAGTCGTTGCCGACTGTTGCGCCGATGCGGATGCAACGAAACGTTCCTCTCGCCCCCCTGACCACACTCGGAATCGGCGGTCCTGCGAAGTTTTTCGTGCGCGCGGAGAGTGTGGACGAGATCCGCGAAGTGATCGCATGGGCCGATTCGCAGAACCACCCGCTCTTCATCCTCGGCGGCGGCAGCAACGTCCTGATCGCCGATGAAGGATTCGATGGCGTCGTCCTGCAGATCGATTTGCGCGGCATCACCGTTCAATCCGAGGATGCCGATGCGGTGACGGTCCACGTCGCTGCCGGCGAGCGGTGGGACGACTTCGTCGCCTTCGCCGTCGATCGCGGCTGGGCCGGCGTCGAGTGCCTCTCGGGCATCCCCGGACTCACCGGCGCCACGCCGATCCAGAACGTCGGCGCGTACGGGCAGGAAGTCAGCGAGACCATCATCGGAGTGGAAGCGATCGAGCGCGACACTGGCCGCGTGGTGACGCTGACCAAACGCGATTGCGGCTTCGGCTACCGGCAGAGCGTGTTCAAGAACGCGGCGAAGGATCGCTACATCGTCGCCGGCGTCACCTTCCGGCTGAAGCCGCGCGGCGCGGCCACGATCCGCTATCCCGAGCTGCAGAAGTATCTCGACGAGCACGACGTCGACGTCCGTGATCTCCGACAGGTGCGCGACGCCGTCATCGCCATCCGCAAGCGCAAAGGGATGGTGCTCGATCCCTCCGATCCCGACACGCGCAGCGACGGCTCATTCTTCATGAACCCGATCGTGACGACGGCGCAGTTCGAGGCCATTCGCGCGGAGAGCGTCCCGCACTTTCCGGCCGGCGATCAGATCAAGCTCTCCGCCGCCTGGCTCATCGAGCAGGCCGGTTTCCACAAAGGCTTCGTACACGGCAACGTCGGTCTCTCCTCCAAGCACACGCTGGCCGTCATCAACCGCGGCGGCGGCACCGCGCGGGAAGTGCTCGAGCTGGTGCGGATGATTCAGCAGGGAGTCCGCGAGAAGTTCGGCGTGGAGATCCAGCCGGAACCGAATTTCGTCTAACCCTGGGAGCGCAGGCGTCCCGCCTGCCGTGCTTGGCAGCATCCTGCCACTCAGCGGGCGGGACGCCCGCGCTCCCAGGGTGGCATACTCACGGGTCATGAAACGCCTCGCCCTCGCCCTCCTCTTCGCCGCCCTCTCCGCCCGCGCCGATACGCTGCTCGTTCTCAACAAGTCGGATGCGACGTTGATGTTCGTCGATACGGCGACATTGAAGACCGTGGCCACGATCCGCACCGGCGACGGGCCGCACGAGGTTGCGGTGTCGGATGACGGGAAGATCGCTGTCGTGGCGAACTACGGCACCGCGCCGAATCCGGGAACGACGCTTTGCATCGTCGACGTGCCGGGGCACAAGGAGCTGCGGCGTTTCACGCTTCCCGGTTTGCTGCGGCCGCACGGGATCACCGCGATCGGCTCGAAATTCTGGTTCACGGCCGAGGGGAGCCGGGTGATTGCGCGATACGACGCGGCCAGCGATCGTATCGATCTCGTCAGCGGAAGTGGCGCCGACGCCACGCACATGATCATCGTCCCGCGCGGTGAGAAAAACATCTACACCGCCAACATCGGCTCCAACAGCGTCACCGTTTTCGATCTGAGCGTCGCGCCGCGCAACATCTATCTCAAACAGATCCCTGTCATAAAAGGCCCCGAGGGGATGGACCTCGCGCCCGACGCCTCGGAGCTCTGGGTGGCTTCGCGCGTGCCGAACGGCGGCATCTCCATCATCAACCCGGCCAAGAACGAAGTCGTGCAGACGCTGCCGACGACAACCAAACTCGCCAACCGCGTGAAGTTCACCAACGACGGCAAGTGGGTGCTGGTCTCCGATCCCTCGTCAAACCAGGTGCTGGTCTATGACGCGGCCACGAAAGAAGTGATCAAGTTCGTCGAAACCGCCGCGGAACCGTCGGGCATCCTGATGGCTCCGGACGGCAACCGCGCCTACGTCGCCTGCGCCGGCGCGAAAAAGGTGCAAGTGATGGAGCTGACGACGTTCACGATCACGAACGAGATCGAGACGGGCAACGTGCCGGATGGGATGGCGTACGCGAAGTAGTGATGTGGCACAGACACTCCTGTCTGTGCTCTGGAAGCCAGTCGAGATTCAGCACAGACAAGAGTGTCTGTGCCACATCTACACCCGCGCGTTGCGCACTTCCTCGATCACCCGCGCCACCACTTCCGCTTGCGCGCCCAACTGCTTCGCGCGGTCTTTGCGGAAGCTCCACTCGATCTGGCCGTTGGCCAGGCTCTTGGCGCCGATGCCGATGCGGAGGGGGAAGCCGATGAGGTCCGCGTCCTTGAACTTCACGCCGGGGCGTTCGTCGCGGTCGTCGAGGAGGGCGTCGATGCCGGCGTCGCGGAGCTGGCGGTAGATGTCGTCCGCCGTTGAGCGGACGATGTCTTCCTTGCCGATCTGCGTGACGACGACTTCGAACGGAGCGATCGGCATCGGCCAGATGATGCCGTCATCGTCGTGGCTCTGCTCGATGGCAGCGGCGACGGTGCGGCCGATGCCGAGGCCGTAGCAGCCCATGATCATCGGCTGGCGCGCGCCGGTCTCGTCGAGGAAGGTGCAATTCATCGGCTTCGAGTATTTCGTGCCGAGCTTGAAGACGTGACCGACTTCGATCCCGCGGTGGATCTCCAGCGGCGTCGAACAGCGCGGACAGGGATCGCCGGCGAAGACGGTGGTGAAATCGCCGTACTCCGGCTCCGGAAAATCGCGGCCGGGATTGGCGCCGGCGAGGTGCGTGTCGGCCTTGTTGCCGCCGACGACCCAGTTCACCTGGCCTTTGAGCGAGACGTCGGCAAGAACGCGCTTGGCCTTCGTGCCGACCGGACCGCAGTAGCCGACCGGACCGCCGGTCTGCTCCTCGAAGCGCGTGTCCGGCATCATCTCCAGGAAGGTCGCGCCGAGGTGATTCTTGATCTTGACCTCGTTCCCTTCGCGATCGCCGCGCACGAGGACCATCACGCAGCCTTTGTCGGTGTCGAAGACGAGCGTCTTCACCAGCTGCGAGGTTGGCTTGCCGAGAAATTTGCCGACGTCGTCGATCGACTGCGTGCCCGGGGTGTGGATCGGAGCCAGCTCGGTCATCGGCGCAGGATCCGATTCATCGAGGAAGAACTTCGACGTCGCCTTCTCCACGTTCGCGCCGTAGCTGCAGTTCGGACACGACACCACCGCGTCTTCGCCCGACTGCGCCAGCACCATGAACTCGTGCGAGGCGGAGCCGCCGATGTTGCCGGTGTCGGCATCGACGGCAACGTGATCGAGCGCGCAGCGGTTGAAGATGGCGGTGTAGGCCACGCGCATCTTTTCGTAGATCTCGTCGAGCGACTCTTTCGTGGCGTGGAAGGAGTAGGCATCCTTCATCACGAACTCGCGCCCGCGCATGAGGCCGAAACGCGGCCGCACTTCGTCTCGGAACTTGGTCTGGATCTGATAGAGATTCACCGGCAGCTGGCGATAGGAGTTGATGGCGTCGCGGACGGTGTCGGTGATGACTTCCTCGGCCGTCGGGGCGTAGACGAAATCGCGCTGGTGCCGGTCCTTGATGCGCAGCAGCTCCTTGCCGTACAGGTCCCAGCGCGTCGATTCGATCCACAGCTCGGCCGGCTGGATGGTGGGCATGGTCAGCTCGATGGCGCCGGCGCGGCCCATCTCCTCGCGAACGATCGCTTCCAGTTTCTGCATCGAGCGAAGGCCGAGCGGGAGGTAGGTGTAGATACCGGCGGCGACCTTGCGGATCATGCCGGCGCGCATCATCAGCTTCTGGCTGATGACGTCGGCGTCGGCGGGAACTTCGCGCAACGTGTTGATGAAGTATTGGCTCCAGCGCATGGGGCGGGGATTGTATTACGCGCCCTATACTTCGTAGCCCGAATGTCCGAGATCCTGAAATTCGATCGGACGCCGGTCGCGCGCCTCGTCTCCTGCGCGGCTTCCTTTGCCTCGGCGGCGCTGGTCTTCGACTATCTGTCCAAAGGCGAAAAGGAGATCGAGGCGCTGCCGATCGTCGCCCTCATCCTCCTCTTCCTCGGCACGCTCGCGGCGGCCGCGGTCCAGTACGGCGATCACATCTATCTCAGCGACGACGGCGTGATGTACGAGAACTGGGTGCTGAAGAAGTTCGGCAGACGCGGACGCTGGATGCGCTGGGAGGACGTGGTCGAAGTCCGCGAGATCAAGCAAAAGGTCCTGATCCTCTTTTCCCGCGACGGCCGGCGCATGCTGGTCGACGCCATCCTCGGCTACGCGATTGCGAAGAACGAGATCGTCAAGCGCGCGCCGCAGGCGATTTTTTCGGGGACGCTGGTGAGGGAAGAAACCTAAGTCGATTAAGCCAGCGGCAGCGCCACCACTGCTGTCATCCTGAGCGTCGAGCGAAGGATCTCAAACTACGATTTCTGCGCTGAAACCGCGTGACGTCGAAAGGGATTCAACGCAGCTGTGCCTATCTTGAGATCCTTCAGCCGCGCTTCGCCGGCTTCAGGATGACAGGGGTTTACTCAACCGGGAAGCGACACACATCCCGCAGCAAACAGACATCGCAATTCGATTTCTGCCGTTTGCGGCTGCAGAGATCGAGGATGCCTAACCGGCAGATGGCGAAGTCGTAGCGGACGGGATCGGCCGGGTCGAACTTCGTCATGCGATTGGTCAGGGCGCGAGCGGTTTTCCAGTCGGCCGTCTTGCGGTTGTTGAGGCCGAGGAAGGTGGCGATGCGGTGGATGTGGGTGTCGACCGGCATGATCAATTTTGCCGGATCGACGAACGGCCAGATGCCGAGGTCGGGCGGGGTGCGGCGGACCATCCAGCGGAGAAAGAGATTCATCCGTTTGCAGGCGGAGCCGTTGGCGGGCGACGTCAGGAGATAGTCGAGCGCTTTGGTGCGTCGCTTGCCGATCAAGGCTTCGACGAAGCGGGTCAGTGACGGGCCGATATCGGCGTCGGAATCGTCGTAGCAGACGCGGAAAAGTTCGCCGAGGGTGCCGTGCTCGCGGATGGCGGCAGCGAGACAGGCCAGGAGAGCCACCAGCTCCGGGGTCTTGTGGAATCGGTGATAGAAGCCGGCAAACGTGCGTCTGGCTTTCACGGGAGTGAACGTCGTCAGATAGAGATAAGGCGACGGCGCCATGCGGTCGAGAACACCGCCGACGTTGGCCACAACGATATCGGCACGGCCGTAGGCGAAGGCGGCGGCGAGGATGCCGGCCACCTCCTGATCGCGCGGATCGTCGTAGCGGAGAACGAGTTGCAGCGGGTCGGGCTCGATGGTCGAGACGTCGAACGTGGCCACGAGCGCATCGAGGCGTTGCCGCAGCAGCTCCCCGCGGACCGGCATTCTTGGCATGTCCGGCCAAACGCCGAAACTCGCTTCAGCATTCTTCGTCTAAAGGTCGTACATTCGTTCGTCGTCGGGAGGATCTCCATGCGCGCATTCCGCCGCCTGCTGTGTGTCTCGTTCGTTCTCGTTTCGCTGGGTGCGCCGCTGCGCGCGGCGGTCATAGGAACCGTCATCAACATCGACGGAAAGCCCATCACCGGAGCGAAGGTGTCGCTCTTCGCGCCGGAGCTGATCGCCGCACAGGGGCCGCGCCTCCTCTCGGCCGAACCGCAACGGAAGGCGCTGGCGACGTCGACGACCGACTCCGGCGGCAAGTTCACCTTCGACGTCCCCAAAGATCAGACGGTGGTCGACGTGCGCGTCGAAGCTGCCGGCTACGCGCCGGATGGAGTCCGCCTGGCTGCCGACGACGATACGGGCGTGCTGCTGCTGACGCAGGCGCCGCAGGTGCGCGGCACGATCACGGCCGGCGGCAAGCCTGTCGCGAACGCCACGGTGGTCATCCTCGGCGGCGGCGAATACACGACGAAGACCGACGCCGACGGCCACTACACGGCGCCCGATCCTTCGAAGTGGGCGTTTCGCGTGATCGTGCTTCATCCCGATTTCGCCATGGTCGAAGAACAGATCGGCCCGAACGCGGCGAAGAAAGGGCCGGACTTTTCGATGAATGCCGGCGTGGCCGTGAGCGGCAAGGTCGTCGCCGACGATGGGCAGACTGCCGTGGCGGACGCGCTGATTCTGCTCGACGGCTGGCCGGTTGCGAAATCGGCAGCAGACGGCAGCTTCAGCATCGCGCACGCGCCGAAGGATTGGGAGACTGTGGAGGCGCGCAAGGAAACCCGGGTCGGCCAGCGGGCGCACGGGACGAAGACGGCCACGTCGATCCTGAAGCTCGGCAAAGGTGCGATCGTCAGCGGCAATGTCCGCGACGTGAAGTCGCAGCTGCCCGTCGCCGGCACGCGCGTTTCCCTCGGACCTACCGGCCGGTTCGGCGGTCGCGACGCCTCGGCCGATGCGATCTCCGACGCCAAGGGCAACTTCACCATCGCCGGAGTCGCGGCCGGGACGTACGAGATCCGGCCGACCCGGCCGGGTTTCAGCATCAGCGGCATGCAGGCGGTGCATCTGAAGCCAGCCGAGGCCGTGCAGAAAACGCTGTATGCAACGGCTCACGGACGGATCAGCGGGACGGTCGTCGATGAAGACAAGCGGCCGGTGGCGGCGGCGCACCTGACCACGCGCCGGGCTTCGCGGAACAACGATCTGTTCGGGATGATGAATCGCGGCTTCAACAACAACAGCGAAGGCTACAGCGCGCCCGACGGCCATTTCGTTCTTCGCAACGTGGAGATCGACGCCGACCTGCAGGTCGACGCGGTGAAGCGCGGCTATCCGGTAGCGAAGTCATCGACGGTCAAACTGGCCGCGGCCGAGCGCAAGACCGGGATGACCATCGTCATCCCGCACGGCATCGCCATCACCGGGAAAGTGACCGACAAGGACCGTAAGCCGCTGTCAGGCGTTGCCGTCGAAGCGATCGAATCATCCGGCGATGCCATGGGCGGCATGCGGCGCATCGTGATGTCGACGATGCAGAACAACCGCAACGACGAGATGGTCCGCACCGGCAGCGATGGCACCTTCATGATCCGAATCAAGGAAGGAACGTACGACCTGGCCTTCAAGCGCGAGGGCTATTCGGCGAAGACCGTGCGCGGCACGAAGGTCACCGCCACCACCAAGCCGGTGGAAGTCACGCTCGATCCGGGCGTCGAGATCAGCGGCCGCGTCACGCGCGCCGGCGCGGGCGTGGAAGGCGTGAACGTCCGCACGATCTCGCAGGAAGGCATGGGGGCGGCGGTCACCGGGGCCGACGGCACGTTCACCATCAGCGATCTCACGCCCGGCCAGATGATGCTGAACGTGACCAAGCAGGACTCGTTCATCCAGGAGATGCGCCCGGTGACGGCGCCGGCGCGCGACGTCCTCATCGACCTGCCGCCCGGCGGCCGCATCACCGGACGCGTCGTCGACAAGAGCTCGCATCAGCCGGTGACGTCGTTCCAGGCCGGCGTGACGACCTCGCGCGGAGGCGGCGGCATGATGGTCATGATGCCGCCGATGCAGAAGCAGTTCACCAGCGACGACGGCTCGTTCGTGCTGGAAGGGATCAAGCCGGGAATGACGCAAGTGGTGGTGAACGCTCCCGGCTACACGACGGCCCGCGTTCCGAATATCGAAGTCGAAGACGGCAAGACCACGGCGGACGTCGAGGTCGGCGTCACCACCGGCTCGAAGCTCACCGGCCGCGTCACCGGCGCGGATGGCACGCCGATCGCCGGCGTATCGGTGCGCAGCGATCCGATGGGCGGAGGCGCCGGCCGGGTGATGCGATTCGACGCCACCGACAGCGGCGCGACCACCGATCCGAGCGGCGAGTACTCGATCGATTCGCTGGAGCCCGGCGAGAAGACGTTCACATTTTCGAGAAGCGGCTACGTGGCGCAGCAGAAGACGGTCACCATCCCCGACGGGAAGGACGCGCGGCTCGACGCGCAGCTCTCCAGCGGGATGCGGGCCACCGGTCTGGTGGTCACCGACGCCGGCGCGCCGGTCCCCGACGCAACGGTGCGGGCCATGTCCGCCAGCGAGATGGATGGCGGCCGCGATGCGCGCACCGACGCCACGGGGGCATTCACGTTCGAGGGTCTCGCCCCCGGGCACTACACCTTCACCGCCGGAAAAACAGGCTTCGCACCCGGCACGCTACGGGACGTCGACATCGCGTCGTCGGGACCGGTGCGCGTCATTCTGAAGGGCGGGGGCGTCATCACCGGTCACGTCAACGGGCTGACGGCAGCGGAGCTCGAGCAGGCCACGGTTACGGCCACCGTCACCGGTGGTGGCGGCGGCGGTCCGTTCGGCGGCGGCGCTGCCGTCTCGGCTCCGGTGGACAGCGCCGGCAATTTCCGCATCGAGGGAGCACCGTCGGGCACGGTCCGCGTCATGGCGCGCACGGGAGCCATCTTTGGAGGCTCGATCAAGAACGCGGCGCCGCAGACCGTCGAGCTCGAGCCCGGCGGCACGGCGCAGGTGGATATCGATTTCAAATCAGGCACGGTGATCAGCGGCAGGATCACCCGCAACGGCGTCCCGGTGGCGAGGGCACAGATCACCTTCATTCCGCGCGGCGGACGGACGCAGACCAGTTCCAGCGCCGCGGCCGACGGGAACGGCCACTACGAGTTGAGCGGGCTCGATGACGGCTCGTACACGGTGCAGGCGATGGACATGGCCACCATGAGTCCGTACACCACGCAGTACGAGGTACACGGCTCGGACACGTTCGACATCACCATGAAGACGGTGACTCTGCGCGGCAAGGTCATCGATTCCTCCACCACGAGCCCGCTGAACGAGGCCAACATCCAGCTGCAACCGGCCGGGCAGGCCTCGTTCATCGGCACGCGAAACACCCAGACCGATTCGACAGGGAACTTCACCCTCGACAACGTGGCCGCCGGCAACTACCAGATCACCGCCGACAAGACCGGTTACGGTCACGATGCGCGGACGATCACCATCGGCGACTCGGCGCCCTCGGATGTGCAGTTTCAACTCTCGCCCGGCGACGGCATCACCATTCGCGCCGTCGATACGCGCGACAACACGGCGCTGACGGTGAACGTCCTCCGCGTGATCGATTCGCAGGGGAACGAGATCCCGAATCAGGGCGGCTTCTTCGGCAGCAACGAGGTGGTGAAGCTGGCGCTGGCGCCGGGCGTCTACACGGTTACGGTCAGCGCCCGGAACTACGCGGCGCAGACGATCACGATGTCGTCGCCGTCGCAGCAGACCGTCCGTTTCTCTCCGGGGGGCACGGTCATCCTCCATTCCCGCGATTCCTCGCCGCGCCGCTACCGGCTGATCGATTCGGCGGGCGTGGTGTACGCGATGAATGGATTCACGCAGGGCATTTTCCCGCTACCGCCGGGCAGCACGCCGCTGAACAACATCACGGCGGGACACTACCGCCTGGAGATCATCGACAAGAACAGCGATCGCGTGTTGAAGACGATGGAGATCGAGGTGGTGGATGGGCAGCAGCGGGATTACGACGTGTGATATCATTTTGATATCATGAACGTGCTGATCCGGGATCTCGATAAGAAGACGGTCGAAGCGCTGAAGAAGAGGGCCGGCGACAACAGCCGTTCGCTTCAGGCGGAGTTGAAAGAGATTCTGCAGGAGGCTGCGGCTGTCGATTGGAAGCGGACCTGGGCCGCTGCCGATCGTATTTTTGAAGAACTGCGCCGCAGCGGACGAAAGTTTCCCGACACCACAGCGCTACTGCGTGAGGATCGCGAACGTTGAGGCGTTGGGTCGTCGACGCTAGCGTGATCATCAAGTGGTACGTGCCTGAGGATGATTTTGCCGCGGCACGCGCACTGCGCGCTCCTCGGGTACAGCTGGCTGCTCCCGACCTTCTGTTCGTCGAGTTGTCCAACATTCTCTGGAAGATCGTCAGGCGAGGCGATCTGAAACCGGCGCGTGCGATCGAAATCATCGAAGTGATCGCGTTGTCGCCGTTCGTCACCTACACGAATCAGAGCCTTGCTCGCGACGCGCTCGATCTCGCGGCGGCCACTGGGGTGAGCGCGTACGATGCCTCATACGTTGCTCTTGCGATGCGTCTCAACGTTCAGTGCATCACGGCGGATCAACGGCTCGTCCAGAAACTAGCCGGTACGCCAGCCGGCGATCACGTCACGCTCCTCGCCGACTACGTCCACTGACTCACTCTTCTTCGTGCTCGTCGATCGGCGGCGGCTCGGGCAGATCGATGGCGGCTTCGATAGGCAGACGCTCCGGGCGCGGCGCCATCGGGCCGCCGAAGTTCTTGCGGTGTTTTTCCAGCCGCTTGAAGAGGTGGTGCAGGTCGTAGGTCAGGCGGAGCACGGTGCGGCGCAGTTTGTATTTGACGCGCTTGAACGCTTCGAGGTCGTCGCCGCGCAGGGTGGGCAGGAAGGACTGGATCTCGGCGATGCGCTTGCGGACCTTGTCCAGGTCCTTGTCCTGCACGTTCACGAAGTGCTCTTCGCCGGCGATCAGCATCGGCTCGGTGCCGGTCATCTGGTCATCGAACCAGTGCCAGAGCTGGATCAGGTCGATGCGCCGCCCTTTGGAGAGGAAACGGGTCTCCAGCAGGTCCTGCCGGAAATAGCCGAGGAGCTTGCGGTCGTCGGCGTGGTTGAACTCGTCGTCGGTCAGATTGCGGGTGTTCCAGACGCCGTAGCGGATGATGTCGTTGCGCGTGCTCCGGAGCTGGCGCAGCGTCTCATCGAGGATCTTGAACGGCATCTGCGCGAGCGTTTGCGGCTCGGTTTCGGTAGCGGGCATAGGCTCGAAGAATACCTTACTGGGCCGGGATGAAGATCGGATCGCCGGTGATGTTGTCGACCACGGAGGCCCAGGCCAGCGCCTTGGTGCCGCCCGAAATGATTTCGACTTCGACGCGGCCGTTCACGAACGGCGCCGCGCTGATGGCATCGACCGGGAACTGCGTGAGGCGGAACGGATCGAGCGTTCGCTCGATGCTGCCGAGCGAATGGCCGGCGGCATCGAAAAGGGTGAATCGAAGCGTCTGCGCCGCGTCGCTGGTGTTGATCGCGCCGAGGTTCGTTCGGAACGAAGGGGAGCGATCGATCTGGATCAGCTCGCGCGGCGCGCTGTCACCTGCGTTGATCGCCGTCAGCGGGATGAACTGGCCGTAGGTGCCGTTGCTCGACGAGGTGAACGTGCGCGAAGTAGCGATCAGGCTTCCGGTCAGATCGGCGCGAACGGTTCCGAATCCGCCCGCGCGTCCGAAGTAATTGCCGATCACATCATCGAGACGGATGGCCTGATGTCCGGCGACGCTGCCGTGTTTCACCAGCGTCTGGCCGGTGACGGCATCGACGTAGGTGAGATCGAAACTGCCGCCGCTGTCGTCGGGCGCGGTGAGGAACACATCGCTGCGCCAGAACGTGTTCACGCCCGGTTGGCTGATCACCGGCGCGGCGAACGCTCCGTGAGCCGGTGACTTCGCGGCGACGTAGATCGGATCGCCGCTGTGGTTGTCGACCACCGATCCATACCCGACGATGCGCGCGTCGCCGCTGATGACGCGAAATTCGGCGGTCATGAGCGCCGCGCCGGTGGCGGGAAATTGCCGCTGATCGAAGGGCGTGACCGGAACGTCCTGCATCGAGACGACCGCGCCGGTGGCGGCATTGAACAGGGTCATGCGGACGGTGCCGCTCCCTCCGTTCACTTCGGCGAAGCCGGCGTTGGTGCGAAAATCGGCGGTGGCCTGGATCTGCGGCACGTACGCCAGCGTGGAAGCGTCGAGCGTGCCGGCCGCGGGGATGAACTGGCCGTAGGTGCCGCCGTTCGCGTGCGTGTAGGTACGGCTGGTAATCGCCAGCGCGCCGGTATCACCAAGAAACTCGAGCTGGCCGATGCCGTTCGTGCGCATGGCCGACGCAACGACGTCGTCCAGCGCCATGACCTGTTTCGCGGCGATCGACAGTTTGACCGCGGCGAAGTGCGTCCAGCCGTCCTCGCCGGCGCGGGTGAAGATGGCGGTGACGTTGGCCGTCGTCGCCGCGTTGTTGAAGAGCCTGACGTCGGTCTGCCAGCTCGTGCCGAGCGCGCCCGGCGCGTGGGCGACGGCGGCGATGTGTTTGCGCGGCGCGAACGAGGCCGGCCGCGTCGTCGCCGGCGCATCGCCGGCGAAGGTGATGCCGAGCGACCACGAGAGAAGCGTGCCGCTGTTTCCCGATTGCAGGTCGCGAACGGTGAGCGTCCATCGCCCGTTCGCGGTGTGACCGTGAAAGACATCGAGCGGCTCCGCCGGATCGGTGTCGACGCCGTACGTCACCTGCGTCGCCGCGGAATGATCGCTCGAAGGGTTCTGCAGAACTGCAGTCGTCCCATCCGGCCCGGTCAGTACGATCTGCAAATCTCCTCGGGACGGATGCACGATGTTGACGTTGACCGAAAGGCTCTCGATGGCACGCGCGTCGGTGAGATCGAGCGTCGACGTGATGCCGCTCTGCGCATTGTCCGGAATGGCCAGGCCCTGCTGCGGTGACTGGAACAAGGTCACTTCGCCACGCGGGGCGGGACTGCAGTCGGTGCTGTCGAGAATCAACCGCGCGCTGAAGGCGCTGCAGATCGCGGCGGCGTGCGAGCCGGCGTTGAGGATGCGATCGGCATCGAGCAGTTTGCGGGCAATCACGGCGTAGGTCGGATCCGACGGCGCGCCGAACATCGACTCCAGCACCAGCGTGTCCGCGGTCCGGCGGCCAACCGTAACTCCGTGACGGCGCACCAGGGCGTCGAAGATCTCGCGCAATGCCGAGGACCAGATCTCGCCGTTCTTGTGCTCCGTTCCCGAGGTGCCGGCGCTGATGAAATCGTTCATGGTCTTGGCGCTGTCGACGCGGCGAAGACAGTCGGCGCCGATCGGATAGCCGCACTCCTGCGACGAATCGTCGGCGGCGCAGCGCGCATCCCATTCGGCAAGGCAATACGGATCGCGGCCGGTGCCGAGTCCGGGCTCGTAGTTCGAGGAGTAGGCCCAATAGTCGCTGAAACCCTCGCCCATCGCCCGCGACTGGCTCGACGAAATGCCGAAGAAGGCGGAGGGCGCGATCCAGTCCTGAACGGAGTGAAAGAACTCGTGCAACACGATGTCGGAGTCTTCGGCATCATCGACGCCGCCGTCGCCGAAGTAGAGCTTTCCCTGCCCGGGAACGACGCTGCCGACGTAGAGCGAGTTGTCGGCGCCGGAGAGCGCGTGCGGATCGACCGGGATGGCGTAACCGACGATGCGCCGCACGCCGGTGTAGCCGAGCGACTGCATGTAACGCTGGCTGCGGTCGATGTGAAAGTAGACGTTGACCTCTTCGAACTGCGGCTGGCTGCGATCGAAGAGCAGCGGCTGCGAAGGATCGGCATGCGGCGTGGCGGGATTGTCTGTGTCGACGATCTGCACGTTCGGCCCGGCCAGCATTCCGGTCGGACTGAGCTCAAGCAGATCGACCACCGAGTACGCAGCCTCGGGGACTGCCGCCGCGGAATCGCTCTGGTCGTGCAGCGTCGGGTCGTTCAACTTCGTCACCGGATTCGGATCGAAGACGCGGCGCTTGGCCGTGATGTGCGCGAAGAGCGGCTGCGAACGCAGGATCGCGCCGGTGGCGGCATCGATGTAGTGCGCCACCGGCTCGTGCGGATTCTGTTCGACGACGACGCGCCAGGCCGGATGCGCTTCGCCGCCGATGTTGACGGCGACCAGTTGCGCGTCCTGAAGCGCCCCCGATGGCGCGTTCGCAATCGCAGCGCTCTTGGGGATCAGCGCGCGTTTCGGCGCGGCGGTGGCGATGGCGCGATGCAGCTCGTGAACATTGCCATCGCGATCGACGCGCTCGATCACTTCACCGCCGATGACCGGCAAGCCGTCGACGTACTGCGTGTAGTGGCGATACGTTCCGAGCAGCGACGGGCGCTCGTAGTCGAGCCGGAGGTCCTGGGCGTTGACGGCAGCCGCGGGGAGCAGGAGAAAGAGAAAGGGGACGAGCCGCCGCATCCGTCCCGCAAACCGGCCCGTCACATCGAAAATTCGGCCGGTGCGGTCAACGCTTGCTGCTCGGAAACCGGAACCTGATCGATCGATGGAACCACCGGCAGCGAGAACGAGAACGTCGTTCCCTGCCCTTCGCGGCTCTCTACCCAAATCGAGCCGCCGTGGCGCTCGACGATCTGCTTGGTGATGTAGAGGCCGAGCCCGAGGCCGCCGTAATTCGTCGACGACACTTGGCGGCCGCGGTGAAAGCGCTCGAAGACCTGCCCGAGCTCATCGGTCGGGATGCCGATGCCGCGATCTTCGACCGAGGTGACCAGCTGATCGCCGCGATCTTCGACCGTGACGAGAATCTCGCTACCGTCGGGTGAGTACTTCACCGCGTTCTCCATCAGGTTTCCGAGCACCTGTTCGAGGCGGTCGCGATCGCCGAGGACGCGCTTGTGGCCGACCGGGAGATTGAGCTGGAAACGGCGCTCGCTGAGAGCGGTGTGATGGCGATGGACGACGTCGCTGACGAATGTCGTCCAGGGAATGGGATCGCGGCGGATCTCCAGGCGGCCGGTCTCGATTCGTGAAACGTCGAGCAGCTCAAGGATGAGGCGGGACATCCGGTCGATCTGGTCGAGGGCGATGTCGAGATACTCCTCCGAGGTGCGCAGATCGTTTTCGCGGATGAGCGTTTTCGCCAGCTGCGTGTAGCCCTTGATCGACGTCACCGGCGTGCGCAGCTCGTGCGAGGCGATGGAGAGGAACTCGTCCTTGAGGCGCGAAAGATCCTCCACCTTGCGCCGGGCATCGACCTGTTCGGTGTAGAGCTTGGCGTTGTCGATGGCCAGCGCGGCGCGCTCGGCGAGGATCTCGGCCAGCGGCAGCTTCTCGTCGTTCATGGCCCGCTCGGGATCGTTCGCGGCGATGACCAGCGCGCCGAGCATTTCGCGGCGCGTGCGCAGCGGAAGGATCAGCAGCGAGGCCAGCTTCATCGGCGCGGCGTGATAGCCGCCTTCGAGCTCGGGCGCGGCCGGCTGCGCGTTGCCGAGGTTTTGCGTGAGCGAGGGATAGCCGGTGCTGACCACCTGCCCGATGATCCCTTCGCCGACGACGAGCGGCTGGCGATAGATGTACGACCAGGCCAGCCCGAGCGAAGCCATGTCGCGGTGATAGATCGAAGCCACGCGCAGTTCGCTGGAGTCCGACGATTTGAGGATGACCGCGGCCCAGTCGCCGAGAACTTCGGCGACGCGCTCGGCGATGGCCTGCGTGACCCAGACCGGGTCGATGTTGCTGGCGAAGAAGGCGCCGGCATCGGCCAGGATCTGCGCGCGCTCGGCCTGCAGTTGCATCGCATCTTCGAGCCGGCGCCGTTCGGTGATGTCGCGGAAAGTGACGATGACGCCGGAGATACTGCCGTCGTCCTGCAGCGGGGTGGCGCTCATGGAGATGGCGATCTGCCGGTCGTCGCGCCCGATCATCATGGTGACGTCGCGTACCGACCGGCCGGTGGAAAGGGCGCGCGCGGCCGGCAGTTCGCTGGCCTCGACCGGCTCTCCCTCATCATTCAACAGTCCATAAACCTCGGCATGCTGAAAGATCGGAACACCGAGGTCGGAGCGGCCGAGCAGAGTCCTGGCCGCCCGGTTCATGTAGGCGGTCTTTCCTTCCGCGTCGACCAGGACCACGCCGTCGGACATGCCGCCGATCATCGTCTCGGTACGCTTCACTTGCCGGTTGATCGAGGCGATGAGCGATTGCTGGATGCGCCAGATGAGGTATGCCGCCAGGCCGACGATGATGGCGCTGACGATCACCATCAGCAGCGTCAGGCCGGTGCGCATGCTGGTGATGCGCGCCAGGTACTGCCGCTCGTCGCGTTCGTGCTCCACGGCCATCGTGCCGGCGTAGTCGGGCGCGGCGCGGTAGGTCTTGGATGCCTCGACCATGAACTCCTTGGCGTTTTCGTCGTGGTCTTCGCGAAGAGCGATCATCTGCCGGTCGGTGAGCGCCTTCACGTCGTTGAAGTTCTTGTGCACGTAGGCGACGATCTGGGCGTCGCGCGGATCGGTGGCCAGCTGGCTGGCTTTGTAGGAGACCTTCTTGAAATCGCGGATCGCTTCGTCGTACTGCTGGAGGAATTGCGTCTGCCGCGTCAGAGCAAATCCGCGCGCCGCGGCCATGATCGTCAGCGTGTCGTCGTTCATGGCGTAGAGGGAATCGAGGAGCGGCGTGGAGCCTTCGACGATGCGCGATTCCTGGCGATTGGCGAGGTGCAGCACTCCGATCGTCAGCGCCAGGCCGGCGGCAACGAGTACCACCAGCACCGCGAAGGCGCTCCACAACGTACTGCGAATCGAGGAATCCATTGTCTGCCGGCTCAGCGGCAGACCGAATGCAAAATCGAAGCCTGTGCCGGGCGATTCAAGTACCTTTGTTTCAGCAACTTCCGGGCTTTGCTTGCTGGAACGGCGGATGCAGCATCGATCCGCGGAGGAGTCTCATGGCACTCAGACCATTGCGCAATGCCACGATTTCGTTCGGCCTGGTCTCGATCCCGGTTCGCTTCTACACGGCCACGAAAGCGGAGGACGTTCATTTCAATCTGCTGCACGAGAGCTGCGGCACGCGCGTCAATCGCAAGTGGTGGTGTCCGCATCACGAGAAGATCGTCGATTCGGATGAGCTGATCCGCGGTTACGCCATTTCGAAGTCGAAGTACGTGACGTTCACCGATGAAGAAATCGAGACACTGGAGACCGATGACGATCGCGCCCTGGAGATCACCGAGTTCGTCGATCTGCACGAGATCGATCCGGTCTTCTACGAGAAGGCCTATTTCCTGGGACCATCGCCCGGCGGCGGGAAAACCTATCGGCTGCTGTCGCAGGCGATGAAGAAGCAGGACAAAGTCGCAGTAGCCCGCTGGGTGGCGTCCGGCAAGGAACACCTGGTGGTGTTGCGGCCCTACGAAAAGGGACTGGTGCTGCACACGATGTTTTACGCCGACGAGGTGCGCGACTTCGGCGCCATCGACCTCGATTCCTCGCCGGCCAGCGAGAAGGAAGTGAAGCTCGCCGAGATGCTGATCGGCGAGCTGACGGAGAAGAAGTTCGACCCGCTGGCGTTCAAGGACGAGTACCGCCAGCGCCTGCTCGACCGCATCCGCGCCAAATCGAAAGGCAAGACCATCGAGCCGGAAGAGAAGGAAGAGGAGAAAGGCGGCGAGGTCATCGACATCATGGAAGCGCTGCGGCGGAGTCTCAGCAAAGGTAAGAGGTCCGCGAAGCCGGCGCGCCGGGCACCGCGCAGAACCAAGACGACGGCGAAGAAGAGGAAGACTGCGTGATCGCGGTCGCGCGGTTTTGGGGTTGCGAGGTCTCGCGGCCGAGCAGCCCCATACTGCGCAACCGCGAGACCGCGTAACCGCGAGACCGCATGCCTGACCTCCTCAAGAAATACCGCTCTATGCGCGACTTCGGCGATACGCCGGAGCCTTCGGGCGGGAAGCCGAAGAAGACCAAGCTGCCGATCTTCGTGATCCAGAAGCATGCGGCGTCGCACCTTCACTACGATTTCCGCCTGGAGATGGAGGGGGTGCTGAAGTCGTGGGCCATTCCGAAGGGGCCGTCGTACGACCCGTCGGTCAAGCGGCTGGCGATGATGACCGAGGACCATCCGTACGACTACGCGGGGTTCGAGGGGGTCATCCCGGCCGGCAACTACGGCGGCGGCAACGTGATCATCTGGGACAACGGCACGTGGGAGCTCACCGAGCCCGATGATCCGGTCAAAGGCGTCAAGTCGGGCAAGCTGGCCTTTCGGATGTACGGGAAGAAGATGTTCGGTGAATGGGCGCTGGTGAAGATCAAGGGCCGGCCCGGAAGCAAAGGAAACGAGTGGCTGCTGCTGAAACACCGCGACGAATTCGCCAGCGAGGAGGTCGACGTCACCGAGCTCGCTCCGCGGTCGATCATTTCGGATCTCACTGTCGAAGAGATCGGCGCCGTCTCGAAACGGACCTGGCAGAGCAACCGGCAGGCGTCATCGGCACACGCCCCAACGCTCGCAAGCAGGCTGGAGGCGGAGAAGAAGAAGAAGAAGAAGCCTACGAAGAAGCGTTCGTCCGCTTCACTGACTCGATCTGCGCGAGCGCCAAAGAAAGCAGCTTCCGCTCGGAGTCGAAGCTCGCGCGCTGAATCCCCTCCGAAAGCGCGACCCACTCGACGTCGTCCACCTCGCTGAGCTGTGGCGTCATCGTCCCGCCGACGTAGCGCATCAGGTAGAAGTCGACGCTCTTCTTGATCAGCGTGTCGCCGGCGCGAAAGAAGTACTCGATGGTGTCCAGCCGGCTGACGATCTCGGCATCGAGCCCGGTCTCTTCCTGCACCTCGCGCAATGCCGCCTGCTCGGAGGTCTCGCCCGGCGACACCGCCCCCTTCGGCAGTCCCCACCTCGACCGTCCTCGGGTGGCAATCATGGCCACGAAGGGCGCCCCGTCGCGAAGGTCGATGACCGCGCCGCCAGAAGAATGCTCGTTGCGAGTTTTCCGGCGTGAGTCGGGCATTCGGGAGATTCTACGTTTTCGTCACGCACAGAGCCATCGCCCCGAGGAGGAGAGCCAGGAGGATGAGCATCATTGGTGAGAGAGCCGGAACGCTTCCCGTCACGACGAATGAGGTCGGATCGGGAGAAGCGGTGGTCGAGGGATCGTCAGATTCCCGCTGAGCCTCGTTCGAGCCATTGAAATCGGAGTCGAAGAAAGCTGACGCTGAATTCGAGATCGTCGTGCCGGCCGTGCCAGGGTGGACTGACGCCTGAATGGTGATGGTCACACTGCCGCCGCCGGCGATCGATCCGTTCCAGGTCACCGTGTTCGTTCCAACGTTCGCGACTGCCGTGCCGCTCGATGAGCCCGCGCTGAGCAGCGTGAGCGATGACGGCAGCATGTCCATCAGCTCACTTCCCGGGTTGTCCGTCTGCTCGAGAGAGCCGGAGTTGGTGAGGACGATCGTGTAGGTGATCACCGCGCCTTCCGGATGCACATTGCCGCCGGCGATCGACTTCGAGACCGCGACGTTCGGATTTGTGGCAACGTGGCTCGCCGTGCCGGCGGAATTGCTCGAACCGTCGGAACTGGCCACGGTGACATTGTTGATGACAGGCGTCCCTGGTGTCGCGGAGGGATCAACGATGGCATCGAGGGTGAAGGTCGACACCATTGCGGCCGCCATGGATGGAATCGAGCAGGTGATCGTTCCGGCAGAGCCGGCGGGAGGCGTGGTGCAAGACCATCCCGGATTGGCAAGGGACACGAACCGATGTGGTGGGGTGAGAACATCGGTCATCGTTACGACGGGCGCGTCGCTCGGCCCGGAGTTCGTGACGACGATGGTGTACCGCAACCCGCTCCCCGGTCGTGCGATCGCCGGCGTACGCGATTTCGTGACGCCGAGCTGGGAGGAAACCGCGGTTTGAACGCTTGCGGAGGCGAAGTCGTTCGCCGGGATCGCATCGTTGGGCGAGGAAACAGTCGCGGTGGACTCGAGCGTCGTGCCGGCGGCGACCGATGACGGGACATGCGACACCACGGTGATCGTTGCCGGCGTCCCCGCATTCATCGATCCCGTCAGCGAGCAGGTGACGGTGCCGTTTGCGCCAACCGATGGCGTCGTGCACGACCAGCCCTGGGATGCCGTGAACGAGACGAAGGTCGCCGGCGCCGGCAGCGGAAGATCGGCCGAGGCGTTGATGGCGGTGCTTGGACCGTTGTTGGTCACCGTCATCGTCCAGGTCAGATTCGTTCCGGCATTCACCGGATCCGGCGACGCGGAAAGGGCGATGCCGAAATCGCTGGACGGTTGGATAGTGACGTCGACCGCGAAGCTGTTGTCGTTGTCGTCGGGATCAGGAGTAGTGCTGCTCACCGTCGCAATCGTGCTGAACGTGCCCGATGCAGTGGGCGGCGACGATGCGGTGATGGTGAAGGAATCCGAGCCCGGCGCCAGCGCCGGCGCAGTGCAGGTAAGCGTCGCTCCGACGGTGCCGGGCACGATGGCGTTGCACGTCCAGCCGGCGGGAACCATCTCCGACTGGAAGGTGATGCCGGCAGGCAGCGGAAAGCTGAGCGACGGGTTGGCGGCGTTGTCAGGCCCTTCGTTGTTCACCTGGATGGCGTAGTCGAAGTTCGTCCCGGCAGCCACCGGCTGCGGCTGCGTGACGGAGACCTGGATGGATGCGCTGGCGACCTGTGCGACGGCAATTTGCGGGACAAAGAGGAATTGAACGGCGAGGACAACCGCCGTTGCGAGACTGCTTTTCATGGGGTGATTTCTCCGGAAGTGGCGGACGGCGGACCGCGGCATTATCGGCGAACCCAACGATTTCGGAGCAAATGACGTGACGGAACGGTGAAAAAGGCGTAGGATTTTTTCCGTCTCGTAAATGCGATTGTCAGGAGGTTCATGGTGCCTTCGCTCGAAATCATCACGCTCGTCGGGGTAATCGTTCTGGCCGTCCTGATCTTTTTCTTCATCCGCCTGCGCGGCAAGGACCACGTCGACGAGGTGCTGGCAAAACATCGCGCATCGGCCCGCGTCTGCACCCGGGCATGCCTGCTCGAAGGGATGGAGCAGATCCCGGTTGCGTTGGTGCTGACCGCCGACTCGATCTACTACGAGAACGCCGATCTCCAGGCGTCGATCGAGTTGCCGCTGATCGAGGAGGTCGAATACGACGATGAGACCGCGACCGGCCACACGATCGCGGGCAGAGTGTTGCGCATGCGCGCGCACAATCACGTGTTCGAGTTCACGCTCGATCTGGCGACGGCGAAGCAGTGGGAAGCGGCGCTGCCGGCCCGCCGCATCGATCACGCCCAAGCGGTCTGACGGAATCGCATCCGGCGCGACCGCTGTTGTGTCAGTTCCGCGTCGGGGTGTAGCGCAGTCTGGTAGCGCACCTGCTTTGGGAGCAGGGGGTCGGAGGTTCGAATCCTCCCGCCCCGACCAATTTCCCCTTCCGCCGTTCGTCCTCGTAGCTCAGTCGGATAGAGCAACAGCCTTCTAAGCTGTGGGTCGCAGGTTCGATCCCTGCCGGGGACACCAGGCGGGCACGGCCCGCTCCATTGGTTGGCCTAGCCTCGGCCGCCACTGTCGGATTCAACACGAGACATACGTAGGTCGGACTCTCTAGTCCGACTGGTCCGGCAAATCGCCAGCTACCCGCCGTCGGACTGGAGAGTCCGACCTACGTTCATACGGCGAGACCGCTACAGCGACCGGCGATTCGCGCTGTCGTCCGGACGGAACTCGTTGTTCTCCGAACGCGCCGACATGTTCCGATCCGACTCTCCATACGAGCCGCGGTCGCTGGCGCGGCCGATGTAATTCTGGCGCTCGGTGTCGGTTGTGGTGGTCGCCGAGGTGTTGTTGTCGAGTGGCATCGGCTGGCGCGAACGCCCGCGGCTGTGGCCACCTTCGCGGCCGATGGCCGACATGTGAGCCCGATCGCGGCTTACTGCCTCGCCGCCTTTCCGTCCAGCCACGCGTGCTTCGTCCGAGGTGAATTCGTGAGCGGTGCCTTTCGAGTGGGCCGCCCGCCCCCCTTTGCTCGCAATTTCGCGCTGTTTGGAAGGATCCATCGACGCAAAACCGCGCTTGCTTGTATTGGCCATGAGAGTCTCCTTGAGTTCTTCGAAGTCGATACCGCGAGAACCGCTAACGTCTGTGTGAGGCGAGCTAATCGGGCTTCACGAACTGTGCCATGAACTCCGTAATAACTGCGCCCTCCCGGCGGATTGCGTCCTCGGGGAATTGACCTTCCCCCAATCCGCATTCTGCGGTGTGCATTTGGCACCACCACAGGTCTGAGCCACGGAGAGATGGGTGAGTGGCTGAAACCAACGGTTTGCTAAACCGTCGTAGGGCCTAAAGCTCTACCGAGGGTTCGAATCCCTCTCTCTCCGCCACCGGGCACGGCCCGGCGCGTCGGTTGGCCAAGCCTCGGCCACCAGTACCGCAAGCAACCCACTGTCATCCTGAGCCGCCGATGCCCCGGAGGGGCTGAGGACGGTCGAAGGACCCCCCGGCTACTAACCCCTAGCCGAGCGCCTTCTCCACCGCCTCGATCGTCGCGTCGATCTCGATCGTCCTCTCCGCCGGCACGTTGCGGAGAATCGCGTCGGTATCCTTCAGCAGGTTGCCGGTGAGGACGCAGACGATCCGTTCGCCATCTTTCATCACGCCGCTGGCGCGCAGTTTTTTCGCGCCGGCCAGCGTCGTCGCCGACGCCGGCTCGCAGCCGATGCCCATCTCGTCGATCTCGCGTTTGGCCAGCATCAGCTCTTCGTCGGTCACCTCTTCGACGATGCCGTTCGTCTGCTGAATCGCGGCGACCGCCTTCGAGTGACTGACCGGATCACCGATCCTGATGGCGCTGGCGATGGTCTCCGCGGCGATCCTATGCCGCTGCGTGAATCCGTCGCGATAGCTGCGGTAAAACGGATTCGCGCCGCGGGCCTGGATCGATGCAAGCCGCGGCATCGTCGAAGTCCATCCCGCGTCAAACGCTTCGCGCAACGCTTTGCCGAAGGCGCTGGTGTTGCCGAGGTTTCCGGCGGGGACGACGATCCAATCGGGAGCGTTCCACTCCAGATCCTGCAGCAGCTCCCAAACGATGGTCTTCTGTCCTTCGATGCGAAACGGGTTGATGGAGTTGACCAGGTAGATGCCGAGGCGGTCGCTCGCTTCGCGGACGAGCTGCATGGCCGCGTCGAAATCGCCGCGGACGGCGAGCACGGTTGCTCCATAGGCAAGCGTCTGGGCCAGTTTCCCGGTGGAAACTTTTCCCGCGGGGATGAAGACGATGGCGCGCAGGCCAGCCTGCGCGGCGTACGCGGCCAGAGAGGCGCTGGTGTTGCCGGTCGATGCGCAAGCGACCGCGCGCGCGCCGAGGCGTCTGGCCTGCGTCATGGCCACGGTCATGCCGCGGTCTTTGAAGGAGCCGGTGGGGTTTTCGCCTTCGTGTTTGAAGAAGATCCCGCCGCGCTCGTACAACCGCGTAGCCCCTTCCGGATGCGTCACGATCTCGTTCTCATCGACATCGAGCACCGCTTCGCGGAATCGCCAGACGCCGCTTCGATCGATCGCGCGGCGGCTCGACAGCCGCGCATCGAAGATCTCGCGTTTGGGCATCGCATCGCGCTCGACGCTCAGCAGCTCGCCACACTCACACGTGTACCGCACCTCGGACGAGGCGAATCGCCGCCCGCAACCGACGCACTGCAGCCATTCGCTCATACCGCTCGCACTCCCCGCCGCGCGATCGGCGATGTCTTGACGATCGTCCCGATTTGTCCGAACGCCATCTTCATCGCCTCCGCGACACGAATCGCGACCGCGTCGTCTTCGCAAATCGCAACCAGCGTCGGTCCGGATCCGCTGATCGTGCAGGCGAACGCGCCGGCGTCGGTGGCGGCGCGCTTGACTGCATTGAAGTGCGGAATCAGCGCCGCCCGCCGCGGCTCGGCATAGCGATCGTCGAGCGCGCGCCGAAGCAGCTCGCCGTCTCCGGTGGCAAACGCGTGGACGACGCCGGCGGTGTTGGCCATCTGCTGCACCCACACCGCGCGGCCGGATGTCGACGGCAACACCTCGCGTGCCGCCTTGGTCTGAATGCGAACGTCGGGCGTGACCAGCGCCAGCCGCCAATCCGCGGCGACGGTCAGCGCCACGATGTCGATCGGCCGCACGGATCGCGAGAGCGCCAGCCCGCCGAGGATCGAAGGCGCGATGTTGTCGAGATGCTCGCCGGCGACCGTCATCTCACCTTGCAGCGCGGCCGCGGCCAGTTCGATCGGCGTGGTTTCCGATCCCATGGCCAGCGCCGCGGCGAAGGCGCCGGCCACGCTGCTGGCCGCGCTGCCGCCGAGGCCGCCGGAAAGAGGGAGACCCTTGTCGATGGTGATGATCGGATTGCGCGCCCCGGCATGCGCGCGGAGCCAGGCGATCGCCGCGATCGCCGCGGCGTTACGTTGCGGATCGAGCGGGACGAGTGAGGCGTCGACTCCGGTGATGGAATCGATCCGCGCGTCGCCATCGGTCAGCTCGACGGTGACGCGATCGCCAAGGCCTTCGATCGCCAGGCCGAGGACGTCGAAACCGGGGCCGACGTTGCCGATCGATCCGGGAGCGAACGCGCTCGCCTTCATCGCGGATTCCTCCGCCGTTCCTCCATGGCGATGGCCACGATGTCGTTGAGCACTCCCGCCGCCGTCACCGTCGCGCCGGCGCCCGGGCCGGTGACGACGAGCGGGTTCGTCTTGTAGCGTTTCGAATAAATCGCCACCTGATTGTCGGTGCCGCGGAGATGCGCAAGAGGCGAGCTGGCCGGCACCGCCTCGATGCCGACGGAGATCGAGCGTTTCCGGATCTTGGCCACATAGCGCAGAACCTTGCCGCCCCGCCGCGCCCGCTCGACGCGTTCGCGATAGGTTTCGTCGAGCGCGCTGAGACTATCGACGAACGCGCGGGCATCGGCGTAAACACGATCGTCGTGAACGAGCGGCTCGAGCTTGATCTCGTCCGGCTCCGCGCGATAGCCGAGCGTGCGAGCCAGGATCAGCGCCTTGCGAGCCACATCCTTGCCGGAGAGATCGTCGCGCGGATCGGGCTCGGTGTACCCGAGCTCCCACGCCTTCCGCACGGCCTCGGAAAACGCCACGCCGTCTTCCAGCGCCGTGGTGATGTAGCCGAGCGTTCCGGAAAAGCAGCCGAGAATCATCTCGATCGTGTCGCCGGCGCTTTGCAGTTTGGCGATCGTGTCGAGCACCGGCAGGCCAGCGCCGGCGGTCGCTTCGTAGCGGATCGAGAGTCCGCGTTCCTTCGCGGTCGCCATCAGCCGGTCGAATTCGAGTTGCGGCCCGGCCAGCGGTTTCTTGTTCGCGCAGACGACGTGAAACCCATGCTCCAGCGCTTCCTGCAGCAGCGGCGCGGTCTCCTCGGATGTGAGATCGATCAGCACCGGCCGGTACGACGGCAGCATCCACAACTCGCTGCGCATCATCGCTTCGAGCTCGCGCAGCGTCAGCGGCGAGCCGCGCTCGAAAAGCCGCGTGCCCGAAGCTTTCCGTCTAGCGAATCGCTGCAATGCGGCGGGAGTGAAGCCTTTGTCGTCGATCTGAATGCCGGAGCGGTCGGCCACGGCGACGACTTTCAGATCGATGCCGAGGTCGCGGCGAAGGTGCGGCTGCTGGGCGATGAGCTGGCGGGCAAGCTCGCGGCCGATCTGGCCGAGACCGAGCAGCGTGAGCTTCGCTTCGCGGCCGGTGGTGTCGGCAAGCGGGCGGATTTTGTGGAGCTGGTACTCGGAGTGAAGCGCCAGCAGCGCTTTCGTGGCATCGCTCTCGGCGACAGCGACCGTGATGTTCAATTCCGACGATCCCTGGGCGATGGCTACGATGTTCACGCCGGCCGCGGCGATCGCGGAGAAGGTCCGCGCGGCGATGCCCGAGGTGCCGCGCATGCCGAGGCCGACGACGGCGATCATCGCCACGCGTTTCTCGGCATCGATGCGATCGATGAGCAGCAGCTTTCGTTCGGATTCGAATACATGCTCGAGCGCGGCCACGGCATGATCGGCTTCCGCTTCGGGCACGACGAAGCAGATGCTCGATTCGCTCGAGGCCTGACTGATCATCGAAACCGAATGTCCCGCGTTGGAGAGCGCGGTGAACGCGCGCCCCGCCACGCCGGGCACGCCGATCATTCCTTTGCCTTCGATGGAAATCAGCGCCTGGCGATGAATCGCCGTCAGCGCCTTGACCGGGTATGCGCCCGGCTTGACGTCGCCGGCGATGCGCGTGCCGGCGCTGGTCTCGCGAAAGGTGTTGCGCACCAGCAGCGGGATCTTGCGATCGACGAGCGGAATCATCGTGCGCGGATGGAGCACTTTCGCGCCGTAGTAGGCCAGCTCCGCCGCCTCGCGATAGTGCATCTCGGCGATGACGCGCGCGGCCGGGACGCTCTTCGGATCGGCGGTCATGAGGCCGTCGACTTCCTTGTACAGCGTCAACGCCCGCGCGCCGGCGCTGCGCGCGATGATGGCCGCGGAGAAGTCGCTGCCGCCGCGGCCGAGCGTGACCAGCGATCCATCCGCCCCGCTGGCGATGTATCCGGGAATGACCACGACCTTCCCCTCGGCGAGCAGCGGCAGAACATTCTTCTTTGCCGCACGCTCGCACTTGGCCAGGTTCGGCCAGAGTGTGCCGAGGCGTCGCTCGGTCTGGATGATGTCGAGCGCATCGACGTAGACAGCGTCGATTCCGATCTCATTCGCGGCCGCCGAGAAGATCCGCGCTACCGCGCGTTCCCCACGCGCCACGAGCGCGTCCTGCGCTCGCGGCGTCAGCTCTTCGAGGACGGAGATGCTCTCCATCATCGAGCGCATCTCGTGGGCCGAGTCGTCAATCACACTCCGAAGCTCCTCGGCACGACTCTTCGACGCGATCAGTTCTCTGACCAGCGCCAGATGCCGCGACTCGAACTCCGCCGCCGCCTCTTCGCAGTGCACCAGATCGCGCCGCAACGCCGCCTGCCCCGCATCGAGCAGCAGATCGGTGACGCCATTCATCGCCGAAACGATGACCGCGACATTCGGCGCCGCCCGCCGCACATGCCCGAGCGCGATCCGAATCGCCTCGGCATTGCCGACGGCGACGCCACCAAATTTGAATACTTCCGGACGGGACTGCTTCATGAAGCGCCGGAGTATAGGGGAGAGATGCGATCGCCATCCGGGGAGAAGCGCGCGCATCCCTAATCGCCAGGCAACGCGCGGAGCGCGGGGCTAGGTTTGTTACGCGCGCCTCCGCGCGCAAACCCTCGGATTGACTGTCCGGCGCCGTGTTGTCATGACCCGAGCCAACTGGGTCAAAGCTGGCTGGTGCGAGTACCATGGCAGCTCAAACTTGGAGAAACGCAGATGACGAAATCTCTTCGTGTCGTGGTCGCCAACCTCGCTCCGCTCGCTCTGATGTGGATCATCGCTTTCGTACTGATGCGAATCGCTGAGCGCTTTTCGGCGCCTGCTGCACTCAAGGAAGGCGTCATCCTGTTTGGGATCGTCGTAGGAGCCGGACTGGCGTGGAAACTTCAGGGACGTATCGCGCTTTTCCTGCTGGCGATTTTCTTCGCCGAGGTTGGCTCGCTGGCGATTGCGCACGCGTACTACAGCGTCGATCGCGTCAACGGTGGACCGGTGCAGATGGCGATCCTGATCGCCAGCATTCTCGGCGTCGTCGTCGGCTCTGTCACGAATCGGCGGCGGATCACCGTCACGGCTTGACCGCCTCGCCGGGCGAAGCGTATAAGCCTCCTCCAATGTCTTCCGTGCTCTCGATGATGGTCATGACCTGCGCGTGTCCGATGTGTCCCATGCGCGGGAAGGACTTCGCCGAGAGCTGATCCAGCTTCAACGAAACGAAACCAACCCGCAACGGCGTGCCGTCGCGGGTTTTTTGTTTCTGCCCACCTCTCACGCCGTCCGGGTCAACCAGAAAGGATGACCGATGGCACACCAGAGACCGATCGCGATTTACTACGAGCACCCGCAGTGGTTCCGTCCACTGTTTCACGAGCTGGACCGGCGCGAGACGCCCTACGTCCGCATCGATGCCGGCCAGCATCGCTTCACTCCCGGCGAAGGGCCGCGCAACGGCTCCCGCCCCGCACTCCTCTTCAACCGCATGTCTCCCTCGGCGTGGAAGCGCGGCCGCCGCTCGGCGATCTTCTACACGCACGACTACCTCGCGCACCTCGAGCGCGAGAACGTCAGCGTGTTCAACGGCGCGGCTTCCTATCGATTCGAGACCAGCAAGGCCTTGCAGCTCTCGCTGCTCTCGCAACTCGGCTATCCCAGCCCGCGCACACGCATCGTCAATCATCCGTCGCTGCTGCCGGAAGCGGCAGAAGGACTGGCCTTCCCGCTCATCGTCAAACCGAACATCGGCGGCAGCGGCGCCGGGATCCGCCGCTTCGATACGTTCCTCTCGCTCGTCGAATCGTCCGAAGATCCCTCGCTTGCCGACAGCGTCGACGGCACGCTCCTGCTCCAGGAGTACCACCCGCCGCGCAATCGCAGCATCGTGCGCGTGGAGACGCTGGAACATCGCTACCTCTACGGAATCCGCGTCCACCTCGGCGACGAGGAAGGTTTCGATCTCTGCCCCGCCGACATCTGCAAGACGACCGATGATCGCGAACTAACATCCTCCGCCTGCCCGGCCGACGCCGTGAAACGCGGTCTCCGCGTCGAGCCGTACGAGTCGCCCGCGGAGATCATCGACGCCGTCGAACGGATCGCTGCTGCCGCGCATCTCGACGTCGGCGGCATCGAGTATCTCGAAAGCGAGCGCGATGGCGAGATCTACTTCTACGACATCAACGCCCTCTCCAACTTCGTGGCCGATCCGGTCTCGGTCGTCGGATTCGATCCGACGGCGCGCCTGGTCGACGCATTGGTTGCCCGGGCGGAGAGTGCGTCATGAGCCTCCGATTCGGGTACTGGCTTCCGATGTTCGGCGGCTGGCTGCGCAACGTCGGCGACGAGCGGATGGAGGCGAGCTGGCGCTACGTGCGCGATCTGGCCGTCCGCAGCGAGCAGATCGGCTACGACATCAGCCTCCTGGCCGAGCTCAATCTCAATGACATCAAAGGGGTCGATGAGCCGAGCCTCGATGCCTGGACCACCGCCGCCGCGCTGGCCGCGGTCACCGACCGGCTGGAGCTGATGGTGGCCGTGCGGCCGACCTTTCATCATCCCGCGCTGCTGGCCAAGCACGCCGCCAGCATCGATCAGATCAGCAAAGGGCGCATCTCGCTCAACGTCGTCTCCGCGTGGTGGCGCGATGAAGCGTTGCAGTACGGCCTTGCCTTCGACGAGCACGACGCGCGTTACGAGCGCACCGCGGAATGGCTGGCCGTCGTCCATGGGCTCTGGTCGCAGCCGCGCTTCAGCTACGAGGGGACCCACTACACCATCCGCAACGCCATCCTCGAGCCGAAGCCGGTGCGAAAACCGGTGATCTACGCCGGCGGCGAATCGGAGACGGCGAAAAACCTCATCGCCGAACGCGCCGACGCCTACGTCATGCACGGCGATCCTCCCGAGCGCCTGGCTCCGAAGATCGCCGACATGACCGCGCGCCGCGAGCGCCTCGCGCCGGAGAAACCGCCGCTGCAGTTCGGCGTGGCCGGCTTCGTCGTCTGCCGCCGTTCCGAGGAGGAGGCCAGGCGCGAACTGGCGCGCATTACCGATGTGAAAGCGACCGCGCGCGGGTTCGCCAACTACGAACAGTGGCTCTCCGGAACGAAGCTCGAACAGCACGTTTCGCTCGAGGACTACTCGGTTTCCAACCGCGGCTTGCGAACGGGACTCGTCGGAACGCCGGAGCAGATCTCCGCGCGGCTCGACGAGCTGGAACGCATCGGCATCGATCTCACGCTTCTCCAGTTCAGTCCCCAGGCCGAGGAGATGGAGAGATTCGCGGCGGAAGTCATCGCCGGGCGAAACACGCTCCCTCGTAGCGAGCAACACCACATCAGCGAACGAGTCTTGATAACCTAGCGCCCATGACGACCACCGAGATTGCCACAGGCCCGATGACTGCCGAAGAGATGATCGCGCTCACCAAGCGCCACACGATTTTTTCCTGGTCCGCGCAGGCCAGCGTGAACCCGATCGCCATGGTGCGCGGCGAGGGGATCTACTTCTGGGACGCCGACGGCAAACGCTACATGGACATGAACTCGCAGCTCATGTGCGTGAACATCGGCCACGGCGACAAGCGCGTCATCGAGGCCATCAAACGCCAGGCCGAGGAGCTGGTTTATGCAGGTCCCGGCATGGCCAGTCCGGTCCGTGCGCGCGTCGGCAAGATGCTGGCCGACCTGACCCCTGGCGATCTCAATCGATTCTTCTTCACGCTCGGCGGCGCGGAAGCAAACGAAAACGCCATCCGCATCGCCCGCATGGTCACCGGACGGCAGAAGATCATGTCCCGCTACCGCTCGTACCACGGCGCCACGCTCGGCGCGATCTCCCTCACCGGCGAGCCGCGGCGCTGGGCCAACGAGCCCGGCCTGCCCGGCGTCGTGCGATTTTTCGATCCCTACAAATACCGGAGCCACAGCGCGCGCGAAGGCGATGACGACGCCACGTTCGCCCGCCGCTGTCTCGATGAGATCGAAGAGATCGTCGCCTACGAAGGCGGCCAGACCATCGCCGCGATGTTCGTCGAGACGGTCACCGGCACGAACGGCATCATCGTCCCGCCCGACGGCTATCTCCAGGGTCTGCGCGAGATCTGCGACCGCCACGGCATCCTCCTGGTCTGCGACGAAGTGATGTGCGGCCTCGGCAGAACCGGCCGCTGGTTCGCCGCCGATCACTGGAACGTGGTCCCCGACATGATCACCATGGCCAAGGGCCTGACCTCCGCCTATCTCCCGCTCGGAGCCGTGGCCATCAGCGACCGCATCGCCAGCTACTTCGACCGCAACACGTTCTTCGGCGGCCTGACCTACAACGCCCACCCGATGAGCCTCGCCGCCGCCGAGGCCTGCCTGCAGGTGATGATCGACGACGACATGGTCGGTCACACGCAGCGCATGGGCCGCGTCCTTGCCGAGCTCCACGCCGACATGAACGCGAAACACCCCTCAGTCGGCGACGTCCGCTCCATCGGCCTCTTCGGCGTCCTGGAGCTGGTCCGCAATCGCCAGACGAAGGAGCCGATGGCCCCCTTCAACGCCACCAGCCCCGAAATGCAACGCCTCGGCGCCTACCTCCGCGAGCAGGGAATGTACGCCTTCGTCAACTGGAACAACCTGTTCACGAACCCGCCGCTGTGCATCACCGAAGCGCAACTGCGCGAGGCGTTCGTGACGATTGATAAAGCGCTGGAGATCACGGACGCGGCGGTGAGTTAACTGTCATTCCGAGCTGGTTAACGGCATTCTGCCGGTGAAGTGGCAATGACACGGTTCTAACATCGAGAGTCCTTCTCCTCCGCGTTTTTCAGCGGGGGAGAAGGTGCTGACAGGCGGATGAGGGGGCGGAGCTTGCGCAGACTGCGCAGTCGGGCACACCCCTCACCCGCACTCCGCTTCGCTGCGTGTCTCCCTCTCCCCGCTCGACGCGGGGAGAGGGACTCTCGATAGGTTTGCTTCGGACGTGTCATTAGAAGCGACGCGAGGAATCCCCGGCTCGGAATCCGGATGCCGCTTCTAACGCGAGCTCATACGAGGGCGGGCGGTTTTGCGTAAGAGGTACGTTTCGCGCTTGACCACCACCCCACTCACTGCGCCCACCAGCCGGGGATTCCTCGCGTCGCTCGGAATGACAGGAACCGAATGTCCGAGACAACTAGCCGCGGAGCGGCCTTAGAAGATAGCCAGGGGTGCGAGCGCCTTTTGCGAGCACCCCTGGAAAGAGGTTGAAAGGATTTCGTGCCGCGTCAGCGGCACTGGAAGAAATCGCGACACACTTCCAGTGCCGCTGACGCGGCACGAATCCGAGCACGTTCTTTTTCCAGGGGTGCTCGCAAAAGGCGCTCGCACCCCTGGCTATCTTCTGAAGCCGCTCCGCGGCGGGCTCGTCACCGCTTAAACGTATCCATCAACTGCTTCATCGAATCCCGAATGATCGCGCTCCTGCTGGGGTCGTGAAGCATGGACGTGACGAAGTTCTTCGCCTGTTCGAACGTAATGTGCGGCGGCAATGGCGGAATCTCGGGATCGGTCCGGAAGTCGAGAACGCATGGCCGGTCGGCAGCGAGGGCCTCATCCCAAGCCGCGCCGACATGCTCGGCACTCTCCACGCGAATCCCTTTCAATCCGATCGACGCCGCGAAGTTCGCGTAGTTGAACTCCGGCAGTTCCTGCGAGGCCTTGAACTTCGGATCGCCGGCCAGCACGCGCTCCTCCCACGTCACCATGTTCAGGTCGTGGTTGTTGAGCACGCAGACCAGCAGACGCGGGTCGGACCACTCCTTCCAATACTTCGCCACCGTCAGCAGCTCGCTGGTTCCGTTCATCTGCATGGCGCCATCGCCGCAGCAGGCGATGGCGACGCGATCGGGAAAGGCGAACTTGGCGGCGATGGCGTACGGCACGCCGGGACCCATCGTGGCCAGGTTGCCGGAGAGCGATCCCATCATGCCTTTACGAAAACGGAGGTGCTGCGCGTACCAGCTCGCCGTCGATCCGGAGTCGGCGGAGAGGATGCAGTTGTCCGGCAGCCGTTGCGACAGCTCGTGAAACACGCGCCGCGGATTGATGCCGTTCACGGCGTCATCCATCGCCCGCGCATCCATCAGCGTCCACCAGTCGCCGATCGACTCTTCGAGTTTGTCGCGCCACGCGCGATCGCTCTTGCGCTGCAGCATCGGGATGAGCGCGCGCAGCGTCTCCCTGCTGTCGCCGACGAGGTTGACCTCCATCGGATAGCGAATGGAGAGCTGCCGCCCATCGATGTCGATCTGCACCGCCCTGGCCTGCCCCTCCTCGGGGAGAAACTCCGGATAGGGAAAGCTCGATCCGACCATGAGCAGCGTGTCGCAGCCGGACATCAACTCCCAGCTCGGCTTCGTGCCGAGGAGACCGATCGAGCCGGTGACGAAGGGAAGCGCGTCCGGTAGCGCCGCCTTGCCGAGGAGCGCCTTGGCCACGCCGCAGGCGAGGAGATCGGCAACTTCGATGACCTCATCCATCGCCCGGAACGTGCCGGCGCCGACGAGCATGGCCACCTTCTTCCCCGCGTTCAGAATGTCCGCCGCGCGGCGCAGATCCTCATCCTTCGGCACGACGCGCGGGCTGGTATAGCCGGCGCCGGAATGCACGGTGGCGTGCTTGTGCGGCGGCTCCTCCCACGGCTCTTCCTGCAGATCGTTCGGAATGATCACGGCCGTGACGGTGCGCTGATCGAGCGCGATGCGAATGGCCCGATCGATCAGATGCCGCAGCGACCCCGGCGCCATCGCCGTCTGGCAATACTCGCTGGCGACGTCCTTGAACAGTGTCTGCAGATCGACTTCCTGCTGATAGCTCCCCCCCATCGCCAGCCGCGACGACTGCCCGACGATCGCCACCACCGGCTGATGATCCATCTTGGCGTCATACAGCCCATTCAACAGATGAATCGCCCCCGGCCCCGAGGTGGCCATGCAGATGCCCACCTCCCCGGTGAACTTGGCGTGCGCGCAAGCCATGAACGCCGCCATCTCCTCGTGACGGACCTGAACAAAGTCGATCTTCTCTTCAGCCCGGTTCAGCACCCCGAGAATGCCGTTGATCCCGTCACCGGGATAGCCGTAGATGCGATTCACGCCCCAGGCCTGGAGGCGTTCGATGAGAAAGTCGGATGTGGTTTTCGCCATGTGCTGGGGAGACAGCACAATCTGTGCGCGATGCGCCTCCTCCGGGAGCACCGGCGACAGACGAGGTTCACGGCAACTGCAGTTGGTTAGGCTTACGCAGGAGAAGAGTTTGCGAAGACTTTAATAGGTAAGAAGAAGGCGATCGTGGACGACCTCTCCTTCAAGTGATTGCCCGGTCATCTGAAATCGCTTCAACATCGAACGACCGCAGTTCACCATGACCTCTCGTGCAAACAGGTCCTCGGGGATCGGTAGATCACAGACTGTGTTGCCGGTCTTCTTTGTTCCATCGATGCTCAGCGCCACGAAGACTCCTCGCCGCTTCGCTTCGGCGATTGACTTAAATAACGCCGAGAGCGAAAAGGACTGCGCCCCGTAGAGAATGGCTTGACTGTGTGTATACGGTGGGTCGCAGTAAATGAGATCATGACTGCGAGCGAGTTTGAACGCTTCTGAGTAATCGAGAACTCGGAAGGAGGTTCCGCGGGTGCGTTCGCGCCAAAGATCCACCCGCTTTGCGAACTTGGAGGGCGGCATCGGAGCGTGAACCCCGCAAGGAGTTGACATGTAGCCGTCGGCCTGTCGAAAGCGGACCACGCCACCGTAGCAGGATCGCGAGAGAAAAAGAAGGTCAGCAGCGTTCGGACGGTCGTTGTAGGAGGCTTTCACCGCCTCGTAAACCACAGTCTTTTCGCTAGTCTTCAAGCGACCCCATCTCTCGGAATACCAATCCTTTAACGTCTCGGGATCCTCACGTAGCGTTTGCCAAATCTCGATGAGAGGCCGAAAAACATCGGATGCAAAACCTTCGCGCGGAGCGAGAGTTCCGAGTACGGCTCCGCTGCCGACGAATGGCTCGAAGTAGCGGTTGAAACGCTCCGGGAAGTAGGAAACGATCTCGTGCGCGAATCGTTGTTTGTTACCTATCCACTTCAGGAGCTGTTCGGTAAACGGCTCTACTCGGAACGTGGGAAGTTCGGTGAACAGGGTTTCTTGGATCAAGTGCCTTCGTTCTCCATATCCAATTTTTGCATATTTTCGCGCAGAACCTAACCTTCTACTCGGTGAAGAGTGGGAGTGAAGCTTCTGATCGCCTGAAGATTGCGAACCTTTTACGAGATTTGCGCCTCGAGAAAGATCTCCGACAAACCGACATTGCTGAACGACTGGGTGAAACCCAATCGTACGTCAGTCGCTATGAAAAGGGCGAACAACGTCTTGATCTAGTGGAACTTAGGGCGATTTGTCGTGCTCTCCAAGTGTCTCTCTCCGAAGTGGTGTCTAGGTTGGATCTCGATTGATCGCAGAGCCCATCTTTCTTCGACAACCGAAGGACTTCTGGGCGCACGTGCGTTCGATCTCTGAAGTTGTCGGGTACACCACCCGTGGACAGCGCACGATCAAAGTTCCCACGGAAGAGGAACTCGCTTCAGCGCTCGAAACGTTGGGACTACGTTCCGATCACGTCTTTCAAAACGGCAAGAAGACGAGCTTCGGCGAGACACTTCATGCTTACTACGAATATCGGGCAAAGGTTCTGAATACGTTCGTTGAACCGCGTTTGATGGATGCTGCCAAGGCCAAGAAGGTGTTCGAGAAGCTCTGCGCTCGGTGCAAGCCTGACGAGTCGACGATTCCCTGGAACAAGCAAAAGGGAGAAAAGAAGGCTCCCGCCTACCTCACAGCGATCATCAACATGCTCATCCGCGAAAACTCGTCAGGTATGACTTGCAATTTCGATCCTCGGGTTCTCACGACGATAACGAAGGACGGTAGACCTCTGCGCACGCTTGCTCGTCGGGTCGATGGCGCATTTCCGTCGATCGTGAATCCGATCGCTGTTTGGGAGGTCAAAGAGTACTACTACACAACGACATTCGGCAGTCGAGTGGCCGACGGCGTCTACGAATCGCTTCTTGACGGTCTGGAACTGGAAGAACTTCGTGAGCACGAAGGCATCGACGTCAAGCACTACTTGATGATCGACGCACATTACACCTGGTGGGACTGTGGTCGCTCGTATCTCTGTCGCATCATCGACATGCTCCACATGGGCTACGTCGACGAAGTTCTGTTCGGATATGAGGTCGTCGAGCGACTACCTAGCATCGTTCGAGAATGGGTAGATCTCGAGAGAAAGCGACGGCGGCATACCTAGAAATCACTTCGGCAAGAGCGACGCCAAATCCTTGTCGAAGACGCGAACCAAGTCCGTCACCTTGCATTCGAGCGCCGCGGCCAGCCGAAGGACCGTGAGGAGATTAGGGAACTTCACCCCGGACTCCATCGCACTCACATGCGGCTGCGGGATACCGACTCGCTCAGCGAGTTCCTGCTGACTCAGACCGCGCTTCAGGCGCACTTCGCGAAGGCGCGCTCCGAAGAGTTCTCCCGCTGCGGTTGTGTCACGTGAACGCCTCATTGTGCCTTGACAAAGCGGATGCACGGATATATCTTTTTACAACTATCAGCGAGGCGCCAAACCATGCTCGAAACCGACGTCATCTCCCGCATCCGTCACATCTTCCTACAGCCACGGCCGCATGTCAGCATTTCGCAGGCAACGGCGCTCCTCGGGTGGACGCGGCGGCAGATGTCCGAGGCGATTCGGTTGGGGGAGGTCGATCTGTGGACGACGCCGCTCGGGAAGTGGTTTCCGCGGTCGGAGATGATGGCGAAGGCGATCGAGATCTGGCCGCTGCATGTGATTGAAGAGGCGCTCGGTGCCGAGGCCGAGAGCATCCTGCCCGCAGGTCATCCGCACCGCGGAGCTGCGCGTCCGGCTGCCGCGGCATCACATCGACATGCTCGAATACAGAGCAGACCAGCAGGAGACCACTGTGAGCGGCGTGCTCGCCCGTGAGTTGGACGGCATCGCGAGCGCCCACCTCGAGGAGCTGTCGGCCGCGTTGCCGGGGTTCGCCGAGGCGATGGCTTGGCCGGGGTAAGCCCCGTTCGAAACGAAGCATCGATGGTTCAAAACGAAGCATTCATGCTTCAAAACGAAGCATCGATGGTTCGAAATGAAGCATCGATGGTTCAAAACAGAGCATCCATGCTTCAAAACGAAGCATCCATGGTTCGAAACGAAGCATCCATGCTTCAAAACAGAGCATCGATGGTTCGAAATGAAGCATCCATGGTTCAAAACGAATCCGGCGACATTGGGGTTCTCTTCATCTGCGGCCATCTGCGTTAATCTGCGGATAGAACCAATCCGCAGATGTCGCAGATGTACGCAGATAAAGGCTGTCCGGAGGAAAAGCACCGCTAGGCCTTTGCCTTTCGCGTCTCAACTCGTGCGATACGGCGCGCGAGACGCGCGCGGTCCCAGGGAGGCGAGAACGGCAACTCAGGTTTCAATAGCCTGCACTCTTATCAACAACGTTCATCAGCGCCTCCCCACGCTCGAAACGGGCGAGGTTCTCGAGGAAGCAGCGCATGGCCAGTTCGTGCGAGTCGGGGGTGTGGTCGGCGCAGTGCGGCGAGAGGAGGACGTTTTCGAATCGCCACAGCGGGTGCTCGGGGGGAAGGGGCTCGGTGGTGAAGACGTCGAGGGCGGCGCCTTTGAGGTGATGCGACTCCAGCGCGGCGATGAGCGCCTCTTCATCGACGACGGCGCCGCGGCCGACATTGATCAGTACCGAGCCCGGCTTCATCCGCCGCGGATCGACAAGTCCGCGCGTCGAGTCGGTGAGCGGCGCGCAGACGACGACGTAGTCGGACTCGGCGAGCAGCTCGTCGAGCGAGCCTTGGCGGCGCGAGAAGGGGATCACGCGCATGCCGGCACATCGCGCCGCCACCGCCCGGCCGATCGATCCGTAACCGACGATGCCAACCGTCTGCCCTTCGATGCGCTGGACGTTGAACGGTTCCCATCGCCGCACCCGCATCAGCCGCGGAATGTCTTTGGCGAAGTGGAGGATCGCGGCCAGAACCCATTCCGCCAGCGCGGGGGCGAAAATCCCGCGGCCGTTCGTCACAGGGACGTCGAGCTCCGGGAAGAGCAGGTTCTCAACGCCCGCGGAGAGCGCGTGCACCCATTGCACCCTTGGGAGCTGCGGCCACACTTCGCGAAGCCGCGCTCCGGCGCGCGGATGGACGAGCACGACCTCGGCGTCACCCTCGGTCGCGTACTCGGGCAGCATCGAAAGCGGTGCGAAGTCGGGAGGTCCGAGGTAACGCAGACGCATGGCGCAACTCTATCGCGCGAGCCCTGGGAGCGCGGGCGTCTCGCCCGCAGTCGAGCAGGATGTTGCCGAGTACGGCGGGCGGGACGCCCGCGCTCCCAGGGGGCTTCTTTACGCGATAGCGCTTCTAGAACTTCACGCCGAGGATTACGCGGCGTCGCGGCGAGGCGAAGCCGACCACCTCTTCGTATTTTTCATTCGCCAGGTTCTCCACCTTTACGAACGGGACGACGCGCGACAGGTGGTATTGCACGTTCACGTCGATCGTGGTGTAGGCCTTGTTCGTGGTGCGGGAGAAGGGGACGACGGCGAGGGAGTCTTCGCGCTCGCCGGTGTGGAGGAGGACGACGTTCGTGTCCATTGGACCGCTGCGGTAACCAGCTGCGATCGATCCGGAGTGTTTCGGGCGGCGGGCCAGGCGCAGGCCGGTCGATTCGTCTTCGTCGCGGTGCAGGTAGGTGTAGCTGATCTGCGTGTAGACGTTCGCATTGACGTGCTGCGTGGCACCAAGCTCGACGCCGTCGCTACGGACATGGCCGATGTTTCCGGAGATGAACGTCGACGGGTCGAAGGTGATGAGATTGCGGTAGCGGCTGTTGAAATAGGTCAGCGAGAAGAGACCGTCTCGTCCGAGGGCGGCGTCGTAACCGAGCTCGTAGCTGGTGTTGCTCTCGGCGCTAAGGTTCGGATTGCCGAAGAAGGGGTAATAGAGCTCGCCGAGTGACGGCGCGCGGAAACCGCGGCCGAAGGCGGCGCGCCATTTGGTCGTGCCGCTGACGATGGCGGCGGCGATGCGCGGCGAGGTCTGTCCACCGAAAACGTCGAAGTGATCGTTGCGGATGCCGGCGCTGAGCTCGAAGCGCGAGCCTTGTGCGACCTCGTGCGTGTAGCGGTCTTCGACAAAGTACGAGCGATCGGTGCGGCGCTTGTCGAGGAAGTTCGGGCCGAAGTTGGTGAGGTCGTTGACCACGTCGTGGTCGTATTCGCCGCCGGCGACGATGGTGCCGGCCGGCGTAGCGAACCTCTCCGTCAGCCGGGCGCGGCGCGTCTTGGCGTCGGTCGAGGTCGAGGTGGTGAAGGGATCGGCGGGATCGTGGAAGTCGTCCTTCCGATGATTCTCGGAGAGCGTGAGATCGGTGATGAAACGGCCGAGGGTCAGCGTGGCCGGGATAGCGATCTGCGTTTCCGTTCCGTTCTGGCGGCGATCGAGGCTGGGGACGAGCGCGGTGCCGGCGGCGTTGGTGTTGAAGGGGATGCCGAGGTTGTAGGACGTGTGGCGCGCGGCCGCGCCGAGGGAGAAGGCATCGGAGAACGACCACTTCAGATTGGCGCTGGCGCTGTTCTGGCGGAAGTCATCGTTCGGATTGAAGCCGTCGTCGGTCCGGTGCTCGTAGTTGCCGGCGGCGGTGAACGATTCGCTGGCGAATGCTCCGTTGACCATGGCATTGCGCAGCCCGCGGCTGCCGCTTTCGAAATCGCCGTGGATGCCGCTCGACTTCGGCGTCGTCAGTACGTTGACCACGCCGGCCATGGCTTCCGATCCGTAAAGAGCGGAAAACGGACCGCGGACGACCTCGATCTGCTCCACTCCCGAGGTCGAGAAGCGTCCCCAGTCGTAGCCCGAAAAGTACGGGTTGTTGAGGACGATCCCGTTCCACATCACCAGCGTTTGCGTCGATGCGGCGCCGCGGGTGAACAGCGATGTGGCCTTGCCGGGCGAGCCGCTGCGGGCGAGCACGAGGCCGGGGACTTCGCGCAGGACGTCGGCGACGTCGCGCGCGGCACGTTCGTCGATGTCTTTCCGCGTGATGACCGTGACGGCGGCCGGGGTCGATTGCAACGTCTCGGGCAGCGACGAGGCGGTAACGACGACCGTGTCGTTGATGGTGGTGGGTTGTGAGGTGGATTGAGCGAATGCGGGGACGACGATAAAGAGGACCGAAATTGCGAGAACACGCTTCATGACGACTCCTTCCCTCCGAAGAAGGCCGATCAAAAGTGGGTTCCGAGCCAGCCGGTCTCCTGGCTTCCGGGTCATCCTCGTCGCGCCGCCTTCCCGCATCGAAACGATGCAGTGGCTGTCTGGCACGAGTCGTCGCCGGTCACAGTGGCGGGGGCCGCGCCGGCATCACACCGGCTTCCCGTTCACTGACTCAGAGGAAATTGGGAAAGAACTGGTCGGGCATTATATGCGCGCTTCGGCGCGCGTGGCCGATTTCAGAACGTAGGTCGGACTCTCCAGTCCGACCGGCTGACCAGGGTTTGAAACGACAGTGACGAGGGGTATTCACGAGGGGTCGGACTGAGAGTCCGACCTACGTTTGTCCGATCGACGTTCTCCGACGTACGTCTTGAAAACTGGCCACGCGCGCGAAGGCGCGCCAAACAATCTTAGCCCCGCGCTCTGCGCGGGGAAAACCGACGTCGCCAGGTTTCGTGGCCGCGGAGGCGGCCACCATAACGTGTTCGGCAGCGCGAGGTTTTTTAGCGGCCGCCTCCGCGGCCGCGCATCCCGCGACCCCGAATCCCCGCGCAGAGCGCGGGGCCAGGTTTGTGATGCGCGCCTTCGCGCGCAGCCGACCGCGGCGAAGCGCGGCGGTTACGGCCGGGCTTTGAATTTCTCGTAGAGCAAGGTCTGGTTCGTATCCAACGTAATTTCCTCTCCGCCGATGAACAGCCGTTTCACGTGCGTGACGATCTCCAGCGGATCGCCATCCGTCACGATGATGTTGGCCAGCTTGCCCGTCTCCAGCGACCCGATCTTGTCGGCCACTCCGAAGATCTGCGCCGGGGCGAGGGTGACGGAACGGAGCGCCACCTCCTTCGGCAATCCGAACGCGGCGCACGCGGCGGCCTGATACGGCAGGTTGCGGGCGTTGTGCGCGTCCTGCGACTGGATGGCGAAGGGGATGCCGGCGTCGTTCAGGGTCTTGGCGTTGGTGAAGACGAGATCGTACGGATCGTCCTCGCGCGGCGGTGTCGAAAGAATCGGCCCGAGGATTACCGGGATGTTGCGCGATTTCAGTTCGGGGATCACGCGGGCGACGTCTTCGGCGTCGGCCAGAATCACCTTCAGCTTGAACTCGTCGGCGAACTTGAGGGCGGCGCGGATGTCCCGCTCGAGGTTGGCGTGCATCACCACCGGCACGCGCCCTTCGACGACCGGCGCGAGTGCCTCCAGGATCAGATCGCGATCGACGCGCTTGATGTCCGCATGATTGGTGCGCGCGGCGGATGCGCGCGCGTACGCCTGCGCATCCTTGAAAACGTCACGGAGCTTGTCGATCTGTTTCGTGTAGTTCTTGGACGCTTCCTTGGCCGCCTCTTCGTCCTGCGGCTGTTCATCAAATTGGTTCGCGCGCAGGCGCGGGAAGTGGATGTGCATCGCCAGCGGCGCCTTGAGCGTCATCTCCTGCGGCGTCCATCCGGCGAGCTGGATCATCGCTGACGATCCGGAAATGATGCCGCCCTCGGGTTCCGTCACGACGGTGGTGATGCCATTAACGCGCGTAACCGGAATGACGTTGCTGTGCGGATTGACCGCGACCTCGGCGCGCGCATTCGGATTGATGTCGCCCAGTTCCGCGGTGTCGACGGTGCCGGGGACGGCGCTGATCTCCTCGAGGCCGACATGCGAGCCAGCGTCGATGAGACCGGGATAGACGAAGAGGCCCGTGCCGTCGATGACCGTGGCGTTCGCGGGGACGGCCACGTTCGCGCCGACGGCGGTGATGACGCCGTTGTTGAAGACGATCGTGCCGTTGGGGATCGTGGCCGAGGAGACCGGGACGATGGTGGCGTTGCGGATGGCAACCAGCGGCTTCTTGCCGGGGCTGTTGGGGATGACGGATTGGGCGAACATCGACGTTGCGACCAGGCATGGGAGCAACGCGCCGACGAGCCGTCGGCGGTACAGCCGGCGGGTCGCCGGCGCTACACTTCTAGTTCTCATCGGCCACCTCCGGCTTTGTTTCGTCGTCGCTCTTGCCGGGCCTTCCTGGCTTCTTGTTCTTCGCTTCGTCATCCGCTTCCTTCTTCAAGCGATCCTTCTTTTCCTTGGCCATCTCGGCGCGCATGGCCAGATCCTTCTGGCGGTCGAAGACGATCTCGCCGTCGACCAGCGTGGTCTCGACGCGCGAGTAGGTGGAGAACGGGTGGCCGGTCCAGATAGCCAGATCGGCGTCCTTGCCGACGTCGATCGATCCGAGGCGGTGATCGAGGCGGAGTTGTTTGGCGCCGTTGAGTGTGCAGAGCTTCAGCGCTTCTTCTTCCGTGAGTCCGCCGTACTTCATGGCCTTGGCCGCATCCTGGTTGAGATGGCGCGCCAGCTCGGCGGAATCGGAATTGACCGAGGTGAGCACGCCGGCGCGATTCATCAGCGCCACGTTGTATGGAATGGCGTCATAGGCCTCGGCTTTGAATCCCCACCAGTCGATGAACGTGCCGCCGCCGACGCCATGCGCGGCGATCTCTTTCGCCACTTTGTAGCCCTCGAGCACATGCTGCAGCTCGCGAATCTTGAAGCCCTGCTCGTCGGAAACGTTGAGCAGCATCATGATCTCGTCGGCGCGGTAGCAGTGCGAATGGACGTCGATCTTTCCCTTGAGGATGTCGACCATCGTCTCCATCAGGATCTCGTGCCGCGGCGGAATCGGATTCTCGCCGCGCTTCTTCTTCGCCTCGTAGTCATCCCACCGGGCGATGTAATCCTTGGCGTCGATGAACGACTGGCGGATCACTTCCTCCACGCCCATGCGTGTCTGCGGGTATTGCGCGGGGATGCCAGGCGGCGGCCGGAAGTTGGAAGACTTCGGATTCTCGCCGAGTGCGAATTTGATCGTGCGCGGGGCATCGGCGATCGGCCATTCCGAAACCGGATGTCCCCACTTCCACTTCACGATCTGCGACTGCCCGCCGATCGGATTGGCCGAGCCGTGCAGCACGAGCGCCGTGGTCGTCCCGCCGGCGAGCTGTCTGTAGACATCGATGTCTTCATTGGTCAGCACGTCGCCGATGCGCACCATGCCGGTATTCGGCAGTGAAATCTCGTTGACGCTTCCCTCGACCGCGGAGTGGCTGTGCGTGTCGATGATGCCGGGCATCACGTACTTGCCCGCCGCATCGATGACCTGCGCGTTCGCCGGCGCCGTCACCTGCGCGTTGGGACCGACCGCGGCGATCTTGCCCGCGTGCACGAGGATCGATCCATGTTCGATCTTCCCGTGTGTGACGGTGAGGATGGTGGCGTCGCGGATGAGGAGATCCTGGGCGGAGGCGGTCGCAGCGATCCCGAAGATAACCAGCACAGACAAGAGTGTCTGTGCCACATCGGTCTTGCTTCTTGCGCGTCTCCGCCCTGTGGCAGGGTCAATGTGGCACAGACACTCTTGTCTGTGCTTCCCTAACGAGGCGACCGCCGGCAACAGAGCACCGAGCACTTTTTCAATCATTTCCTGCTCCCCGTGAACGGGAACGTGCCGAGCGTGGTCGACACCGTCCCTTCCATGTTCGAACCGTGCAGCGTGCCGTGGAAGACCCAGTCGCCGGCTTCTTCCTTGCCGCGGCCGGCGATCGAAAACTCGACCGTGGTGCCGTCGAACGTGCCGTTGCCGATGCTGCCGGCGCCGCGGTCGCCGGAGAACGTTCCGGTGATCTGGCCGTTCTCGACCTTGAGCGTGGCCGAGATGTTCACGTCGCCCGAGGTGGCCTTGACCACGAAACTCCACGTGCCGTCGATACCGGTGGTCGCCGTCGCCGTTGCCGCCGGCTTCTTCTTCTCGTCTTCGGATGGCACCTTCGCTTCGCGGCCGTCGACGAAGATGTGCTTCACCTTCGATTCCTTGTCGAAGATCGGCTTGTCGGTGATGACCAGGTTGGCGATCTTGCCTTTGTCGATCGATCCCAGCTGGCGGTCGATGCCGATGATCTTCGCCGGATTGATGGTGGTCGCTTTCAGCGCATCGTCGGCGGAGAGGCCGTTCTCGATGGCCTTGCGGATGCCGGGGATGAAATCGCCGGTCTTTCCCGCTCCGCTGACCAGCGCGAAGAGCACGCCGTTCTTTGCCAGAACGGCCGGCGTAGTCGGCGCCAGCTGGCGGTCGCGGATGACGCGTAGCGGCTGCTCCTCGCGATCTTCTTTCGACGCCGGCGCGACGGGCCATTTCGTCGACACCAGCAGCGGTGCTCCGAGCGCTTTCAGCTCGTCAGCCATACGGTAGCCCTGACGGGCGCCGGCGATGATCAGCTTCACGTTGAACTCTTTGGCGATCTTCTCGACGCGATGCATCATCAGATCGCTGTCGGCGACAAAGACCACCGGCACGTCGCGCCGGAGCACGCCGCCGAGCGCTTCGAGCGACGGGCTCTCGTCAGGGCGCTTGTAGCCAGCCGGATTCTTGTCGTAGATCGCATGCGCGGCGGAGTACTGCTGCGCGTCCATGAACGTCTGGCGGATGTACGAGATCACGCCCATGAGCGAATCGGGGTAGGTCCAGGCCGGCCGCGGATTGAACGAGATCTGCTGCGCGGCCGGATTGCGGATCACGCGCGATTCCATCGTCCCGCCGCCGAGGTTGATGGCGACGGACTGGCCGTTGAAGATGCCGAAGGCCGGCGCGGTAACGATCGTGGTCACGCCGGTGGCGCGCTTCGCTTCGACGTCATCGTCGGAGAGCTTGGCCTCGCGAAAGGCCAGAAACGCGGGGCCGGTTTCCGGAAGCTGCTCGGGTGCATTGCGCGCTCCAGCAGCCGCGGGCCCGCGTCGCCGCGTGGTGCTCGCGCTCGGAAATCCGAGCGAGGTCTGCGCGTCGATGAGGCCGGGATAGATGTGGCCGCCCTTGACATCGATGATGGTGGCATCGAGCGGGATGGCCTGCGCGGCGCCGACCGATTCGATCAGCCCGTCGCGGATGATCACCGCGCCGTTCGTGATCTCCGGCCCGCTGACGGGATGGATGGTCCCGCCCGTGATCGCATACACGCCCGGCGCCTCGGCAAAGCCCGGCCACGCGGCGAGAAGAAGAAGGAGGAAAACCGAAAAACCGAGGAAACGTCTGGACATTCGCACCTCCGGCGGCGCGACATGATAAGGGAAACGTAGGTGGGACTCTCCAGTCCGACCTGTTAACAAAACGTCGAATTGGAGAGTCCGACCTGCGTCCGTTTGACTCCCACATCCCCCTTCGCTACGCTCACCGAACTCCATGGTCCTCTTCAACTACGCCACCAAAGAGATCACCGCGAAGATTGTCTATTACGGGCCGGGTCTCTGCGGCAAGACCACCAATCTGCAGTTTGTCTACGACTCACTGCCGTCGAACAACAAGAGCAAGATGCTCTCGCTGGCGACAAAGACGGACCGCACGCTCTTCTTCGACTTTCTCCCTCTCGACCTCGGCAAGATCCGCGGCATGCGCACCAAGCTGCAGCTCTACACCGTGCCGGGGCAGGTCTACTACAACTCCACGCGCCAGCTCGTGCTCAAGGGCGCCGACGGCGTGGTTTTCGTCGCCGACAGCCAGGATCACGCCATCGACGCGAATCTCGAGTCGCTGCAGAACCTCGAGGACAACCTCAAGCGCCAGGGTGTGCGCATCCGCGAGATCCCGCTGGTGCTGCAGTACAACAAACGCGATCTGCTCAATGCCCTGCCGGTGGCCGGTCTCGAGGCCGAGGTGAACAAACTCGGCGTGCCGCATTTCGAGTCGGTGGCCACGACGGGCCTCGGGGTGGAAGAGACGCTGAAGGGGATCACGCAGCTAGTCCTGGCGCACCTGGTCAAGAAGTACGGCCTCGAGGGCTCCGAGCCGATCGAGCGCGACATCCAGATCCTCAACGCCACCGTGGCGCAGGATCCACATCCGCACGATTCGTTGTGGGATGAGGACGACGTCTTCGGCGAGGTCACTCCTGTCGCCACGCCCGCCTCGGTGTTCACCCTCGACGACGCCAGCGGCGCCGAAGACATCCCGCTGGTGCCGACGGAACTGATCGGAGCTCCTCCGCCGCCGCCTCCACCACCACCGTCCCCGAAAGTCGCGGAACCGTTCGACGATTTCGAGGACTACTTCGCCACCCCGCCGCCGATGCCTGCACCGCCGCCACCGCCATCGTCAGGCATCTCGGTGCGCGGCGGCTCGATCTCGGCGCTGGCGTCGCTCGACAGTCAACCAACCGAGGTGCCGATGATGTCGATCGAGATTCCGCTCCCCGAGGGCATCCTCAGCTCTCTCCCGGACCTCGAAGCCCCCACCGAACGCCGCGCCACCGACGGCCTGGTGAAGGAAGTGACGGTCCCGCTGAACCTGACGATGGACGAGCTCCGCCAGCATCGCAGACTGCGGCTGAAGATCACGCTGGACGTGAATTTACTTTCCTGACCCGGCGTTACCGCCAATCCCGGAGGAGTGGTCGAGTGGTTTAAGGCAGCGGTCTTGAAAACCGCCGTACCCGCAAGGGTACCGTGGGTTCGAATCCCACCTCCTCCGCCAGTCCGCACGGCGGACGGCGTTGGTTGGCCCAGCCTCGGCCACCATTTCTCGCTCTCATGTGGCAGCTGCGAGCAGGCCCGCTACCACCTCGTTCGGCCGCTATTCGTTCGCCGACACCACTGACAGGAAGTTGCCGTCGGGATCTTTGAACCAGGCGATCGTCGGGCCGCGGCCGGGACCGCCGCGGGCGATGCCTTTGTCGTCGGTCTGGAGGTCTTTGGTGTCGTAGTTCTCGAAGCGGACACCCTTGGTCTTCAGTTCGGCGACCGTGTTGTCGACGTCATCCACGGCGAAATTGAGGACGGTAAACGACGCCGGTTCGTGGTTGTCCTTCGGATAGATGAACACGTTTGTTCCCGGCAGATCGAGCGACAGGCCTTCCGGCTGCTCCTTCACATGGAGCCCGAGAGTCTTGCCGTAGAACTCTTTTGCCCGCGTTAGATCGTGGACGGAAAAACTGGAAAATGCTTTCGAATGTTCGAACATTGGCCGCACTCCTTTCGCCTTGATCGGGATGCACCACACATGCCCTTGACCGTGTGCGGCGACGCTTGGCGTTGTAACTGCACTGTGCGTCGTGGTGCTGCGCCGCATCCTTGCCATCGCGCTCCTCGTTCTCCTCGCCGCCGCGGCGCGGGCGGACATCGTGCGCGTTCTCGACGATGACCGCGAGGCGGCGCAGGCGCGCGTCGATCTGATCCGGCAGGCCCACAGCCGCATCGAGGTCCTCTACTTCATGGCCAAGGACGACCGGGTGGCGCTTTCCATCCTGCAGTTGTTGCGCGACGCGCGACGCCGCGGCGTCGGCGACGTGCGCATGGTCATCGACGGCAGCTTCCGGCGCATCCCAAAGGCCGTGCTCTCGCATCTGCGCGACGAAGGGGTGCTCATCCGCACCTACCATCCGTTCGACCTGCGGCATCCGGCCTGGATGCTTCACCGCATGCACGAGAAAGTCATCGTCGTCGACGGCAAGCGTTACATCACCGGCGGCCGCAACCTCGCCGAGTCGTACTTCGGCATGGGACGCGAGACCAACTACCGCGACATCGACATCTACGTCGAGGGTCCCTCGGCCGCCGATGCGGAGCAGCGCTTCGAACAGGTCTGGAACAGCAGGGACGTCGCGGCACTGCACGGACACATCACCCGCCGCAGCAAGCGCGAGGCCGCGGAGCACCTGGGCGATGCGCTGGAGTCGCTGACGCGCAGCGGCTTCATCGACCTCCATGACGCGCGCGACTGGAGTAAGGGCGCCGTCGACGCCGGCCCGGTGCGTTTCCTGGCCGGCCACGACGTCGGCACCCCGATGGCCGAGCTCATCGCCTCGGCGAAGGAGTCGGTGGTCATCGAGTCGCCGTACTTCATCCCGCCGCGGTTTTTCCGCGAGCTCCTGCAGAAGAAACTGGCCGAGGGCGTGCGCGTGGTCGTGGTGACGAACTCGGTGAAGTCTACTGACGGACTGCTGCCGCAGGTCGGCTACCTGAAATATCGCCGCGACTTCGCGCGCCTCGGGATCGACTTCCGCGAGTACAAGGGCCCGGATTGTCTGCACGGCAAAGTCATCATCGTCGACGGCCGTGTGGTCATGGTCGGCTCGTACAACATCGATCCGCGCTCGCAGTACCTCAACACCGAAATCACCTGCGTAGCCGAGAACGAAGAGCTCGCGCGCATGCTGCAACGCCTGATCGATGGTCACATCGAAAACGCCTGGACGATCGACGCCGCCCCGCAGGGCCCGCCGGTGAAGATCTGGGCCCTGCGGCTGCTGCTGCCGATCGTCGAACATCAATTGTGATCACGTCCGCTTGCCGCTAACCAGAGCCGGCGCGATGCCGTTGCGCATCCGCCAGCCACTGAGCCATCGCGTCGTCGTTCGCGGCGTAGCGCGCCCAACCCTCGGCGGTCGCATTCCAGCGGTAGTCCCTGATGGTCATGTCGATCCCGCGATCGATGAGGAATTGCATCGCTCGATAGTTCCCGTGGAAGACGAGCTCGTGCAGGATGCTCGCGGGCTCATGAGAGCTCCACCTGGTGTTGATGTCCGCGCCGTGGGCGAGCAGGAAGTCCGCCACGTCGAAGTGGCTGTTGATCACGGACCATGCGAGTGCCGCGTCGAGCACTCGCTGCTGGCCGGGCGTGCCCCACTGCCGCGCATATTCTTCGATCCGATCCTTTGGCATGTACGGAGCGGAAGGATAGTGACTCACGTCGCCAAGCGCCGGCGCACCGGACTGGTCGAACCACTGCTTCACCCGCGCGAGGTTGCCCATGCCTGCCGCATGCGGCAGATCGTCCGGCGGGCGCCAGATGCGCGTGAGCAGCGGAATGAGGTTTGTCCGCCCGTAGGTGAATGCAAACTCGATCGCTTGCGATAGTGGCGGCGGCTGGCGCCGCAGAATCGCCGGATTGAGGTCGAGAAGAGCGGCGATGAATTCTCCGCGGTTGTTCAGCGTAGCTCTTCCGATGATCTCCGCCTGAACCTCCACGAACGCGTCACTGAGCAGCCACGGTTCACGCAGCAAAAGCCGAACGAACCCCGCCAAGTCGCTATCCCCGCTGGGCGATGTCACCGAGGCTACGTGACCGCTCCAGGAACTGACAGCCCGGCTGACCTGCTCGATGACAAACGCTCTCCATAGTCCGACCTCGGTCGCGTGCGCGGGGCGATTGTCGATGAAGTACCGGATGAAGGCAGGGCGTCCCACGCTTCCGTCGACGTGCGCGCTGAGCTCGGGATCGAGGGCGATGGCTCGGTCCAGCAGGAGCGAGGCGACCGGCTCGTGCGCGAAGCCGCAGGCGATTGTGAACGCTTCATTGACGGCGTACCGATCGTTCCCGCTCTCTTCGATCGCGGCGCGAACGAAGTCGATGTCGCCAAGCGCCGCCAGAAATTTGAGCGTGTGCGGAAGCAGACCTTTACGCCGAAACAGCTGCAGCAGTCCCCTGGCGCGCGACCTGAGGATGCCCTCACACACGGAAGGCATCACCACCGCGCCGGCGTCGATCAGCAGTTCCGCGCACGCCGCACGGGTAAAGTGCCGTTCACTGAACGGGTCGAAACTGTCGCCATAAGAGTCTGTGGCGAATCCCAGCAGGCCGCCGTCATCGTCGCCGGCGCGCCAGGAGAGCAACGCCGGGTAATCAGCCAGCAGTTGCTTCAGACCTTCGACGTCGTTGTCGTGAATGACGCGTCGGGACTGCGCCGCTGCCCACTCCAAACCGTTGCCGAGACGTTTGTGAACCTCGGCGGTTAGCTGCTGCCAGCCGGCGAAGCCGTATTCGCGCGCGAGCACGAGTTGGGCGTTGCGCTGCGTCAAGGGCAGGCCGGCGCCCGGCAGTTGCGCGCGCGCACGTGCGATGGCATCGGCGTCACCTGCGGCGATGTCGCGCGCGAGCTTCTTTGCCTGTTTACGGAGGGATTCGAGGGAGGGACGATCCGGGAGAGACTTCGAAGTGGTCATTGCGACCTCCTTTCATGAATCGCCTGTACCCCGCTGAAACCAGGCTGAAAGAAGGTGCACACGCACACGACTCAGACCAAACAGGTGGGAGTGTTCCCTTGCCGCGGGTTGGTGGCGCCCTGTCAGCGCGCTGCCCGCAGTATCAAAGGACGGCCGCTTCGATGTCAATCGCGTCGAGCTCTCGCTCGGCCGCCATGAGGTTGGCGTAATCGTCGTATCGATAAGAGCGAGCAACCGGACCTTCATCGCTCTCTTTGCAGAACGTCGGCGTGGTAACGATGGCGGTGACTTCGGGAGGCATCGGGCTCGGAAAATACCAGACTCGACGAGACACGCGAGGGCGTGACCATCGCGTATCCTCCGCGGATGGCTCGAGCCCGGCAGAAACCTCCCAATCGATTTCTCACCACACGCGCGGGGCACATCGCCATCGGCTGCGTGCTGGCCGTGGTGATGGTCATCGCATTCAACTCCAGCGTTCGGGCGCTCTTTCCCCTCGAGAACGATGTGAACCCGTCGGGCGACGACTGGTGGTCCTACCATCACTACGCGGTGAGCGTTCTCCATGGCGGCATGAGCATGCCGGCCGTGCAGGGGCCGTACACGCGGCCGGGCGGATTCGGCTATGTCTACTTCGTCGCCGCCGTCTATGCCGTCTTCGGCGCCCGTTCGCAGGTCGTGTATGTCATCCAGACCTTCCTGCTCGCCTTCGCCGTTCTCGGCTTCGTTTATGCCTTTCGACGGCGACTGACTCCGTTCTATCTGCTCGTCTACGGCCTGGTGGTCATCCTCTTTTTCTACCTGGACCACTTTCGCTTCTATACCTTCCGGCTTCTCAGCGAAAACCTGCTGATCTTTCTGCTGGCGCCGCTTTTCATCGCGTTCGAGCGGCTGCTATCCAACGGCTCGCGGCTGGCCGCCGTCACGACGGGACTGCTCGCCGGCGCCTGCTTTCTCGTGCGCCCGAACACGTTGTTCCTCGCGCCGGCGTGGGCGCTGCTGCTCCTCTACAGAAAACGGGACCGGAGCACGATCATCAATGCTGCGATCCTGATCGCGGGAGTGCTCGTGATGGTGAGCCTGATCGTCTGGCGCGACTATGCGGCGACGGCGACGTCTGCTCTCCGCGTGATCACGACGCGGCAGGACTGGCTTCACCCGTCGTCGCTCGGCGAGGCGTTCCCGTTCTATGGCCGGAGAATTCTCTACGTTCTCGGAAACCTGCACGCGCTGATCCCCGAGTTCGGATCATTGCGCTACTGGTACGCGGCGTGGGCCGGCGTTGCGCTTCTGGTGGGATGGTGCGTGCGACACCGGCAGATCGACGATCTCGACCTGGCAGCGCTGATCTTCCTCGCCGCGTACTACGGACCGCTGATCGCGGTAGCCGACATCACTAACTACGGCATCCGGATGCTCACACCGGCGATGCCCGTCGTCCTTTACCTGGCCGTACGGGGCATCATGCTGATTCTTTCAAGACGCAAGGGACTGGCGTGATGTCGTGCACGGACAGCGGGCTACCGTCCGCGCACGACCAGGGAGAATCCTAGTAACCGTTGGAGAGGTAGGGGGCCGTCGCCTTGATCGTGGCGTTGCCGTTGTTGGACCCCGTGATCGTCACGATGATGAGGTCACCTGCCACGGCGCTGAAGTAGTAATACGCGCGGAACGGGCCGCAGTCGAGCGAGCCCTGCGAACCGTTTTGCGACACGATGGTGTTGGTCGATACCACCGCCCGGTTGTGGACCACGCTGACCGTGGCGTTGATGAAATTGCTGGAGTTGCTCGTCGGATCCGAGAACTGAACGTACAACGCCGCCTGCCAGTTCGACGAATTGAGGATTGGATCGTTCTGGCCGATTTCGTAGGTATACGTGATCGTGGCCGACGATCCGGTGATGGCGTACACGCTGTCACTGCACGAATCGGTGGTCGAGGAAACGCTGCCGGACACTCCGGCACAGGCGAGGGTGAACTGGTAGATGTACCAGCTGGTACCGCAACAGGAATACGGCCCGTAAATGTCGGGACAACTGGCAAAGGCAGCCGTTGGGAAGATGATCAGGAGAATGGCGCAGATAGCAATGATCGGTCTCATTTGAGCCTCCTATACGGAGCAAATATGCCGGCCCAACATCGCATCGGGTAGGGACAAAGTTGCAGCCTGAGCCATACTTCCATCTGAACCTTCGATCGCGGGAGCGAAGAAGAAGCGCGCCGGCGCGCCGGCAGCCTGAGGCCCTCCTTCATGGCGGTATCGCGATTCGGATAGGATCGTAGCGGTGTCTATTGCGTTCTGGCCGGCGGTCTCCGCGACGGGCCTCTATCTGATCACCGCCGGAGTGATGGTGTTTCTGGTCCATCGCTTCATCCGGCCGATGTCGAAGATGACGGCAGTCATCCTGCTGCTTCTTCCGCTTTGCTTCTCGGGACGCGCACTGCTCACTGGCCGGGTCTACTCGCCGATCGACCTTCCCTTTCACGCCGAGCCGCTGGCGTCGTTCCGCTCCGATTTCGGGGTCACGCATTTTCACAACGCGGTGCTGAGCGATGTTTACAGCCTGAACATCCCCTGGAAATACGCCGCGCGGCTGGAGATCCTCAACGGCGAGTGGCCATTGTGGAGTCCCTACATATCGGCCGGCGACATTCTGGCCGCGGCCGCGCAACCGACTCCGTACGAGCCTGTTTTTCTGGTCAGCCTCCTGCTTCCGATGGCGGTGAGCCTGACGTTTTTTTCGACGATCGTCCTGTTTCTCGGCGCACTGCTGATGTTCGCCTTTCTGCGGGAGATCGCCTGCTCGGAGGGGGCGGCATTGGTGGGCGCCAGCGCCTGGACGTTCTGCCTCTTTCTCGTTTTCTTTCTCGACTGGGTGATCACCCCGGTGAACGTCTGGTTCCCCCTGGTCCTCCTCGGCGTACGGCAAATCGTGCGCACGCCCGGTTTGCGGCCGGCCATCATCCTGACCGTCGCTTTTACGATGATGCTGCTCAATGGCCATCCGGAGAGCGCGCTGCACATCGTCGCGGTGGGGCTGGTATGGGCGGCGGGGGAACTGTGGCATGTACGCTTCCGAGGAGTGATGCGATCGATCCCGCTGGCGGTTGCGAGCGGTGTGGTGGCGCTGGCGATCACCGCCATCTACATGCTTCCGATCATTGAAGCGATTCCGCAAACCTCGGAACATCGTTTCCGCGAGAACGTTTACGCGCACGCCTCGCGATCGGCTCCGCCGGATGAAGTGAAGCAGAGACTCCTGCGCCAATTCGTGCCGTTCATCGTCGGAGAGCCGGAGAAGGAATGGCATCCGAAGCCGGCGGAGCTGAACGTCATTCCCGAGACGATGTATGTCGGCAGCGCTGCGCTTGCATTGGCGGTTTTCGGCCTCTGGCGCTCCCGATGGCGCGGCAAATTACTGGTGCTCGCACTCTCGCTCTTCGGACTCGTCGTCGGAATCCAACTCGCGCCATTCGGCGATCTACTGGCCAAACTGCCGCTCTTCGACATCGCTCTCAATGAACGGTTGATTCTCGTTGCCGCCTTGGGACTATGCATTTTCGCGGCGCTCGGCGTAGATGCCATCATCAATGAACCCGCTCGATGGCGGCCGGCAATGACTGCATTGAGCGCTTTTCTTTTTCTAACGGCGCTCTGTATCTACCAATATCCCGGCATGCGTGCGCGCGGGCTCAGCACTCGCTATTTGACCGAGGCGATCGCGCTACTGATAATCCCGGCGCTTCTCGTGGCCGGCGCCTCCCTTTTGCGCCGGCCCGCGATTCTTACGCTGGCGCTGCTGCTCATTGTGACCGGTGAACGAGCTCTCCAATCGGGCGATATACGCCCCACTCTGCCAGCACGAATGTTTTATCCGGCGATTCCGCTGTTCAATCAGCTGCCAAAGGGTGACGATCCTTATCGAATCGTCGGCGTCGGCGAAGTTCTGCCGCCCAATATCGCCACGATGTATCAGCTGGAAGACGTTCGCGAATACTCGGCCATGACCTTCATGGCGAATTACGACCTGCAGCCTTTGTGGTCCAGATTCCAGCCGGTCTGGTCGAATCGCGTCGACGATCTCAATGCACCGTTCCTGTCATTGTTGAACGTCAAATACGCCCTCGCCCAGCGCGATTTCGTACCGCCGCCACAATGGTCCGTCGTCGCGGCGGACCGAGGGACGCAACTGTTGGAAAATCACAACGTGGTGCCTCGCGCATTCATCCCCATGAAAATCCTGATCGGCAACGATCCCCTCGGCGCGTTCGGAGAAGGGATCAAGCTGGAGAAAGACTTTCGCGCCAAGAGCTGGATCGACGTTCCCAAAGAAGGTCCACGCGAAGAGACGAACGGCACCGGCTCCGTGACGATCAAAAAACACGGAATGCGGGCGTTCGCGATGCATGCCCATCTCGATTCGAATACCTGGGTGATCGTGACGGAGACCGCGTGGAAGGGCTGGCGCGCCTATATCGATGGAAAGCCCACCAAGCTGCGAACCGCCGACGGAATGTTCCTGGCCATGCTCCTCCCCGCCGGCGACCACGACGTCAGCCTGGTCTACTGGCCGCAATCCTTCGTCATCGGCCGGGCGATCTCGGCGAGCACGCTGCTATTGATCGCCGCCGGTTCGGTGATCGTGTGGCTGCGACAGCGCCGCGGATCGTTACCGGAATCGTGATCCTTGCCTCTCGCGCGCTCTTCGGCGTACCTTTCGCGCACACATGAACGCGCGATGTCCGGGTGGCACTCAATGAGCCGCCGCCTGCTCTGGTTCCTGCTGTTGGTCGTCGCTGCGCTTGCCTTGACGGTGGTCGTCATTCCGGCGTGGGTGATCCAGCCGTTCCGGCCGCAGTCGCCGCGCGGGTTGGAAGTCTCCTTGGCGCTGAAGCGGATCGCGCCGTTCCTCACGATTGCAGCGCTGCTTGCGTGCATCGCGATGATGGTCAAGCTGTGGCGCGGAGCGCGGTGGAGCAGGATCGTGCTCGTTCTTCTGCTCGTCCCGCCGGCGGTCAGCGCCTGGTTTGCGCGGCAGAATCATTTCGAGTGGATGTTCAACCCGCTGCCGAATGCCGGCTACGCGCGGGCGGATGCAGCGACCTTTGTCGGCGATTCCGATCTGGTCATGGCCGTGGCCCGGAACGGCGAGGCGGCGGCGTATCCGGTGCGCCAGCTGGCGTATCACCATCTCGTGCAGGACACGGTCGGGCGGTTGCCGGTCGTCGTCACCTATTGAACGCTCTGCCACACCGGTCTGGTGTGGGAGGCGGCGGTCGGCGGAAGGACGCTCCACTTCCATCTCGCGGGGATCAACAACCAGAACTTCATCATGCGCGATGAGGAGACCGGCACGTGGTGGCAGCAGGTCAGTGGCGAAGCGATCTTCGGCCCGCTCAAAGGCCGGCGCCTCACGCCTGTGCCACAGGATGAGATCTCCTTCGCGCTCTGGAAACGCGAGCAGCCGAACGGGCGCGTACTGCGCCCCGATCCGCGCGCCGAAGCGGCGCACCACTACGCAAAGGCAGATTGGGAAGCGGGCATCGCCAGGCTTCCCGTGGCCACGCGCATCGGCGACAAACGCCTCGATTTTCGCGAGCTGATCGCCGGCATCAACATCAACGGCCGGGCCAAGGCCTATCGCATGTCCGACGTGAAACAGCAGACTCCCATCATCGATACCGTCGGCGGCCTACCCATCGCCATCGTCGCCGCCGCGGACGGGAACTCGGTGCGCGCGTTTTCGCGTGTCGTCGACGGCAAGCCGGTCGATCTCTTCGCCAAAACCGGATCGAACGATCTCCTCGACAGCGCTACCGGCAGCGAGTGGGATTTCTCCGGACGAGCCATTCGTGGCCCGCTCGCCGGACGGCAACTCACGCAAATCCCGGTACTGCGCGACTACTGGTTCGACTGGCGCACCTATCACCCCGGCACCACGATTTTCCGCGCCGGTCTGCCGCGCTCCTGATCGCCGGCGGCGATATGCTGCGCTTCATGTCCATGCGTACCGCAATCATCGCCGCCACCCTCGTTTTCGCTCCGATCCTGGCGCAGGCCAACACCGAGCTCACCGTAAAGTCCGAGCGCAGCAGCTTTCAGGTCAAAGGCATGCAAACGACCGGGCAGGCGAAACCGGCGGCGAATCAGACCATCCATCTCACGCTCGGCGCGCGCTGGCTCCAGTGGGACGACGGCAGCGACCGCGGCGTCTACGACTTCGCGAAACGCGAGGTCTTCCAGGTCGATGCGAAGGCGCATCGGCTGATCGAAGAGTCGATGTACGCGATCGTGAGCGGCAGAGACGCCGAGCTCGATAACCGCATGATGCTCGGTTCGGCGCTGGAAGCGGGAAAAGTGCTCGACAGTCCGATGTCGCCGACACTGGTGGAGCACCAGCTCTCGCTGCGTCACGACGTTCACCGCGCTTCCGGGATCGAGCGCAAGAGCGCGGAGGACGAGCAGCGTTACGTCTGGCGTGAGAAGGAGCTCTTCGCGTTCTCGACCAAGCTCGTGCCGGTGACCGCCGCGGAGCGCGACCTGTTTCTCCGTTACCTCCGCTACCGCATCGGCGGCCATCCCGAGGTCTTCGAGGATCTGCAGAAACTCGACGGGATTCCGAAATGGCTTCGCTACCGCGATCCGGGACTTGGCGAAGCGATCAGACTCGAGATTCTCGACAGCAAAAAGACGCCTGAGGCGCATTACGTCCTGCCGAAGCTCGAGAAAGCGCCGCTGAAGAATGCCGGCGCGGCTGCGGCAGCGGCTGCGGTTCAGGCGTCGACATCCGAGTCGCGCGCAGCCTTCGCCGAGCACATCCTCACCGCCGCCAACGAGGCGGCAGACGCCGGCAAGCCGCTCCAGGCCATGCTCGGCTACATCGAGCGCCAGCTGATGATCGATGGCGAGATGCCGCCCGACTTTCACAAACGCTCGGAGAGCATCCTCCGCAATGACAACGTGAAAGCGTTGCTGGCCGCGGTACAGGCTAACAGCGAGACGCAGGCGCGCGACGACCTGGCCACGCTGACGCGGCTGGCCGCGCTCGCCGGCGAGAAGGCGTACGTGGTGGGCATCTTCCGCGCGAACATGGAGTCGCAGCTCGGCAATCGGGACGCGGCGATCACTCTGTTCGTGGCGGCACTGTCGAAGAATCCGTTCATCACCGGCGTCTGGAAGGACCTCGGCGACAACCTCGACACCGGCTACGACGCTGCCGATACCTGGCGCTGTTACGAGATCGCTCGGATCATCGCACCCAGCCACCGGATACTTTCCGATCTCGCCCGCGGCGAGGCTGCCATGGCGGCGAGATACCCCGAGTATTTCTGACGAGCGCTACAATCGGCGGATGGCAGACGTCAGCGACACCATCAACGAAGCTCTCGAGCACGCCTCCGAATCGCGCCTCAACTCCGCCATCGCGCTGCTGGTGGCAATTACGGCCACGTTCATGGCCCTTTGCAATGTCAAGGACGGCAACATCGTCCAGGGCATGCAGCAGGCGCAGGCGAATGCCGTCGATCAATGGGCGTATTACCAGGCCAAGGGGACGAAACAGAACCTGGCCGAAGCCACGCTCGATGAACTGCAACTGCAGCGGGCCATGCTGACCGATCCGAAATTCGCGACGATGCTGGACGAGAAAATCGTCGCCTATCAGAAGCAGGTCAAGAAGTACGAAAAGGAAAAGGCAGACATCAGGAAACAGGCGGAAGACGATCAGAAACAGTACGACGCCCTCAATGTCCATGACGATCAATTCGACATGTCGGAAGCTTGTCTTTCCGTCGCCATCGCATTATTCGGTGTTACGGCACTGACCAAGAAGCGCTGGCTATTCGTCGTGGCCTCGGCATTCTTGTTTTTCGGCGTGTTGTTCGGGCTGGCGGGCTTCTTCGCCTGGAGCATTCACCCCGATTTCCTGGCGAAATTCCTTTCGTAGGGAGTATGCACAGAGGACTCCGCAACGGTCTCATTGTCGCTGCGGCGGTGTCTTTGCTTTCCGCGGCAGTATTTGCGGCCATTCGCGGCGGAAGCGTCATCCCCGGCGATTTCACGGGCGACGGGAAGACGTTCGATTTCCGGAATCCGCCTTGTCAGGCCGGCGTCACAACACCAACTCCTGATGCTGTCGACCTGCGCTATACGGGCTCCGGCGGCATCTATATCGGCTGGAAGGGAAACGCCATCCTGCTCGGGCCGTTCTTTTCGAATCCGGGTCTCGTTGCAGCGCAGTTCAGCAATCTGCACCACAACATGGATCGAATCCAACAACACATGCAGGCACTGACCGGCGTTCCGATTCGCGCGATTCTGACCGGCCACTCGCACTACGACCACATCGGCGACGTTCCCATCGTGGCCCGTCAATATGCTCCGCAGGCGAGGATTTACACCAATGAAACCGGGACTCGAATGCTGGCGGCATACCCCGATCTCAAGACACGCCTCGAACCGATCAACATGCTCAGGCCAATGGAAATTAAGAATGCTTCGGGCAATGAAGTCTTTCGTATTCAAGCCGTCGCATCCGATCATGCGCCGCAGCTTTGTTCATGCCGGTATTGGCCATGCGACTATGCAGATTGCGAAGTCAGACAGGACTGGACCACTCCGTTCGAGCAGCACAAGCTGCGTGAATTCTGCGGCGGCCAGACATACGCGTTCGTCATCGACCTGATGGATGGCGACAAGGTCCAATACAGGATTTATTACAATGACGCCGCCGCGAATTGGCCCCTGGGAATTCCGATTGGATTTCGGGACCACCCTTTCGATCTGGCGATCATCTGCATGGCTTCGTTTGACTTCGTTAAATACTATCCGTCGCAACTCCTCGCTGCGATCAAACCGCGTCACGTCGTTCTCTCTCATTACGAAGATTTCTTCTCGAAATCAGAAGGCCGCTGGCGGTTCGTGCCGCTTTTGACCGATGCGAAAGCGGCCCGGTTCCTGCGCGAGCTGCGGGACAGCCACGTCGTCACCAACCCGCTTCCGCCGGCGAATCGGGTCTGCGGTCCGGCCACCCGCGAGTGGACGATGCCGGTGCCAGCCGAACAGATGCTGTTCCGGCCGGACGGACGGTAGTACCATCGCGCCTGTCGCCTAGGGGTGGCCGCGAAAAACGGCCTGAGATCACACCCTGGAACCTGACCCGGTTAGGACCGGCGTAGGGAAAGGCGGCGGGGGCAAATCGTGAAGGCTTTCCGCGTCGTTTCGTTTTCCCTGTTTTTTCCCGTTCTTCTTTCGGCTGCGACGCTTCGCGGCGTCGTTCGTGCGGTCGATGGGCAACCGGTTCCGCAGGCCACGGTCGAAGCGGCCGGCCACCGGGCGATGACCGATGCCGAGGGGCGGTTCGCCATCGAGGTTCCATCGGGCAGCTACACGCTGGTCGTGACGCGATCCGGTTTTCAGCCCGTCGCGCAGCAGGCGGCGGCGGACACGGACCTCGTCATCACTCTGCGGCCGGGGTTGGCGGAGAACATCGTCGTCAGCGGCATTCGCGCCGAGGAGAAGACGCCGGTGACGAAGAGCGACATCGATCGAAGCACCATCGTGCGCGACTACTACGGGCAGGACATCCCGATGCTGCTGCGCGACACGCCGTCGATCGATTCGTACGCCGAGGCGGGGGTGGGTGGGTCGGGGTATTCGTACATCACTCTGCGGGGGATCAGCCCGACGCGGCTCAACTTCACGCTCGATGGAGTTCCGCTGGCCGATTCCGAGGACATGGGGACCTATTTCGCCGACTTCCCGGATCTTGCCCGGTCGTTGCAGTCAATTCAGGTGCAGCGTGGTGTGGGGACGTCGACGGTCGGCTCGCCATCGTTCGGAGGATCGATCAACCTCGAATCGATCGCACTGTCTCCGACGCAATCGACCAACGCCGAGGTTGGATTCGGATCGTTCGGAACAAAGAACACCTCGGTCGGCTACCAATCGGGGGCATTGCCCGGCGGGTATTCGTTTTACACACGGCTTTCCGGCGATCAATCGGACGGTTTTCGCGACTCCTCCGGCTTTCGGGGACGCAACCTTTTCGTCAGCGCGGCCAAGCAGAACGATGACTCGCAGCTGCGGCTGACCGGCTTCACGGCGCACGAATGGACGCAGCAGTCGTTTCTGGCCGTCGACACCGACACGCTCGCGCAGAACCTGCGCGCGAATCCGTTCGGCCCGCAGGACCGCGACAGCTTCGGCTACGACTTGGCGCAACTGCAGTATCTGCGCGCGCTTTCGCCGCGGACGAACATGACCGCCTCGGTTTTCTATCAGCGCGGTTACGGCTGGTACCGGCTCTCCGGCGATCAGTTCGGGCTCGATGGATTGCTGATCGGCAGCATGGTCACGCTCAGCACCACGCGCGGGCCGTTGACGGCGAACTACGGCCTGCACGTGAACGAATTCCGCCGCGAGCACACGCTCGACTCCGGCGGGATCCGCGCGTACTCCAACTACGGCACGAAGGGCGAAGCCAATGCCTTCGCCAAGTTCAGCTACGACGACGGCCATTGGCACCTCTACTCCGACGCTCAGCTCCGGACGACCAGCTTCCACTATCACGGCGACGTGGCCATCGCTCCGATCCGCTGGACGTTTTTCAATCCGAAGCTCGGCGCGCGCTACGACCTCTCGGCCGTCAGCAGCGTTTACGGATCGGCTGGCGTTTCGACGCGCGAGCCGGCGCGCAATGATCTCTTTCAGGGCGAAGATAACGCTTCGTTTGCCCACGATCTGCACGCCGTTCGTCCCGAGCATCTCGTCGATCTCGAAGCAGGCTGGAACTATCGCGGGCCGACGTCCACCTTCGGCGCGAACGTCTACGCCATGAACTTTCACAACGAGATTGCATCGACGGGCGAGCTCTCCCCGATCGGCCTGCTGCTGCGGCGCAACGTCGATCGCAGTTACCGCCGCGGTCTCGAGCTCCAATACACGTGGCAGGCGATGCCGCGGCTGACACTGCGCGGCAACGCCAACCTGAGCCGCAACCGCATCCACACCTGGACGCAGTTCTACGACGTCTACGATGACGCCGGAAACATCACCGGCAGCCAGCCGATCACGTTCCACGACGTGAATCCGGTACTGACGCCGTCGATGATCGTGAACCAGACCGTCGAGTACGCACCGTCGTCATCGACCACCTTCGGCGTCACCGCCCGGCACGTGGGCCGTTCGTATCTTGACAACACGAACAACAACGCCTTCGTCGCGCCGGCGTTCACCACGCTCGAAGCCAATGGTGCGATTGCCCTGTCCCAAAACGTCAACCTCCGCCTGCAGGTCAACAACCTGACCAACAACAAGCGCGTCTTCCCGAGCGGCTACAGCTATCTCTTCCTCACGCCGGCGAAAACGATCGACGGGATCTCGTACTACTACCCACAGGCGACGCGCAACGCCGTGGTGATGGTAGATTTCCGGCGTTGACCTTCATCGCGGCCGTCGTCACACCGTCGAGCGTCTGGCTGGCCATCCGCGCGGCCTTCACGCCGCTGGAGATGGCTGCGGTGCTGTTCACGCTGATCAACGTCTGGCTGGCCATCAATGAAAAGATCTGGACCTGGCCGGCCGGCATCGCCAGCGTGCTGCTCTACCTCATCGTCTTCTGGCGCTCGCACCTCTACCTGAATGCCGGCCTGCAGATCGTCTACTTCGTGATGTCGATTCATGGCTGGTACGAGTGGCTGCACGGCGGCGTAAACAAGACCGAGCTGACCATCACTCACGCTTCGGCACGCATGTGGGCGGTGCTGATGTCGATCGGCGTCGGCATTACGCTGATCCTGCTCTGGATCCTGCGCCTGACCACGCACGACGCCTCGCTGCCGATCGCGGACGCCGTGACCACCGCCTTCAGCCTGGTCGGCCAGTACATGCTGAACATGAAAATCGTGCAGAACTGGCTGATCTGGGCTCTCGTCGACGTGATCTACGTGGTGATGTTTATCGACCAGAAGCTCTACCCGACGGCGATTCTCTACGCCTTCTTCGTCTTTCTCTGCCTGAAAGGGCTGCTCGATTGGCGCCGCTCCGCGTCTGCCTGATCGGCCCGGAGTGCACCGGCAAAACGACGCTGGCTGCGCAGCTGGCGGAGCATTTCAACGCGCCGTGGGTTCCGGAGTTCGCGCGCGAGTACGCCTTACGAGTAGCTCGGCCGCTGACGGTCGACGATGTCGAGCCGATCGCCCGCGGACAGATGGCGCTGGAGGACGCCTTGCGCGGAACGGCGGGCGGGACGCCCGCGCTCCCAGGGGTTCTCATTCTCGACACTGACCTCATCAGCACGGTCGTCTACGCCACGCACTACTACGGCCAATGCCCGGAATGGATCAAAGAGGCGGCGCGAACGCGCAAGGCCGATCTCTATCTCCTCACCGACATCGACGTGCCCTTCATCGCCGACTCTCTCCGCGACTCCGCGGCTCCGCGGGAAACGCTGTATGAGAGATTCGACGAGACGCTGAAGAACTACGAGGCGAACGTCGTGCCGATCACCGGCGATCGATTCGCGGCCGCGATCAAGCAGCTAAATAGTCTTCGCGATCGACTACCAGCAGCAGCACGCAACCCTCGTCGCTGACGATCTCGCCGTGACTGGTTCCGGCATCGGCGTGGTGGAAATCGCCCTTGAGCAGGTAGCTCTCGCCGATCCTGCAGCTGCCGCTGATCACGAACGAATCCTCGGCGCCGGCATGGTCGTGGGCGGGTACGCGCGCGCCCGGCTCGAACATCATCAGGATCGTGGCCGTATCGCGCTCGACGTCGATGGAAAGCGGTTTCACGGTCACGCCGGGAACGTGGTTGAACCACCGGCCCTCATTCGCCCGGACCGTGCGCGTGTTCTGCGACGTGGTCGTAGCGGCACCGAGGATGCGGGCCCGCAGCTCGGATGGCGGTGCGACCGGTTCGATCGCCGAGGCCACGATGGCATTGAGCAATGACAGGTCTTCCCGTGAGAGCGTTTCGGTCATTTCGTTCCTGCCGCAAACTGCATACGCAACTGTGCCATTCCCTCACACAGCAAGCCTCGGGCCTTCGTCTCCGGGATACCGTATCGCGTTGCCAGATCGTTCACGTTCATACCGTTGTACCAGGCGTCCTCCACCATGTTTCGGGGAGAGGCCTCCAGGGGTACTACGGCTGCCGACGCCGGTCGGGTTTGTCGGGCCAGCGCGCAGTCCCGAACGGCCTGGATGAGATAGATGCCCGGGTCGCCGGAGTCGTCATTCCGAGAGAGCGCCACGAAGGCCGCCTCCAGCGCGCCGGCTGCCGCGTCGCGGTCGTTGGTGATGCGCAGGGCGATGGCGTACAGACGCGCCGCGTGGCGGTCGTAGAGGTCGGCCAGGGACTGCCGGTCACGCATGGATGACGGGAGTTTAAACCTTTGGGGCTTTCTCCGCTCCTCCGCGTCTCCGCGTGAGAATATGTCTGGATAACTACCGGGGAGCGTCCAATGCGTACCGTCCGTATCGCTTTCGCTTCGTTCAGCCTCTGCTTCGCCGTCGTCGCGCTTGGCCAGGTGCCGACGATCATCAAGGAAATCGACCAGCTCGAATCGCAGCGCGATCCGAAGTGCTATGCCACCGCCAACCGGCTCGAGGATTTCATCTACGGCACCTCGCTCGACTTCGACGCCCGCGCCGAGAAGATTGCCTTGCAGAAGCAGCTGATTCGCGGCCTCTGGCTGAAAGCGAGCGATGCCGCGAAAGCAGCTGGCAAATCGCAGATCGGCGTCGATGAGCTCCGTCCCGTTCTCCAGGCCGCCGTTCCGTACACCGCCACGCCGGCCGGCGACTTCGTCGTCCTGCCCGACGCGCAACGGATCGAGATCACGGCGCGCGACAAGCGGCAGTACGGGGCGGTCGCCTATGCGCTGCGGGCGATTCTGGCCGTTCAGCAGGACGCCTTCGTCGACGGCACGAACCTCCTTCCCCTCGACGAGCCGGCCGTGGAGCTGTTCAAAGAGTCGGTCGATCTGGTCACACTGGCCGCGCTCCAACACGCCGATCGAAATACGCGAATGGCCAATCAGCATCAGATCAACGGCGCGGAGATGAAGACCGCGTGGACCGGCATCATCGGGTCGGCTAAATCCGCACCTGCACGGCACGCATCGGCAACAAAATCCGGCGAGAAATTCGCCACCATCAAGGCAATCGTCGCCGAGAAATTGGCCGCGTTCGAGGCCTACAACAACCTCTCCAACGCCGTCTTCTCGCGCAACGTGCAGGTCTACATGGCCCGGCACATGTGGCCGACCGATCCCGAGGAGGGAACGGCCTTCAAGAAGCAATTCACCGAGACCATGGTGGCCTGGACCGGCGACGTCATGCTCGAAGCGGAGAAGCGCGCGAAGAAACGCGCACACCCGCTGATCCGCATCGACGACGTTCACGACGCCGTGCAGATGTACGAGCCGCACGTGCTCAACGAATACGAGGACTGCATCTACTTTCCTCGGCTTCCCAAGTCCGATCAGATCGTGATCGAGGCGTATGACCTCGACGCCTTCCGCGATCCCGGGCTGCACTGGATGTATCTGAACGAGGTTCTCAACGATCCGAAATACAAAGGGACGCTAGAGCCCGATCCGTTCGCCGCGGAGCTGTTGACCGAGGGTGGCGCGCAGATGGGAACGTTGATTTTGCGCGTGGCCGGGAAGATTGCCACCGCCGAGGAGAAAGACCGGCTCGATCGGACCCACCTTACGAAGTCGCTGAAGACGATTCAGACATTGCTCGATAAAAACGCGGCGCTCCCTCCGGCGAAGAAGGTCACCACCACCATCGCCTCGGCGCCGTCGAAGCCTGCCACCAAGGGCAAGTTCTTCACCGACGTCACCGCCAGCAGCGGCATCAAGTTCGAGCACCGCATGTCCGACTGGCTGGCCCGTCTCATCCGCAGCTACTCGGTCAAGGAGACCGAGACCGTGCTGGCCGTTCCGCCCGCGTTCGGCGGATCGGGCATTGCCGCCGAGGATGTGAATGGGGATGGATTCGTCGACGTGCTCGTGCTCAGCGGATCGGGCAACGCCCTCTACCTCGGCGATGGCAAAGGGCACTTCGCCGACGTCACCGAATCGGCGGGATTGAACTGGAAGCGCACCGACGGCCGCCCCGGCGAGCCGCGCCAGCCGATCATCGCCGACTTTGACAACGACGGCCTCCCCGACATCCTCATCACCTACGCCGATGACGACCATCGTCTCTACAAGAACCTCGGCAACGCCAAGTTCGAGGACGTTACCGCCCGCACGAACCTCGGCGGCAAAGGCCTCGTCGGCGGCCCCGCCACCGCGCTCGACTTCGACAAAGACGGCCTGCTCGATCTCTACATCGGCTATTTCGGCGACTACGTCCACGGCGTGCTGCCGACGTTCGCCCGCCGCAACACGAACGGCCTCCCGAACAAGCTCTTTCGCAACAAAGGCAACTTCGTCTTCGAAGACGTCACCGCCGGCAGCGGCGTCGACAACACCGGCTGGGCCCAGGCCATCAACCACGTCGACTTCGACAGCGACGGCTGGGAGGACCTGATCTGCGGCAACGATTTCGGCGCGAACGCCTGGTACCGCAACTTAGGGAACGGGAAATTCGAGGAAGTCTCCTCGAAACTCGGCACCGACAAGCCGAGCTACACGATGAACATCGGCATCACCGATCTCAATCGGGACGGCTTCCCCGACGTCTACATCTCCAACATCGTGACGATGAACAAGGACGAAAAGTATGTCCTCCCCGACGCCAAGACGCGGCTGAAGTTCAATCCGCAGAAGATGGCCAACATGCGCGTGGTGGAGGCCAACGATCTCTGGACGTCGACGGCGCAGAACGGCAAGCTCGTTTCCTACGCGCAGTCCGACGCCATCGGCCGCGGCTACAAGTCGACCGGCTGGTCGTGGGGGGCGAATTTCTTCGACTTCGACAACGACGGCGACGACGATCTCTATCTCGTCAACGGCATGAACGAGTACGCGGTCTACTCCAGCGTCAATCCCTACTTCACCGATCAGTCAGGCCAGCAGCGCCAGACCATCGTCCCGGTGGCGGAGAAGGAAGCGCCGGTGTTTTTCGTCAATCGCGCCGGCAAGCTCGAGGAGCAGTCGTCGCAAAGCGGCGCCGATCCTGCCGGCAACGCCCGCGCAGTCGTCCAGTTCGACATGGACAACGACGGCGCGCTGGACATGATGGTGAACAACTTCAACGCGCCGGCGATGCTCTACCGCAACAACGGCGGCAGCGGAAACCACTGGATCAAGATCCGCCTCACCGGCGATCCGTCGAAAGGCGTGACCCGCGACGCCATCGGCGCAAAGATTCTGGTCGATACCGTACATCTCAAGAATCTCTGGCGCGAAGTCTTCAGCACGATCGGCTACCTGACCTCGCCCCCAAAGGAACAACACCTCGGCCTCGGCACCGACACAAGAGCCGATGTGACGGTGACTTGGCCGAACGGCGAGCGACAGACGTTCAAAGGCCTCGCCGCGGATCACACGTACCGAATCAACCAGTCCACAGGCCTCCAGAAGTGATCCTCGGCGCGCTGGTCCTCACCGCGTCGATCCAAAGCGGCGCTCCCCTCCGCGTCTCCGCGCCTCCGCGTGAAAACCGTCTCTCCCGGGAGAGCTCCCCCTACCTGAAACAACACGCCCAAAACCCCATCGACTGGTACCCCTGGTCTGAAGAGGCGCTGAAAAAAGCGAAAGAGCAGAACAAACCGATCTTCCTCTCCATCGGCTACTCCACCTGTCACTGGTGCCACGTCATGAACGCCGAGTCCTTCTCCGACAACGACATCGGCGTCCTCATGAACGCCAACTTCATCCCCATCCTCGTCGACCGCGAGGAACGCCCCGACGTCGACAGCACCTACATGGCCGTCGCGCGGAAGCTGATGTCCGACCCCGGCTGGCCGCTGAACGTGATCCTCACCCCCGACGGCAAGCCGTTCTTCGCCGCCGCCTACATCCCTAAAGATCGCCTAAACGCGTTACTGACGAACCTCGGCAAGACCTGGAAGGAACACCCCGAACAGATCGCGTCGACCGCATCAATGGTCATGCAGTCGCTCGCACCGGAAAACACATCCGCCGATATCCCTGGCTCCGAGCTGCTGAAAAAAACGTATCAACAACTCTCCGAGCGTTTTGATGAATCGAACGGCGGCTTCAATCCCCCGCCGAAACTACCCGCCGCCCACCAGCTCATGTTCCTCCTCCGCTACTGGCGCCGCACCGGCGAACCGCACGCGCTGGAGATGGTCGAGACGACTCTGCAGAAAATGCGCGCCGCCCCGATCTGGGACGCCAAACGCGGCGGCTTCCACCGCTACGCCGTCGACGCGGAGTGGCAACAGCCGCACTACGAAAAGATGCTCTGCGATCAGGCCCTGCTTGCGATGGCCTACCTCGAAGCGTTTCAAGCCACGCACAAACCCGAATACGCCGCCACCGCGAGAGCGATCTTCGCGTACGTTCTGCGCGACCTACGCGCTCCAAACGGAACCTTCTACGCCGCCAACGATTCCGACGATCGCACCACCCGCGACGAAAAAATCCTCACCGACTGGAACGGCCTGATGATCGCCGCGCTCTCACAAGGCGCCGCCGTCCTCGACGACGCGTCGTACGGCCTCGCCGCCCGCCGCGCTGCGAACGTCCTCCTCGCGAAAGCAAAACTCCAACACTCCGACAAACAACAAGCTGTCTTCCTCGACGACTACACCTTCCTCACCTGGGGCCTCCTCAACCTCTACGAAGCGAAGTTCGAAGTCCGCTACCTTCAGAAAGCCATCGCACTCGAACGCGAATCCTTAACCCGCTTCCGCGACGCCAATGGCCGCTTCTACCTGACCCCGTCCAACGCCGCCACCCTCCTCATCCGCCCCCGCGAAACCAGCGACGGCGCCCTCCCCTCCGGCAACTCCGTCCAGCTCACAAACCTCGTCCGCCTCTCCCGCATCACCGGCGACGCGATTTACGAAAAAGCCGGCAACGACCTCCTCCGCACTACCGCCGACGACATCACCCTCATCGCCTCCGCTTCCGCCCACCTCATGAGCGGACTCGATTTCCTGCTCGGCCCGTCATTCGAAATCGTCCTCGCCGGTGCGGATGTGCGCCCGCTTCAGCGGGCAGTGTTCGCGTCATTCGTTCCGAACAAGGTCGTGATGCACAGCGGCTCCGATATCGCGTCGATTGCACCATTCACGAAAGCGCAGCGCGCCATCGGCGGGAAGGCAACCGCGTACGTCTGCACGAATCACCTTTGTCGATTGCCGACAGGCGATCCGGAGAAGGTAAGGGAGTTACTAAAGATCGATATGTAAGTGCCACAGAGCCAGTCGGGTTCGACGTTAGCATGTGGTTAACTTGGATTATTCGTCCTCGATGACAAGCCGCGTACTCAAAGAGGCTTAAATGGACTCGTGGCACAACAGCAGATATGGACACAAACCAACGCGAAATCGAACGGCTCGTCGCATTTGGACAATATCTTTCTTGGTCAGTGCTGCTTCGCACGATGTACTACTCGGAGATCTCTCGCGAGCCAGACCCCGACGACGAAAGGGCGAGCGACGATTACGAATGGCGCACATACGGCTTGCTCTGTTACTTCTATGCAAGCCTTTATGTGGTTGTGGAAGCATGGAGTGAAATGGGTTTTTCAGACCCCACGATCGATAGCTTGCTTTCCCACCCCGGTGGGTACCGTGAGTTGCTGAGGCGCTTCCGAAACGGCGTGTTCCACTTCCAACCGTCAATCACGGACGCTCGACTTCAGCAGTTACTTTCAACGGGTGACGAGCACGTTGAGTGGGTACGAGCACTTGAACAAGAGTTCGTTCGCTATTTCAACAACCATTTTGAGACTTTGGCTGACACGGAAAGCGGTTCACGCCAAGTGCGCGATACACTCTGGTCGATTTTGCACTGGGTACCCCTTCATCCACGTATCTCTTCCGCCGAGCGCACTCTCGCTCTTGCAGAAATCATCCTAACGGGACCAGGATTTCAGCGTTCCGCTGAAGAACAAGGCAAACTTACTGAAGCGGTTGCAGATCTTGAGCGTCTTTCGCGTGAAGTCGCCGCGCGGTTCGAAGCGCAACGAATCGAAACACTGAATAAGCTGGGCATCAAGTAGCTGCGTCCAACTTTCACCAACCGTCGCCGAAAGGACGTTGCGTGCCCTTAGGACGCGGCTTACGAACTTACGTCACTGAGAAATGAAGCCGGTGAGGCGGTATCGAACACGCCGACGAGGTCGCGCACGCGACACTCCAGTGCCGAGGCGAGGCGGAGAATCATCGTCAAGGTTGGAACTTTCAGCCCGCGTTCCAGTTCGCTAATGTACGGGTAGTTCGAACCGCATCGCTCGGCGACAGTCTGCTGACTCAGGCCGCGCTTGAGGCGCATAGCCTTCAGTTGCTGGCCGAAAACTTCGCCTTCTCGACGCACAGAAATCATCGAAGGACCATTGACAATCTGTCGTCGTGAACATACACTATGGTGTACGTGCGATCAGGAGGCATCATGGACAAACTCACCCGCATTTCCATTCGTCAAATCTTTCTCAATCCTCGTCCGCACGTTGCGTACATGACCGCTGCTGATCGGTTGAGGATCTCGTTTCTGCAATTGAAGGCCGAGATCGCCGAGGGGACGATTGTAGCGGTTTCGACCGGGGTGGGGATGCGGGTGTCGAAGGAAGAGATGATCGCGGCGGCGATGCGGACGTGGCCGCAGGCGATGATCGAGGAGGCCTCGGCGACGACGCGGCGCGGGTGATGCCCGAGGCCATCCGGCTGGTGGAGCTGCGGGCCAGGGTGCCGCGGTACCAGAAAGAGATGCTGCAGTGGCTGGCGCGCCGGAATCAGACCTCGGTCGATGACGTGCTGACGCGCGAACTGGAGGATGTCGCTTGCGCATATGCGGAAGAGCTGTCTTCTGAGATCGAAGGGTTTCAGGAAGTGATGGGGTGGGGTAGCAGAAGGCAGTTTCACGCGGAGGCGCGGAGACGCGGAGCGAAAGCGCTCGACCTCCGCGTCTTCGCGTCTCCGCGTGAAACCATCTCAACAGGATGACAGTGAAGGCTTGATCGCGCATGATTCCTCCCCCATGATCCGCATTACCGAGATCTTCCACAGCATCCAGGGCGAGTCGAGCCATGTGGGACGGCCGTGTGTGTTTGTGCGGCTGACCGGGTGCAACCTTCGTTGCCGGTGGTGCGACTCCGAGTACACCTTCACCGGCGGGGAACGGATGTCGCTCGATGAGGTGATGGCGCGGGTGAAGAGTTACGGATGCGATCTGGTTGAGGTCACCGGCGGGGAGCCGCTGGCGCAGAAGGAAGGGTTCGAACTGATCGGGCGGCTTTGCGACGATGGCTTCGAAGTGCTGATCGAGACCTCGGGATCGATCGACATCGAGCCAGTGGACCGGCGGGCGAAGATCATTCTCGACGTCAAGTGTCCCGGTTCCGGCGAGGCGGACAAGAACCACTGGCCGAATCTCGAGAAGCTGCAGCCGCAGGACGAGATCAAGTTCGTCATCGCCGATCGGGCTGACTACGATTGGGCGCGTGGCGTGATCGAGGAACGCAAACTGGCGGGACGGACAATCCTCTTCTCGCCGGTGTGGGGCGAGCTCGATCTGAAATCGCTGGCAGAATGGGTGCTCGCCGACCGCGTGCCGGTACGTCTCCAAACACAATTGCACAAACACATCTGGGGCGCGGACGTGAAGGGAGTCTGATGAAGAAACCGACGCTCGACCACATCGGCATCGCCGTGAAGTCGCTCGATGCCGCGAAGATCTACGAGGCGCTCGGCCTCTCCATCGAGCACATCGAAACGGTGGCCACGCAGGGCGTGCGCACGGCCTTTCTCTCCGCCGGCGACGCCGACATCGAGCTGCTGGAACCGACCGGGCCGGAATCGTCCGTGGCCAGGTTCATCGAGAAACGCGGCGAAGGGATCCATCACCTCTGCTTTCGCGTGGACGACATCGAAGCGCACCTCGTACGTCTGAAAGCGCAGGGCTATCGGCTCATCAACGAGGCGCCGGTGCCCGGCGCGCATGGCTGCCGCGTGGCCTTTCTCCATCCGGCGGCGGGAAACGGCGTGCTGATCGAGCTGAGTGAAAAACAATGATCGAAGGATTCCTGCCGACGTCGCTGATCATCGTCAACCTGGTCAATCCGAAAGAGAAGTTCTTCGGCGTCCTGCTGGCCCTCTCCGCCGCCGGCGTGACCATGCGCGGCATCAACCTCGATTCGTTCGAAGACTGGGTCCATCAGATCGCGCGGAACGAGGAGCCGGACCTCGATCTCATCACCATGTTCGTTCCCCTCTTCCGCGTCGAGCGGATCTTCCTCGACGAGCCCTCGGGCGCCATCAAGTCGTACAGCCAGCGCTTCGAAGAGGTGGCCGGCATCGCCATCCGCGCATTTCTCGGGCTGGACGGCGAGCACGATCACTGACCGCTACGGCTGAGGTCACGCGTTTTGCTTCAGGCGCTGGCCGGAGGTTTACGCCATGAAGTGGATGCGCATCGCCCTCGTTCTCACCGTTGTCACCGCGCTGCCGATGTTCGCCGCGGACCGCACGTTCGACCTGACCGGATGGGCGGCCCGCGTCGATACCAACAGCGACGGCACGTTCACTGCCCCTTCCGCCGGCCCGCCGTTCCGAATGAGCTTCAATGGCCGGACCGGTTACGGAATCGGCGCGAATATTTTCTTCGGGGACCACACGTCGTTGTCGTTGGATGCCGTGCAGGTGCGGCCTGGAACGGTCGTGCGCTCGCGCGCCGTCGGCGGCGGAGGCTTCACCAACGGCATGCGCATGACGCCGCTCACGGCCGTGCTGCAGTGGCATTTCGCGCCGCATGGCGGCATCGATCCGTACATCGGCGCCGGTGCGGCGTACGTGCTGTTCGACGACGCCAACGTCTTCGGCACGGTCGACGTCAACCGCGTCAAGTTCAAGGATGACGCCGGCCTGGCTCTGAACACCGGCCTGTCGTTCCGGCTCACGCGCATGTTCGCCCTGACCGCCGACGGAAAGTATGTGCCGCTGAAATCGTCCGCCACCGCCGTCTTCACGAATGGTTCGTCGTCGTCGAAGGTGAAGATCAATCCGGTCATCTTCTCCGGCGGACTGACCCTGCGCTTCTGAGCGCTCACACGCCGGCGCGCGTGGGTCTCGGATTCGTGGCGGCGCGGATGGCCATCTGCGCCGCCCCTTCCACCGGCGTGTGCGCCGGCGGGCCGATGCGCGCGTTCGGCGCTTCGGCGAGGACGGCGCGGCGCATCGGAGCAATCAACGTTTCGCCGGCATTGAACGCGCCGCCGACATAGGCGACCGGGAAGCCGGACGACGTCAGCCCGAGCCGCTGGGCGACCGCCAGCACCGCTCTCCCCAGCTCGCCGCCGGATCGCGTGACGATCTCCATCGCCTGGGCGTCGCCGTTTTCGGCGGCGTCGATGACCAGCTTACCGACGCGGGCGATGTCGTCGGCGTGCGTGGTCTGAGCGTAGACGAAACGCGGGAGATCGGGCGGGGTCATGTCGTAATCGCGCTTCAGCAATGCGGTCATCAGCGTGGCCGGACCGCGGCCGTCGTGCGCGCGCAGAATGGCGGCCAGGCCGGCGCGGGCGATGGCGTAGCCGCTTCCCTCATCGCCGACGATCGGCCCCCATCCACCGGCGCGCGCTTCCTCGCCGGCGGCATTGCGGCCGACGGCCACCGAGCCGGTGCCGGCGATGACTACCACGCCCGGACCGAAGCCGATCGCGCCGGTGAGGGCGATGCGGGCGTCGTTGTCGACGGTGAAATTGCCGCGCGGAAAAAAGACGCTGAGCGAATCGACCACTTCCTGCCGGTGCGCGGGATGGTCGGCGCCGGCGATGCCGCAGTACGTCCAGATGATCTCGCGGCTGGCCACGTCGGCGGTGACGAGCGCCTTGTTGACCGCGCGCTCGATGTTGCGCGCCGCGGTCTCGATGCCGACGCGCAGATGGTTCGATGGACCAGCGATGCCGTCGCCCAGCGGACGGCCGGTGTCATCCGTGACCAGCGCTGCCGTTTTCGACGCGCCGCCGTCGACGCCGAGGTAGTACGCCATTCGGGAGAGGTTTTACCGCAAGTGGGGTGCCTGATGGGGGTCTACGTAGGTCGGATTCTCAGTCCGACCGGCTTACCGCGATCTGAGTGACAGTGACGAGGGGTGTTCACAAGAGGTCGGACTGGAGAGTCCGACCTACGTAGGATTGATCCTTGCAGAGTCTGCCAATCAAAAGGAGAAGTCATGAAATCGAATCGAATACTGATGCTCGCCGCGATCGCCCTCTTCGCGATCGCCGGCTGCAAGAGCAGCGGCATGGCAGTGACCAAACATGGGCAGCTTCTGAAGATCAATATCGAGCATCCGGTGGATCTGCCGGAGCAGGGCGAGGGGGACATCGGCATCGTCCTCGGCAACCGCGGCGTCCGCAGCGTGAACGACGTGCTGGTCGACGTGGAGATGCCGCCGCAGCTGGTCGTGCTCGATGAGAAACACGAGCGCGGCATCACCATGAGCCACGATCCCGGCTCGAACTCGTACCACTACACGCTGAGCAAACTGCAAGTGGCGGAAGACTCGACGATTCACTTCCGGATCCGTACCTCCTTCGGCACGATGTCCGACAGCGGCGCCATCCGGGCCACGGCCTGGCAGCGCGATCTGACCGGTGACCGGCTCGTCGAGACCGCGGTGATCAAGGTCCGGCCGTAGCTCTGTTACTGTCCACGCATGGACCTGGATCAGTCAGGCGCGGGAGAGGGTCACGAGATCCACATCCCGCCGAAACCGCGCGCATCGCTCGAAGACCGCAAACTGCTCGACCGTCCCACGCGGAAAGAGGTGCTGCAGAGCGAGTCATGGCGGGTACTGCGCATCACCAGTGAGTTCGTGGCCGGCTTCGATCATCTGGCCGAGGTCTATCCGGCCGTGTCGATCTTCGGATCGGCGCGGACGCAGCTCGCCAATGACTACTACAACGCCGCGGTGAAGACGGCCGAGCTGATCGGCAAGGCCGGCTTCGCCGTCATCACCGGAGGCGGGCCGGGAATCATGGAAGCGGCCAACAAAGGCGCGCGGCAGGCGGGGGCGCTCTCGATCGGCTGCAACATCGAGCTGCCGTTCGAGCAGAAGATCAACCAGTTCGTCGACAAGGCCATGACCTTCCGCTACTTCTTCGTCCGCAAGACGATGTTCGTGAAGTACTCGGAGGCCTTCATCACCTTTCCCGGCGGCTTCGGCACGCTCGACGAGTTGATGGGCGCGCTGACGCTGATCCAGACCAAGAAGATCACCAACTTTCCGGTCATCCTCTACGGCAGCGAGTACTGGGGCGGCCTGATCGACTGGCTGCGCAAATCCGTCTTGGCGGCGAACAACATCACCAAGGACGACGTCGACAGCCTGCATCTCGTCGATGATCCGCAGCGCGTCGTCGATATCGTTTGCGAGTTTCACGATCAGGCGCTGATCACGAACAAGGACGAGGACGAGCAGACGCCGCCGCCTCCGGTGCGGCGCGAGGATTAGCCACGCTGTCATCCTGAGCGTCGAGCGAAGGATCTCAAACTACGGTTTCTGCGTTGAAACCTCGTGACGTCGACAGGGATTCAACACAGCTGTGCCTAGCTGGAGATCCTTCGGCCGCGCTTCGCCGGCCTCTGGATGACAGATGTGTGCTAGCGCTCCTCCTTGCCCTCATTCACCGGCACATCACTTCGCCGATCCTTGCGAAACCCGTACGGGCAGTGCCGGCAGCCCGATTCGCAGCAGTAGCCGCGATCGCGGAGGAACTTTTCGGTGAAGACCAGGAAGCCGCCTTCCATGTAGAAGTCGACACCTTCGATCAGCGCGGGCATCAGGCGAACGATATTCCGATATCCTTCGCCGGTGTTTGCGCGGACACGTCTGCTGCAGCTCGCCGAGGGGATGAAAGGGCGGCGGATTGTCGTCTATGGCGACATCGTCGCCGACCGTTTCATCTACGGCACGCCCAAGCGGATCTCCCGTGAGGCGCCGGTGCTCATCCTTCGCCAGTATCGCGATGACGTCCTCCTCGGCGCTGCCGGCAATGCCATCAACAACATCTGCTCGCTCGGCGGCGTGCCGATCCCGGTCTCCGTTCTCGGCGATGACGCGCAAGGGCAGCAGCTGTTCGACGCCATGACCAGCCAGGGCATCGACTGCCGCGGCGTTCTTCGCGCATCCCGCTACAACACGCCGACGAAGGTGCGCATCCTCGGCGGCATGCCGCACGCCAGCCGGCAGCAGATCGTCCGCTACGACATCGAGGATCACTGCAACCTGACCGACGCCGAGCGCGATCAGATCGCCGGAGTCCTTGCCGAGCAGATGGCGAATGCGGATGCGGGACTGATCAGCGATTACGGCTACGGCGCCGTCACGCAGCCGCTCGCGGCAACGCTGACCGGAACGGCGGGAGCGAAGCCGGTCACGCTCGATTCGCGCTACGACCTCCTCCGTTTCTCTGGCATCACCGCGGCCACGCCGAATGAAGAGGAGGCGGCCGAAGCCGCCGGCACGTCGCTCTACAACGGCGATGACGACCTGCGGCTGCGGCAGGCCGGCGAGACGCTGCAGGCGAAGCTCGGCTGCGGCGCCCTGCTGATCACACGCGGAAGCCGCGGCATGGCGCTGTTTCAGGGGAAAGATCGCGAGCCGCTGCTGATCCCCGTCTACGGCACCGACCAGGTTGCCGACGTCACTGGCGCGGGCGACACGGTCATCGCTACCTTCACGCTGGCGCTGGCGGCCGGATCGTCGTTCGCCGAGGCCGCCACGATCGCCAACTACGCGGGCGGAATCGTGGTCATGAAGATGGGGACGGCCACGGTATCGAACGACGAGCTGCACAAGGCCATCGAGCGCGATGAGGCGCTGAACGAGTGAACGCACCGATTCTCGACGAGCGCGATCTCGCGGATGCGCTCGCGCGCGAGCGCGCCGCCGGGCGCACGATCGCGTTTGCAAACGGATGCTTCGACGTGCTGCACGTCGGTCACATCCGCTATCTGCAAGGGGCTGCGAACGAGGCCGATGTGCTGGTCGTAGGCGTCAACGGAGACGAATCCGTTCGCCAGTTGAAGGGTGATGGGCGGCCGGTGATGAGCGAAACCGAGCGGGCGGAGATCATCTCGGCTATCCGCGGCGTGTCGTACGTGACGATCTTCGGGGAGCGCAGTCCGGCGCGCCTCATCGGAGATCTGAAGCCCGACGTTCACTGCAAAGGAACCGACTACACGGCGGACAGCGTGCCGGAAGCCGAGGTCGTGCGGGCGTACGGAGGCCGGGTGGCCATCGTCGGCGATCCGAAAGATCACTCGACCACCGAGCTTTTGAAGCGGATGAAGGCGGAAGGATGACGCATGACTCGCTGCTGGTCATTCGGCTCTCCGCTTTCGGCGACGTAATCCACACGATCCCGGCGGTGATGGCGTTGCGCGATGCGCTGCCGGAGACCGAGATCGCCTGGGCGGTCGAGCCGGCGTATGCGGAGCTGGTCGAGATCGTGGCGCGCGTCCGGCCGATCCGCGTCGCGCTCAAACAGTGGTCGGTGTCGCGCATCCGGGCGGCGCGGAACGACGTCCGCGGATTCAACGCCGCGATCGATTTTCAGGGATTGATCAAATCGTCCCTGATCGCGCGCGCCAGTGGGGCGCACAACCGCTACGGATTCGCGCGCGACGTCATTCGCGAAAAGCCGGCGGCATGGTTCGTCAACCGGCCGGTGGCGATCGATCCGGGCCGGCATGTCGTGGAATGGAACGTCGATCTCGCACGGGCAATCGCGCCGTCGATCGCCGACGTGCCGCAGGTCGACTTCAGCTCATTCGCCGCCGATCCGAGCGGCAAGCTCGCCGGATTCGAAAACCGCATCGTCCTGCTGCCGGGAGCGGGAAAAGCGGCCAAGCAGTGGCCGGTCGATCGCTTCGCCGAGCTGGCGCGCCGGATCGGGAAAGACACTCTGGTCGCCTGGGGTCCGGGCGAAGAATCGCTCGCCCGCGCCATCGGCGCCGAGGTCGCCCCGGCGACGAATTTCCGCGAGCTGGCGTTCCTACTCGGCAGAGCCCGGCTCGTCATCGGGGCCGACACCGGGCCACTGCACCTCGCCGCGGCGCTCGGGACTCCCGTCATCGGGCTCTACGGTCCCACCAATCCGGCGCGGAATGGGCCGTACGGCCAGCTCGATCGCGTAGTGGAATCGTTCTCGACCACGAAGTCGATGCAATCGATCGAGGCCGGCGACGTCTTGCGACTACTCCAAATAAACCCGCGTTGACGCTGAGGAACGCGGGCTGTACACTCGCCGGTCGACGCCAAAATCCCTCATGCTCCGCAATTTAGGATCAACCCTGCGGCGCGCCGCTGCATACGCGCCCGGATCAACCGACTCGAACCGTAACCCAATCTTATGAGCATACGTCTCGGTGAGCTGCTGACGAAAGCGAGTCTGATCACGCCCGATCAGCTCAAGGAAGCGCTCAAGGTCCAGAAGGAAAGCGGCAGCAAGCTCGGCGAAACTCTCATCAAGCTCGGCTTCGTGGCCGAGGAAGACATCACCGAGTGTCTGTCGCAGCAGTTCGGCGTCCCCTCGATCAACCTGGCCCACTTCGAGATCGACTCCTCGGTGATCAAGCTGATCCCGGCGGACGTGGCCCGCAAATACAACATCCTCCCGGTCAACAAGACCGGCGCCACCATCACCATCGCCATGGCCGATCCGACGAACGTCTTCGCCATGGACGACATCAAGTTCATGACCGGCTACAACGTGGAGCCGGTGGTGGCCTCGGAGCTGGGGATCAAGTCGGCCATCGACAACTACTACGGCACGACCTCGTCACTCGAGCTCAAGAAGGTCATGGAAGACCTCCAGCAGTCGGAGAACGCCGACCTGGAGGTGCTGGACGAGGAAGAAGAATTCGATCTGGCCGCGCTGGCCGACTCGGCCGAAGAAGCGCCGGTGGTCAAGCTGGTCAACCTCATCCTGACCGACGCCATCAAGCGCGGGGCATCCGACATTCACATCGAGCCGTACGAGAAAGAGTTCCGGGTCCGCTTCCGCATCGACGGGACGCTGTACGAGATCATGAACCCGCCGCTGAAGCTCAAAGACGCGATCACCTCGCGCATGAAGATCCTGGCCAAGCTCGACATCTCCGAGAAGCGCCTGCCGCAGGACGGCCGCATCAAGCTGAAGATGAAGCTCAACGAGAAGAACAAAGAGCTCGACTTCCGCGTCTCGGTGCTGCCGACGCTCTTCGGCGAGAAGATCGTCATGCGTCTTCTCGACAAGGACAACCTCAAGCTGGACATGACCAAGCTCGGTTTCGAGCCGGAGTCGCTGGTGCGCTTCGAGGAGGCCATCTTCAAGCCGTGGGGGATGGTGCTGGTGACCGGGCCGACCGGCTCCGGCAAAACGAACACGCTCTATTCGGCGCTCTCGAAGGTCAACTCGCCGGAAGTGAACATCATGACCGCCGAGGATCCGGTGGAGTTCAACTTGCCGGGGATCAACCAGGTGCAGATGAAGGAATCGATCGGCCTCAACTTCGCGGCTACGCTTCGATCGTTCCTGCGGCAGGACCCAAACATCATCCTGGTCGGCGAGATCCGCGACTTCGAGACCGCGGAAATTGCCATCAAAGCCGCGCTCACGGGTCACCTCGTGCTGTCGACGCTGCACACCAACGATGCGCCGTCGACCATCAACCGCCTGATGAACATGGGCATCGAGCCCTTCCTGGTGGCGACCTCGGTGCAGCTCATCGCCGCGCAGCGGCTGGCCCGGCGCATCTGCTCCAACTGCAAAGAGGCGGTGGAGATGACGCCCCAGGCCCTGATCAACATCGGCTACAAGAAAGACGAGATCGGCACGTTCACGGTCTACAAAGGCCGCGGATGCGACAAGTGCAACAACACCGGTTACAAAGGCCGCGTGGCGCTGATCGAAGTCATGGCCATCGATGACGCCATCCGCGACATGATCCTTTCCGGCGGCACCGCCATCGACATCAAGAAACGGGCCGCCGAAAGCGGCATGATCAGCCTCCGCCGCTCCGGACTGATCAAGATCAAGGACGGCACCACGACGATCGAGGAGGTCGTTCGGGAGACAATTCTGTAAGTTGTCAGTGGCCACTAATCAACAACGGAGAACCAATGCCCGTCACCCTTCATCAGCTTCTCAAGACGATGGTCGAGCGCGGCGGCTCGGATCTGCACATCACCACCAACTCCGCGCCGCAGATTCGGATCGACGGCAAGTTGACGCCGCTCGATATGCCGCCGCTCATGGCTCCGGAGACGAAGCAGCTGGCGTATTCGGTTCTCACCGACGCCCAGAAGCACCGCTTCGAAGAGAACCTCGAGCTCGATCTCTCCTTCGGCATCAAGGGGCTGGCCCGCTTCCGCGCCAACATCTTCAATCAGCGTGGCGCCACCGCCGCTGTCTACCGCCAGATCCCCTACGAGATCCTCGGGTTTCGCGAGCTCGGTCTGCCGGCGGTGGTCGAGGAAATCTGCAACAAGCCTCGGGGCCTCGTCCTCGTCACCGGACCGACCGGCTCGGGCAAATCGACCACGCTGGCGGCGATGATCGACAAGATCAACCGCGAGCGGCACGAGCACATCATCACCATCGAAGACCCGGTGGAGTTTCTGCACGCCCACAAGAGCTGCATCGTCAACCAGCGCGAGCTGCACGCCGATACGCACTCGTTCGCGAACTCGCTCAAGTCCGCGCTGCGCCAGGATCCGGACGTGGTGCTCATCGGCGAGATGCGCGATCTGGAGACCATCGAGTCGGCGCTGCGCATCGCCGAGACCGGCCATCTCACCTTCGGCACACTGCACACCAACTCGGCGGCGCAGACCATCAACCGCATCGTCGACGTCTTCCCCTCGCACCAGCAGCCGCAGATCCGGGCGCAGCTGTCGTTCGTGCTCGAGGGAATCCTCTGCCAGTCGCTCCTGCCGCGCGCCAACGGGAAGGGGCGGGCCATGGCCATGGAGATCCTCGTGCCCAACGCCGCCATCCGCAATCTGATCCGCGAGGACAAGGTGCATCAGATCTATTCGATGATGCAGACCGGGCAGACCAAGTACGGAATGCAGACTTTCAACCAGTCGTTGGCCACCCTGTACTTCAAGAAGCACATTACCCTGCAGACCGCGCTGGCGCGTTCCTCGAACCCCGACGAGCTGCAGGAAATGATTTCGCGCGGCGCCGGAGCCCTTCAGCCGCAGGGAACCGCGGCCCCGACCGGCGCCCGGCCCCGCACCGTGTGATGACCGTGAGTTGGTGGACGTGAATCGGAGGAGATGATGCCTACATTCGAATGGAAAGGAACGCGCGCCGGACAGATGCAGAGCGGCGTTCTCAACGCCGATTCGAAAGAAGCGGCCAACGAGATCCTTCGCCGGCAACGCATCGAAGCCCCGTCGATCAAGGAGAAGGGAAAAGAGATCGCCCTGCCGAAGTTCGGCGGCGGCGTCCCGGCGCAGCTGATCGCCATCTTCACCCGCCAGTTCTCGGTCATGATCGACGCCGGCCTGCCGCTGGTGCAATGCCTGGAGATCCTGGCCTCGCAGCAGGAGAACAAGACCTTCAAGCGCGCCCTGATCCAGATCCGGCAGGACGTCGAATCAGGCTCCAACCTGGCCGACTCGATGCGCAAGCATCCCAAGATCTTCAATGACCTCTTCACCAACATGGTGGCGGCGGGCGAGGCCGGCGGTATTCTCGACACGATCCTGCAGCGCCTCTCGCAGTACATCGAGAAGTCGGTCAAGCTGAACAGCCAGGTGAAGTCGGCGATGATCTATCCGGTCGCCGTCATCTCCATCGCCTGCATCGTGGTGGCGGTCATTCTCTGGAAGGTCATCCCGGTTTTCGCCGCCCTCTTCAAAGGCCTCGGCGCGGAGCTGCCGATGCCGACCCAGATCGTGATCTGGCTCTCGAACTTCATCGCCGACTACTGGTGGCTGATCCTGCTGATCGGCGGCGGCACGGTCTATTCGCTGCGCCGCTACCACGAGACCTACAAAGGAAAGCGCGTCCTCGACGGCATCATCCTGAAGATGCCCATCCTCGGCATCCTGATGCGCAAGATCGCCGTGGCCCGCTTCTGCCGCACGCTGGCCACGCTCACCTCCTCCGGCGTTCCCATCCTCGACGGACTGCAGATCACCGCCCGCACTGCCGGCAACTCCATCATCGAAGACGCCATCATGGCCACGCGCAAGTCGGTCGAAGAAGGCAAGACCATCAGCGAGCCGCTGGCCGATACCGACGTCTTCCCGTCGATGGTGGTGCAGATGATCGCCGTCGGCGAACAGACCGGCGCCCTCGATACGATGCTGTCGAAGATCGCCGACTTCTACGAAGACGAAGTCGACACCGCCGTGGCCGGACTGATGAAGCTTCTCGAGCCGGTCCTGATCGCCTTTCTCGGCGTGGCCATCGGCGGCATCGTCATCGCCATGTACATGCCGATGTTCACACTGATCGGACAGATTGGATGATGGTTTTGGCTCTTAGCTCTTAGCTGTTGGCTCTCAGGGCGACGCGCGAGTGTCGCCCTTTTGTTTTACGCTAAGAGCTAACAGCTTTATGCCCACCGCCAACCTCCCTACCGACGCCCGCATGCTCATGGCCGTTCGCGTCGTCGTGGTGACGACGCTGCTGCTGGCGGCGCTGATCATCCAGTACACCGTCCGCGAAGTCCTGCCGATCAACTACATCTACACCACGGCCGGTCTGACGTACGGGCTGACACTGCTCTACGTCGCCGTCGGCAAGCTCGGAGCGTCCCGCAAGATCAGCCTGGCGGTGCAGATCGCCGGCGATCTCGTCGTCGAGACCGTGCTGGTTTACTTCACCGGCGGCGTCGACTCTCCCTTCTCCTTCCTCTATCTGGTCTCGATCATCACCGCCTCGATGCTGCTCTATCGCCGCGGCGGTTTTGTCGGCGCCAGTGGCGCGGTCATCCTCTACGGCGCGCTGGGCGATCTGATGTACTACGGCGTCCTGCCGCTGCCGGAGCAGTCGTGGTTCGTGGCCACGCCGTGGACCTCGTCGCGGCTCTACCTGAACATGGCCACGAATTTCGCCGGCTTCTACGCGGCGGCGTTTCTCACGTCCTATCTCTCGGAAAAGCTCCAGAAGACGTCGCAGGAGCTCGATGCCAACCGCCAGAATCTGGCGGAGTTGCGCGCGCTGAATCAGAATGTGGTCGAGTCGATCCCATCGGGACTGATCACGCTTTCTCCCGACGGCGTGGCCACGTTCATCAATCCGGCGGGATGCCTGATCCTTCACCGCGAAGCGCAGTCGGTGATCGGCATGCCGGTGGCGCAACTCGGCTTTTACGACGGCGACGAATGGGACGCGGCGCGCGAGACGCTCACCATCGGCGCGGTCGTGCGCCAGGAGAAACACGACGTCCGGATCGGAGATGAGCCGCGCACGATCGGTTTTGCCGTAACGCCGCTCAATTCGATCGAGGGGACCGCCTCCGGCTACACGCTGATCTTCCAGGACCTGACCGACATGAAGACGCTGGAGGCGGAATTGCGGCTGAAGGACCGCATGGCCGCCGTCGGCGAGCTGTCGGCCGGAATCGCCCACGAGATCCGCAACCCGCTGGCCGCCATCGCCGGCTCCGTGCAGGTGCTGAAGAAATCGACCGCGCTCAATCCGCAGGAACAGCGCCTGATGTCGATCATCCTCAAGGAATCGGAGCGGCTGAACAAATCGATCGCCGACTTTCTCCGCTTCGTGAAGCCGCAGGAAAAGCGTCCCGCCGAGTTCGACATCGCCGCCAGTCTGGCCGAGACGCTCGACCTGCTCCGGAACTCGCCGGAGCTCGGCGCCACGCACACGATCGAAGACGACATCGTTCCGCCGTCATACACCATCGTCGGCGACGCCGACCAGATCCGCCAGGTCTTCTGGAACATCGCCCGCAACGCCGTGCAGGCCATGCCCAACGGCGGCACGTTGCGCGTGACCACGTTCGTCCTGGCCGAGCGCTACAACATCGTCTTCAGCGACAACGGCCAGGGCATGACCGATGCCGACCAGCGCCGCCTCTTCCAACCGTTCCGAACGAACTTCCCCAGCGGCACCGGCCTGGGCATGGCCATCTCCTTCCGCATCGTGCAGGAGCACGGAGGCCGCATCGAAGTGACCTCACACGAAGGAGCGGGAACGGCGATCACGGTCTCGCTGCCCGCATCGGCCACGATACGAAACGCCGTGGCCTGATGGTCACTCCTTCAAATACTTCTCCATCAGCCCCGCGTTCTCGACCATCGCCTGCAGCTGAACCCAGTACGCGCGGCAGTACATCGCCAGCGATGCGATGAAGAGCGTGAGATGGAGCCAGTGCGGCGTCTTTCCCGAAGCCACGCCGCCGCCCATGATGAACGTGACCATCAGAACGAGCATGGCGTAGGTCGCGGTCGGAAATACCTTCGCCTTGAAGGCCTTCGTCCGCTGCACGACCGCCTGATCGTTGTTCGCCGCATCCTTGATCTCCTTCCCGGTGCCGATGAAGAAAAACATCGTCATCGACTGCGAGAAGAGGCCGAGGATCACCGTGCCGAGGGCGCAGAAAATGTGCGTGGCGGCATGACCGGGCGAAGCGGTGAAGCCGATGACACTGGTAGCGATCAGGCCGGCGATGGAGAGGAGGGTGGTGATGAGGAGGAACTGGGCCAAGGGAGGGGGATTATAGGGTTTCGCGGGCGCGCGGTTGCGGGGTCTCGCGTTGGGATGGTTGAATGGGATTGCTGGGCCGGCCCACCGCAAGGCCGCGCAACCACGAGACCCCACCGCAACCACTTGATACACTCGCCCCGTGACCTCCAAATCCTCCTACCGCGACGCCGGCGTCAACATCGATGCGCAGGACGAGGCGTTGCGCGAGGTGCGGCGCATCGCCCGCGGGACGTTCACGCCGCCGGTGATCTCGGACATCGGTTCGTTCGGCGGCTTGTTTCGCGCGTCGTTCGACGGGATCGAGAAACCGATCCTGGTCTCATCGACGGACGGCGTCGGCACCAAGATTCGCGTGGCGCAGGCGATGAAGATTCACGACACGGTCGGCTACGACCTGGTCTGCCACTGCGTCAACGACATCCTGGTGCAGGGGGCGCGGCCGCTTTTCTTTCTCGATTACTACGCCACCGGCAGGCTGCGGCCGCCGGTGATGACCGACGTGATCCGCGGCATGGCCCGCGCCTGCAGCGAGAACGGCTGTGCGCTGATCGGCGGCGAGACGGCGGAGATGCCCGGCTTCTATGGCGACGACGATTACGACATCGCCGGCTTCATCGTCGGCGTGGTCGACGAGAAGAACGTGCTCACCGGCAAGGAGGTGCGCGACGGCGACGTCCTCATCGCACTTCCTTCCGCCGGCCTGCACACGAACGGCTATTCGCTGGCGCGGCGGATTCTCTTCGACCAGCTCGGGCACGACCACCAGACCATCCTCCCCGAATTCGGCAAGATCGGCGAGGCGCTGCTGGCGCCGCATCTTTCGTATCTGAAACCGCTGCTGCCGCTGGTCGATCAGCACGTGATCCATGCCCTGGCACACATCACCGGCGGCGGGCTGACCGATAACGTGCCGCGGGTCCTTCCCGATTCGCTCGATGCGCACATCAAGCTCGGCTCGTGGCCGGTGCTGCCGGTCTTCCGCTACCTCGCCCAGCACGGAAACGTCGATCGCGACGAGATGCTGCGCGTCTTCAACATGGGCGTGGGGATGGTGATCATCGCCGCCAAGGAGCAGGTCGACACCATCGCCCGCCATTTCGCCCAGATCGGCCAGAAGTTCTACTTCATCGGCAACGTGGTGAAGGGGAGCGGCAAGGTGGTGTACGACACGCCGCCGGCGGGATTTGCGTCGTGGATCGAGTGAGGGGTCAGTGACCACTGACCACTAGAACCATGCGTCTCACCATCCTCCTCTCCGGCCGCGGCTCGAACTTTGCCGCCATTCATGACGCCATCGTCCGCGGAGAGCTCGATGCGGAGATCGCCTGCGTCATCTCCAACCGTCCGAATGCCGCCGGGATCGAGCGCGCTCGTACGCTTGGCCTGCCGGCGCATGGGATCGATCATCGGTCGTTCGACAGCCGCGAGGCACATGAATCGGAAGTGCTGCGCGTGCTCGCCGAAGCGCGGCCCGATTTCATCGCCCTGGCCGGTTACATGCGCCTGCTTTCTCCCGCCTTCATCGCCGCGTATCCGATGCGGATCATCAACATCCATCCGTCGCTGCTGCCGGCCTTTCCCGGAGTCGGCGCGCAGGCGCAGGCGATCGCCTACGGCGTGAAAGTCTCCGGATGCACGGTGCACTTCGTCGACGAAAATCTCGACGCCGGTCCGATCATTGTCCAGCGCGCGGTTGCGGTACGCGATGACGACGATGCTTCATCGCTCAGCGCGCGCATCCTGGAGGAAGAGCACGTCGCGTATGTCGATGCCTTGAAGAAACTGGCCGCGGGTGGCTATCGCATCGAAGGACGAAGGGTGGTTTGACCCTGGGCTTAGAACGGCCAGAACTTCTTCCACCATGGCTGCTTCGCCACTGCGGTCTGCGCCACGGCAGGTACTTTTCCGATCTGCTGTCCGCCCTGATTGACCACGATCACGCCGACCTGCTGGCCGGCGTTGACCGGCGCGGTCACGTTGCCCGGCAGGAACTTGACGCTGATCGAGCCTTCCTGGCCGCGCTGGACGAGCGCTTTCACGTCCGTTGAGGCAATTGCGGCGACCGTCTTTGCCTGCCCGTCGGCCACGGCGGCCTGGCCCACGACCGTTCCCTTCTTCAGCGGCGTCATCTGGCGCCAGTGATTGAAGCCGTCGTTGAACAGCCGTGCGGCGATCTCGAACGAGCTTTCCGGGCCGGACGCGGCGCGCGCGCCCATCACCACCGCCACCAGCTCCATCTCGCCGCGCTTCGCCTCGGCGGTGATGCAATAGCCCGCCGGCGCCGAGAAGCCTGTCTTCACGCCGATGGCGTCTGCGTAGTAGTCGCGGCTCTTGGGATTGATCATGTGATTCGGATTGGTCAGTCCCGATGTGTAGCTGGCGTTGGTGAAGGCCATCCACGGCGTCTTCGCGTACTCGCGCATCAGCGGGTACTTCATCAGCTCCATCCCCATGATGGCCAGATCGTGCGCACTGGAGACGTTGATGCGCTTCGGGTCCTGGCTGTTCGGAAGGCCGTGCGGATCGTAGAAGGTGGTCTCTTTGAGATTGAGCTGGCGCGCCTTGTCGTTCATCAGGTCGGCGAACGCCTCGGCGGAACCGCCGATCTTCTCGGCGAGCGCCTCGGCGGCATCGTTCGCGGAACGGATCATGATCGCCGCCAGCAGCGTCTGCACCGGAAACGACTGCCCCTCCTTGGCGAAGATCTGCGAGCCGCCGATCCTGCTGGCGCGCGCGGAGACGTTGACCGGCGTGTCGAGCTTGAGCTGGCCCGATTGGATCTGCTCCATGGCCACGATGCAGGTCATCATCTTGGCCATCGACGCCGTCGGCAGCGGAACGTGGGCGTTCTCTTCGAACAGCACGCGCCTGCTGGCCGGCTCGATCACGTACGCGGCACTGTAGCCCTTGCCGGTGGTGTTGACCTGCGAGCCTTTGGCGGCCCCGGTTCCTTCTTCTTCCTGCGCCCATGCGGCGGAGGCGATTGCGACAACGAACAGCGCCACGAAACAACGTTTCATCGTACGGACTCCGGAAAGTGAATTGGTCAGGCTCGGGCGGACTTCTGGCGCTTGGTTGCGCGCGAGGTGCGCGGAATCGATCCGATGACGGTCCAGTCGTGTTTGTGCACGACGACCGGCTCCTTCGTCTTCGGCCAGAGCTCGATGGGGATGTAGTAGTAACCGTCGCCGAGAACGCGCGACTTGATGGCCAGGTCGCGCATGCTCTTGCACAGACCCTTCTTACCGCGGATCGCGCTCCGCTCCACCATCACGCCCGTCTGTTCGCCGACACCCTGGTAGATGCTGATTTCCGCGCAAAGCGAGTTCACTAACGTCATTGGTGCGACTCCATTCGGGAGGGGCAATAGCAAAAGACGAACCATGAGCCCGACTCCCATACAATCGCCCGATGGCTCACCACAACGCAGACGACAAAGCGAAGACGAAAAAGAAGATGGACAAGGCCCGCTTCCGGGCCATCCTGAAGGACGCCGGCGAGATCGTCTGGCGCTCGCGCGCGCGGCTGGCCATCGGCATCCCGCTGCTGCTGGTCAACCGGCTGTCCAGCATCGTCCTGCCGTACATGTCGAAGCTGCTCTACGACGACGTGATCGGCAAGGGGCACGTCGATCTGTTGCCGAAGCTGGTCCTGGTGAGCCTCGCCGTGGCCATCTTCGGCGGCTCGACCGATTACGCGCTGGCCCAGATCCTCGGCATTGCCGCGCAGCGCTCGATCACCGAGCTGCGCACGCGCCTGCAGAAGCACGTGCAACGCCTCCCGATCCGCTACTTCGACTCCACCAAGACCGGCGTGCTGGTGGCGCGGGTCATGAACGACGCCGAAGGAATCCGCAATCTCGTCGGCACCGGCCTGGCGCAGATCTTCGGCGGAATCGTCACCGCCGGCTTCGCCACAACGCTCCTCTTTCACCTCAGCGCGCGCCTGGCGTCGATGGTGTTCCTGGCCTTCTTCGCCTTTGCCGGCATCATGTTTTGGGCGTTTTCGACCGCGCGTCCCATGTTCAAAGAGCGTGGCGCGGTCAATGCCGAGGTGACCGGACGTCTGACCGAGAGCTTCTCCGGAATCCGCATCGTCAAGGCCTACACCGCCGAGGAGCACGAGGAGAAAGTCTTCGAAGAGGGCGCCCGGAAGCTGCTCAACCTCATCGTCGGCACGATGCGCACCATCTCCACGGCCGGCGCGATGACCACCTTCCTCGTCGGCGCCGTGAGCGCGGTGGTGATGTTCGTCGGCGGCCATCAGGTGGTTGCGCACAAGATCAACCCGCTGGTGGGGATGACGCCCGGCGACCTGATCGCCTTCACGCTCTATCTGGCGCTGGTCATCGGCCCGGTGGTGCAGATCGTCTCGATCGGAACGCAGCTTTCCGAGGCCTTCGCCGGTCTCGAACGGATGCGCGAAGTGTTCAGCGAGACGCGCGAAGATGAAGCCGACCCCACGAAAGCGGTGACGACCGACATCGTCGGCAGCATCGAGTTTCGCGACGTGGCGTTCGAGTACATGCCCGGCGTACCGGTGCTGAAGAACATCAACGTCGTCGCGCCCGCGGGCAAGTCGATCGCGCTGGTCGGCCCGTCAGGTTCCGGCAAGAGCACGATGATCTCGCTCATCGCGGCGTTTCATCACCCGACGCACGGCGAGATTCTCGTCGACGGCCGGCCGATGAACGATCTCCGCCTTGCCGACTACCGCTCGCACCTCGGCATCGTGCCGCAGGACTCGTTCCTCTTCGCCGAGTCGATCTACGACAACATCGTCCTCGGCAATCCGCGGGCGTCGCGCGAGGAGGTGCTCCACGCCGCGCACATCGCCCACGTCGACGAATTCGCCGAGGGCTTTGCCGACAAGTACGACACCATCGTCGGCGAGCGCGGCGTGCGACTCTCCGGCGGCCAGAAACAGCGTGTTGCCATCGCCCGCGCCATCGTGGCCAATCCGCGGATTCTGATCCTCGACGAAGCAACGTCATCGCTCGACAGCGAATCGGAGGCGCTGATCCAGGATGGTCTCAACGCCCTGATGAAGGGCCGCACCACGTTTGTCATCGCCCACCGTCTCTCGACGATCCGCAACGCCGACCAGATTCTCGTGCTTGAAAACGGCGAGATCACCGAGCGCGGCACCCACCACGAGCTGATGACTCTCGGCGGCCGCTATCGCAAGCTCTACGAGAAGCAGTACGGCGTGATGATCAACCGCTTCGTGAACGAGGGAGAAGAACTGCGGGATCTGGCGGCGAAGGTGTGAGCCCCGGGAACGCGGGCGTCCCGCCGCCGCTCTTGGCAAAATCCTGCTCAGCGGCAGGCGGGACGCCTGCGGTCCCAGGAAAAGCACTTTCTACTTCCCGAGGGGAATGCTCCCCAGCAAGTACTTCAAATCATCATCCCGCCAGCGGATGCCGCCGCCGAGGGTGAACGCGGTGTGGTTCAACACGTTGTCGACGCCGCTGCGGAGGAAGATCGTCGGCGTGGCCGGCTTCTCCTGGCGGAAGATGTACTCGCCGTAAAGGCGCAGGTGCGGGTTGCTGTCGCCGGTGCGATGGCCGAAATCGAAGGCTTCGCCGGTGACTTTGATGCGATTGTTGAAGAAGTAGTCGACGCCGGCGCCGCCTGTGGAATCGATCATGCCGAGGCGGACGGCGAACGGGGTCAGATTCCAGCCGGCCTGCGCGGAGACGAGGAACGAGCGGTCGAACTTGGTCTGATGCGTGATCGTGGTGAACGACTGGCCGGTGGCCGGATTGGTCACGGTCTCCTCGATCGTTTTGTCGTTCCGTTTGCCGTACGGCGTGTCGGCCAGCTCGATGTTGTAGAAGCGATTGCGCTCCGGATTCGGGGTCAGGCGCAGCCAGACAGCCGACCGCGAATTGCCGAACTTGTCGCCGCCGTCGCTCGTCGCGGGCAGGCCCGCGTAGTAATCGCCATTGAGGCCGAGGTCGAGCTGCATTTTCCCGACGCGTCCCAGCGTGTTGCGCAACTCATTCACGCCGCTTTCGACCGAACCGAGGGCCGCGGTCAGACGGTCATGGGCCTCGTTGCTGTACAGAAGCTTGCCCACGGTCCCCTCGCCGCTGCGGATCTGGCCGGTGACGGCGTTGAGGTTGTCGGAGGTCGTTTTCAGATCGGCCGAGAGCGTTTTCAGGTTCTCGACGATGTGGCGGACGTCTTCGCGGTTCTCGCCGACGGTGCCGCTCATCTGCGTGGCCATACGATCGAGCGAATTCGCCAGCCGCGGAATCTCGACCCGCAGCGATTCGCTGATCACGCGCGCGTTGGCCATGGTGGCGTCGACGTTGGTGCGATTGGCGGCGATGAGGTCGCGCACCTGCGCGGTGATGGTGCGGACGTTCTCGACGATATCGACCAGCCGCTGCTCGCCGGCAGGTCCGCTCATCACGCCGCGCAGCGAGGCGGTGATGGCCTTCACATCGTTGGCGATGGCAGAGACCTGATTGGTGATGTCGTCCATCGACGCCGGCTGCGAGCCGTGCAGCACGACGCTCTGTTCCTGCGGAATGACCGGCGCATTGGAAGGGCCGGGATCGAGCTCGATGTACTTCTCGCCGAGGAGCCCGAGGTTGGCGACGTGCGCGCTCGCGCCGGGATGCAGAACGACGTCGGGATCGATGTCGAGCGTTACCTCGGCCTTGCCATCGGGACGCAGCTTGACGTTCGACACCTTGCCGACGCGAACGCCGGCCACGCGCACGGCCGATTTGTTATCGAGACCAGCCACGGAGTCGAACACCGCCGTGATTTTTCGAGCGCCGGATCCATGTCCGATCTGCACGTCTTCGATCTTCAGGACGAAAAACCCGAGGATCCCCAGAACGACCAGCATGAAGGCGCCTACTTTGGCCGCGGATGACATCTTTTAGCTTCCTTCGACAATGGTCAGCGAATCCACCCCTGCCCGTCTCAGCATTTGGAAAAGCAAAGCAAGTGGCAATCCAACTACGTTCGTATAGCTGCCGTGGATGGAGTCGATGAAGACCGCTCCGATTCCCTGCGCGGCGTAGGCGCCCGCCTTGTCCAGCGGCTCGCCGGTCGAGACATACCACGCGATGTCGCGCTCGTCGAGCGGCAGCATGCGTACCTCGGTCTCGGCCACCCGCGTGTCGTGCCAGCCGCGGGCCACGTTCTGCAGCGTGACGCCGGTGTAGACCGTGTGCGTCTTGCCGGAGATCGTGGCCAGCATCCGTTGGGCGTCGTTCGCATCGGCCGGCTTTTCCAGCAGCTCGTCGCCGAGAAGGACCGTGGTGTCGGCGGCGATGATCCAGGCGTCGGGATGCTTCTCCGCGATCACCGCCGCCTTGCCTCGCGACAGCCTCGCCACGTACTCCTCGGGCGATTCACCCGGCTGATGAATTTCGGGGATATCGCTCGGTATGACCTCGAACGTGAGTCCGATCGAAGCCAGCAACTCGCGGCGCCGCGGCGATGACGAAGCCAGGATGAACGTCATCGCGCCATCACCAGCCCGATGTTCAGCACCACGATGAAGCGCGCCTCGGTGACGATGCGGTAGATGATGCGAATCCCCTCACTGCGATAGCTCCAGTACCCGCGCAACGGCTCGAACAGCGGCGCGCCGATGATCGGATCTTCGTCGATCGTCTCCAGCGCCCGGGTGGCCACGGCGCGCTGCTCGTCGTTCAGCGCCTTCCAGTCTTTTTCCACGCGCTCGGCGAAGCGCAGGCGGTCATTCCACATGCAGCAGATCCTCAACCGCGATCATCGCCCCGCGTTCCACTTCCGCCTCGCCCTCGTCAATGGCGGCGCGGAGGGGCGCGTCGTCGGCGATGTCGATCGTCTCGCGCAGCGCGAGGTATTCATCGTGCGAGATGAGGATGGCGATGGGGCGGTCGTTGCGCAGGAAGGTCGTGCGGTTGCCGGTCAGCTCGCATTCGCCGACCAGGGCGCGGACGTCCTCAGGCGCGTCGAGGATGTCGAAGCGTTTGTCCATGCTCTTCGTCGTGGTCTTCGAGGATGGTCCTGAGATGCGACCGGAAATCGTCGCCGAGGGCGGGGTGGCGGAGGGCGAAATCGACGGTGGCCTTCAGATAACCGAGTTTCTCGCCGGCGTCGTAACGCTTTCCTTCGAACACGTAGCCGTAGAAGTCGCCGGTGCGGACCAGCTCCCGCAACGCATCGGTCAGCTGGATCTCGCCGCCGGCGCCGCGCTCGGTCTTCTCCAGCAGCGGAAAGATGTCCGGCGGCAGGATGTAACGCCCGATGATGGCGTAGCGCGACGGCGGATTCACCTTCGGCTTCTCCACCATGTCGGTGATGTGGAAGCGGCGATTCTTCAGCATGTTGCCGGCGACGATGCCGTAGCGCGAGGTCTCCTGCGGCGTCACTTCCATCAGCGCCACCACCGGCCGGCCGGTCTCCTCGAACACATGCCGCATCTGGAGGAGACATGGCTCATCGGCCAGAATCACATCGTCCGGCAACACCACCGCGAAGGCCTCGCGGCCGACGGCATCCTTCGCCTGCAGAACGGCGTGCCCGAGCCCGAGCGCCTCTTTCTGGCGGACGGAGATGATGTCGGCCATCCTGCTGACGGTCTCGACCTCGTCCAGGAGATCGTTCTTCTTCCGCTCCTGGAGCGAACGCTCCAGCTCCGCGGTCCGGTCGAAGTGATCGAGGATGGCGTCTTTCCCTTTCGAGAGAATGACGATCAGCTTGTCCATCCCCGACCCGAGCGCCTCTTCGATCCCGTACTGAAGGATGGGCTTGTCGACCAGCGGCAGCATCTCTTTCGGAATGACTTTCGTCGCCGGAAAGAACCGCGTGCCGAAACCGGCACAAGGGAAGACGCAGGTGCGGAGGGTGGTCATGTCGCGGGGAAGGATAGCAGTGCCACGCGGGGGTCGCTTATCGGGGGCCGACTGCCGAGGCAGCGATCTTGCTTTCCCCGTGGTAAAACTCTAATCACCGGGCGGGCATGCGTAAACTCCTCATCACTCTCACGTTCCTCATCACGGCACTTCCTCTTTGCGCGCAGTGGCGTCGCGCCAATCTCTATGGCGCCGACGTCCGGGCGCTGATCATCGATCCCTCCAATCCCGACACGCTCTACCTCGGCACCAGCGGCGGCGAGGTTTACGTCTCTACCGACGGCGCCAGGTCATGGCAGAACCCGCGCGGCGGCATCCCCTTTCCGGGGTACGTCGTCGACAACCTCGTGCTCGACCGCAAGGGCCGGCTCTGGGCGGCCTGCTGGGGCGCGTGGGGCGGCGGCGTGATCGCGGTGTCGGAAGACGGCGGCCGGAACTGGAGGCGCCGCGATGCCGGGTTGGAGGATTTCTCCGTCCGCGCCATCGCCGTCGATCCACATGATGCCGACTATGTTCTGGTTGGCGGACTCACCGGCGTTTATCGCTCGACCGACGGCGGCGCGACCTGGACGCAGATCTCCGACCAGATCAACGTCGAATCGCTTGCCCTCGACCCGCGCACCCACGACCGCATCTACGTCGGCACCTGGCGGCAGGGAACGCGCAGCGACGACGGCGGCAAAAGCTGGAAGCTGATCAACAACGGGATGGTGCTCGACACCGACATGTTCTCGATCACCATCGATCGCTACAACCCGGACAAGGTTTGGGTCTCGACCTGCGGCTGGGTCTACGCCACGCCGAACCGCGGCGAGAACTGGACGCGCTTTCGCGACGGATTCAACAACCGGCGCATTCACGACATCGAGCTCGATCCGTGCGATCAGGATTCGATCTACGCCGGCTCGGTGGCCGGCCTCTATCACAGCCACGACGGCGGCAAGACCTGGTACTCGATCGGCGATGAATCGCTGGTGGTAAACACCATCGCCCTCCATCCGCAGCGTCCCGGCCGCGTGATCCTCGGCGTGGAAGGCGACGGCGTCTATCTCTCCAACGACGATGCGAAGACCTTCACCCGCACCTGCGACGGGCTGCGCAATCTGACCATCACCTCCGTTGCCGCCGACGCCACGCAGCCGAAGAACGTCTACGCGGCGGTCGCCTTCGGCGGCGCCTCGAGCGGCATCTATCGCTCGACCGATTCCGGAACGACGTGGGCCAAGCTGGCGACTAACGATCTGCCGCAGGTTCTGTCGCTCTTGATCACGGAAAACGCCGAGGCGAAGTTCGTGGCGGGAACGGAAAAGGGGTTCTTCTGGAGCAGCGACGGCGTGCAGTGGACGCAGGCGCCGCCGGCGAGCTTCCCGATCCGCGTCGATAAGGTGCTCCGCTTCAACAGCCTCCGCTACTTCGCCGCGACCTCGGAGGGCGTCTTCACCAGCCGGGACGGGGGGAAGGGCTGGTACCGCCTTGCCGGCGCCGACAGCCGCGCCGTGGACATGGCCATCGGCAACCTCGGCGAGAAGCGCGCGCTTTTCGCGCTGACCAGCCTCGGCGTCCTGGCCTTCGACGGCACGCAATGGCTCCCGATCGACGGCGCGCCGCAAAAAGGCCGCACGCTGGCCGTGCGCGGAGTGGGCGACGGGCAACTCGTCTTCGTCGCCGGCGCGCAGGGCGTGAAGGCGGGCCGCGTCAGCGCCAGCGGCAAATGGACCGAGGTCGAGGCGCCCGACGCCCAATTCGCCGCGGTCTTCGGCGGTACTCGCAGCAGCGACAACTTCGTCTTCATCACCTCCCGCCAGCAACACGAGATGCTGGTGGCCGAGCCGAGAGCCGCCGAATGGCGCTCCTTCCCGCTGCCGTCGCGCACCGCCGAGGTAACCTCGGTCGCCCTCGACCCGTTCAACGATGAGCGCCTCTACGTCGGCACGCTGGGCGAGGGAATCTTCATCTACGAAGGGAAGTCGGCGAAGTACGAGGCGAAGAAGAAGGTCGAAGCGGTGGCGGGTACGAATTGAGATGCCGACCGTGGCCGACGATCGGCTGCGGGATCTTGAGCGTCAAGAGCGCGAGGCATTTGAGCGAACTCCAGACCGATCCGGCTGAGCTTGCCGCCTGGGATCCGGGGTAGCGTGGCCGGAAGAGTAGAGGTTGCGTCTCCATCATGAAAAAGAAGCGCACCGCTGAACCAACGACTGACGAGATGCGACCGCACTACGACTTCGATTACAGCAAGTCGCGGCCGAATCGTTTCGCTGATAGTCCGAAGGTCGGCTGCGTTCGTTCGGCGAGCGGAGAGAAAGCCGCTAAGAAAGCGCGCTAGTGTCGTGTCAGGATTGAGGTCAGGGATAAGACGCGGCTTCTCAAATTCACTGTCATCCTGAGCCGCCGGAGCTGCGTAGCGCGAAGCGCGGAGCGGCGCAGGACGGTCGAAGGACCCCCGGCTGATAACCCGGTTGGGCGGTGGAGAATCAGCAGCCCCCCACCCTGTCCGGGTTATCAGCCGGGGGTCCTTCGGCGTCCTACGCCGCTCCGCCTGCGGCTACACGGCTCCGGCGGCCTCAGGATGACAGTGACGCGAGTTCAGCGCGAGCGTGATCCATGGCCGACGACGTAGGAGCGCCTACTTCGCCGGATCGTAATACCGCACGATCACCATCCCCACGCCCTTCTGCGCCTGCGCCGATTTCGGATCAGCCGAAAGCACGGCCATCACATTCGGGAGCGTGTGGTCGTAGACGAGGATCTTCTTCGATCCCATGCGCGGCTTGCCCAGCGATTGGTGGAGGAAGGCGCGCTCCTCTTCGAAGGCGACCGGCGCTTCCTGCAGGATGGTGAAGAGCTCGAAGCGGATCGAGTCGAGGCGGTCGCGGCGAAAGTGGAGGGTGATCGACTTGTCGTCGGCATAGTCGACGATGAACTGGCCCTCGGCATCGCCGCGCTTCGTCTTCCAGCCGTTCGATTCCAGCGCCTTGATCGCCGCAGCGCGATTCATCCCCACTTTGAGATGGAACGACTCCGGACGCATCCACGAAGTCTTGCTGTTCGACGGAAAGGCCGTCGCGAAGAAGAGGGCCAGGACGGCGATCATGCCGCTCCCTGCGTCGTGGCCGCGGCTTGCAGTTGCGGATCCCACCCGACGACGGCGTTGCCGGTGCCGATCACCGTCCAGTAGCCGTAGACCTCGGCGGGATACGACGGGAAATCGAGCGCGGAGAGCATCCAGGCCAGGCCGCCGGCCTTCACCTCGCTGACGGCCATGTCCATGAACTCGGGGAGCACCGCGATCAGCTCGCGCGTCCGCCCTTTGCGCATCAGGTCGAGCACTTTCATGTCCCACAGGTAGCCGCTGTGCTCGTACACGTGCTCGCGCGACATGTCCTCGGGGATGTCCGGCTCGGTGGTGAAGTGGCGATGCGAGAGCGTGTTCGACGCCAGCAGCACCGCGCGGCGCCCGCTCTTTTCGATGGCGCGCTTCGTGGCCTGGCCGAGCTTCAGCATCTGCTGCTGCCCCATCTCGTTGCTGAAGTAGTACGGCGAGTTGTTCGAGGAGATGCCGACGATCGGGATGTCCCACTCCGGATTCATCATGTGGCAGGAGACGATGGTTCCGTAGTCGACGCGGAAATTCGGATTGCGCATCATCTTCGTGATCAGCCCGTCGCGCGCTCCTTCCTCGGCGATCATCTCCGCCAACTCGACGTCGACTTTGATGTCGTAGTTGAAGCGGAAGAGATTCGGAAAGATCGGATCGACCGACAGCCCGTGAAACTCAGGCATGCCGAGGAAGTGATGGCCGATCACGGTCTGCCAGTGCGGCGAGTGGACCAGGAACACGTCCGGCTTTTTCTCGAGGAAGTGCTTGCGGGCGCGCTCGTATCCCCAGCGCAGCATCTCCCAGCCGCACTCCGACCGCGGCTCGTTCCGCCAGTGGTTGTCGCCGTAGACGATGTGCGGAGGATGCGGCGCGAGCACGCCGCCGATGATGGAGCCGGTTGCCATGGCCGCTAGTTTAGCGATTAAACGGTTAGCGATTAAACGGGTATTCGTTCACCCAATGAAAGCCGCGCGTGGTCAGGAGAAACTTCGGGATCGGCTCGCTGTGACAGAGTGCGTGCAGTCGATGTCCGCCGAGCATTCCGTCCATCGTCAACGTATTCGGATCGGGCCGCGTGTACGCCAGCACGCCCGCCCATGCCGGCTCGTCGCGCCGCGAGACGGTCAGCGTCCGTTTCTTCTCGTCGAACTGCGCACGCAGGCGACGGTTGGCGTCATCCATCGTTTGAACGGTCGCCGTCGTTCGAATGTCGAAGATCATGCGCCGCCAGCGCGTGAGATCGGCGCCGCGGGGAATCTCACGGCCGTCGACCTGAAACCCGTCGACGCGCCAGATGCCGTAGAGCGGCGAGCGGCTGGCCGGACCGGTGAATATCCGCATGTTCTCCCGAACTTCTCGAATCGACATCACCAGGTAGAACGCCACGACGAGCGTGCGCACGACGATTCCGGCGACTTCGGCGGCGCGGCTCCGCGTGAGACGCGGCAAAGGCGCGGGCGTGACCGGCCGGTTGCGGATGAACAAATCGATGAGCCGGGGGACGTCGGGCAGAGCGATAAGGATGGCCATCGCCAGAAGCTGTGAGGAGTAAATCTTGACCGGTACGTCGTACGCGAAGTTCAGCATGACGACGTTGGCCAGCGCGCCCATCGAGACCAGCGCGCCAAGGAGCGTCGTCCGGCGCATAGTCAAGAGCAGGCCGCCGACCATTTCGGCGGTCCCGGAAAAGACGTTGTACGCCACCGACGAGCCCATGAACGTCCAGAGAAGGCCCATCGGCGACGCGTCTCCGAATCGCTGCAAGAGGCGATCGAGCAACGGCGCCGGGAACTGCGATGGGAACACCTTGGCGATGCCGTAACTGATCATTGCCGCCGCCAGCACGAAGCGGAGATAGATTCGAAAGGCGATCCAGCCCCTGTCGTAGTTTGGGCGGCGCCGATCGAGGATGCTCCAGATCAGCGTGATCACCGCGGCGATGACCGCGACGCAGAGAAGGTTGACCCAACTGTAGGTCGTGTCGCCGCTTCCGTTCGGACGGATGGCGACCGACAGATGCAGCCATCGCGCCGCCAGATGAACGGGCGCATCCGAGATGGCCATGAAGATCGGCTCCAGGGTCTCGGACGGGAAGAAGTCGAAGGGGAACGGAAAATTGATGAGGACGAAGAACGCGACTGCGAATCGAAAGAGGACGCGCTTCAGCAGCGGCCAGCCAGCATCGTCGGACATCGCATGATTTTACGGCTCAGCGAGACCGGCGGACTTACGCGTCGGGCCGCACTTCTTCCGGCTCGCGCACTTCCACGTCCATGTCGTCTTCGTCGCTCTGCATCTGCGTGCGCCAGCGCTGCGCTTTCATCTGCTCGAAAATCCCGCCGCTGTGGCCGGCCGGAATCCACGAATTGCCACCGCACTTGGGGCAGCGTCCGCGGAAGGCGATGTTCTTCCCGCAGTCGGGGCAGATGATCACCAGCGAGTGCGACAGCTCGAACTTCTGCTCACCCTCGGCGTCGAGGTTGTTCAGGAACGATGCGAGATTGCTGAAGGTATCTTCGAGAGACATGACTGCCGGTTCCGGTCAAAGTGCATGGGGCGTGCCGTGTGCGGGGAGTCAGATCCTCATCACATCAAACTGCTCGTGATGCAGCGAGTCGTCCGGCTTGAAGACGAGGTGGACGCCCAGGTTCCTCTCGATCTCTTCGAAAATCGGATCGTTGGCGTTGTTGAGCGAGCTGTAGACCACCGGGTTGAGGCGGACGATCACATCCTGCCCCTCGTGCAGGTCGCGCAGCTTCATCAGCTCGCGCCAGATCTCGAACGCGATCGTCGTATTCGACTTGATCCGTCCGCTGCCGCCGCAATACGGGCAGGCCTGTGTCAGCGAGCGCTCCAGACTCTGGCGCACGCGCTTCCGCGTCATCTCGATCAGGCCGAACTCGGAAATCTGCAGGATCTTGGTCTTGGAACGGTCCTTCCGGATCTCGATCTCCAGCGCCTCGAAGAGCTTCGTGCGATTGGAGACATCCTCCATATCGATGAAGTCGAGCACGATGATCCCGCCGAGGTCGCGAAGACGGATCTGGCGAACGATCTCTTTGGCCGCCTCGAGGTTGGTCTTGAACACCGTCTCCTCGAGATTGCGCTTGCCGACGTACTTGCCGGTGTTCACGTCGATCGCCACCAGCGCCTCGGTCTGATTGATGACGATGTAGCCGCCCGACTTGAGCCACACCTTCGACTTCAGCGCCTTGGCGATCTCCCCTTCGATGCTGAAGTCCTCGAAGATCGGCTCGTCGCGCCGGTAGAGCCGCACGCGAGAGACGAGGTTCGGCTGGATCTGATCGAGAAACTCGACGATGCGCTGGTATTGATCGACCGAGTCGACCCAGACGCTCTTGAACTCCGGCGAGAGCACGTCGCGAATCGTGCGCAGGACCAGATCGAGATCGTGATGAATCGCCGTCGGCGCCGAAGCCTTCTCCGCCTTGCGCCGGATCTGCTCCCAGAGGTCGGTGAGGTACTTCAGATCGGCGCGGAACTCCTCTTCCTCGCGCTCTTCGCCCGCGGTGCGAACGATGAAACCGCCCGAGCCGGCCGGCCGGATGCGCTCGAGAATCTCCTTCAGCCGCGTGCGCTCCGCTTCGTTCTCGATGCGCCGCGAGACGCCGATGTGATTGACCGTCGGCATGTAGACCAGGAAGCGCCCCGGCAGCGTGATGTGGCTGGTAATGCGCGCGCCTTTGCCGGCGATGGTGTCTTTCGACACCTGCACCACGATCTCCTGCCCTTCGCGCAACAGGTCCGCGATCGAGGCCTCGGCGCGCTGCTGCGGCACATCGTCGAGCGTCAGGTCGTCCGTCGAATCGGCGTTGTCGAACTCTTCGAGATCCTCGATGACGTCGGAGACGTAGAGAAAGGCATCGCGCTCGAGCCCGAGGTCGACGAAGGCCGATTGCATGCCGGGGAGAACCTTGGTGACGCGGCCCTTGTAGATGTTGCCGACGATGGTGCGTTGCCGGGTTCGTTCGACCCACAGCTCGACGACCTGCCCCTCGTCGAGCACGGCGATACGCGACTCATGCTTCGCGGCGTTGATGACAATTTCTCGTGACATGCGGTTTCTACTTTATCCTGCGGGCCACGTGACCAAGACAATCTACTTCGCCGGCGCCATCTCGGGCGGCCGCACCGACGTCGCGCTCTACCGCGAGATCATCGCCGCGCTGGAAGCGGACGGGCATCACGTGCTGGCCGGAGCCGTTGCGGCGGAGCATGTGACCGCGTCGGGCGAGGTCCTCGATTCCTGCGCCATCTTCGACCGCGACCTCGGCTGGATCGCGGACGCGGACATGCTCGTCGCCGAAGTCTCGATGCCGTCGACGGGAGTCGGATACGAGATCGCCACGGCGCGTTATCGCTACGGCATCCCGGTCATCTGCCTCTACCGTCCCGCGCATACAGCCCGATGCACGGCCATGGTGGCAGGCGACCGCGGCATCGAGCTGATCGAGTACTCCGAGCTCGCCGATTTGCTCCCGCGCCTGACCGCCACGCTGGCGAAATACACCGCCGCCCCCCTCGGTTTGCCCCCACGTTGACGGCGTGGACGCCCTTTGCTATCGTCCCCCGCCCGCCGCGCCAAGTACTCCGGCATAGCTCAGTTGGTAGAGCAACGGACTGTTAATCCGTGGGTCGTAGGTTCGAGTCCTACTGCCGGAGCCAATTCGACTTACCGTTTCACAGCGGCTACGGCTGACCGCCAGTTTTTTCAGACACTGCGGCCCTCTGATCGCTCTTTTCCCGTTTGCGGATAGCCCGCGCGATGATCTTCACACATCCCGCGCCATCCTTCAGCACGTGATGCTCCCAGAACCTCAAAACGATCCACCCTCGGCGCCTTAGTTCTCGGGTCTGTCGAACGTCACGCTCAGAATTCATACGGCGCTTCTCGGTCCAGTAAGTCGTGTTGCTCTTCGGCGCGCGGCCGTCGCTGCATTCTGGGCACACGTGCCAGAAGCAACCATCGACGAATACAGCTATCCGTAAGCGCGTGAAGGCAAGATCAGGCTTTCCAGGAAGTTCAGTGGTGGTTCGATAGCCTCGCAGTCCCGAAGCCCACACCAACTTTCGCAAGCGCATTTCGGGTTTTGTATCGCGCGACCTGATGCGCGACATGTTGAAGGATCTGGTGCTCTTGTCGTGGACGTCCATCGGCTTCGCTCTACCAGAAGTAGAAGATCTTGCGCTCCAGAAACCTTCCGCTACACTGAACCCATGGCGACAGTATTCGAAATTTGCGCAGGCGCAGGCGGTCAGGCCATCGGTCTTGAACGCGCAGGTTTTGACTGTGTGGCCGCCGTCGAACTCGACAAGCATGCGTGCAAGACGCTGAGACTGAATCGACCGGAGTGGACGGTTATCGAAGACGACGTTCGTAAGGTCGACGGCACACCGTATCGAGGTCAAATCGACCTGTTTGCAGGTGGCGTACCCTGTCCTCCATTCTCGATTGCCGGCAAGCAATTAGGCAGCAACGACGAGCGCGACCTCTTCCCGGAGGCGTTAAGGCTCGCGGCTGAGATCGAGCCGCGAGCGATCATGCTCGAAAACGTGCCTGGCTTCGCCTCTGAGAAGTTTCGCGAGTACCGCCGTGGGCTATTCGCCCGGCTCAAGCGGCTCGGTTACATCGCCGACTTTAGGATTCTCAACGCCTCGAGCTTTGGCGTTCCTCAACTTCGACCGCGTTGTGTCGTCGTAGCACTAAAGGCCGGAGACATCGATTATTTCCGGTGGCCGGAAGCGAACGAGTGCGTGGCGCCGAGTGTCGCGGACTCTCTCTCTGATCTGATCACGGCCGATGGCTGGCGCGGGGCGGCAAAGTGGATGCGACGGGCGAACGGCATTGCGCCAACCGTTGTCGGCGGGTCAAAGAAGCACGGTGGCCCTGATCTTGGGCCAACGAGGGCTCGCGCTCAGTGGGCTCAGCTAGGTGTCGACGGACTTGGGATCGCAGACGCGCCGCCAGGCCGCGACTTCCCTCTCGATGCGATGCCGAAGCTGACTGTTCGGATGGTCGCAAGAATCCAAGGCTTCCCCGACTCGTGGCAAATCGCTGGACGAAAGACGGCCGCCTACCGGCAAATTGGTAACGCATTCCCCCCTCCTGTCGCGGAGGCTGTCGCGACTTCGATCCGTTGTGCGTTGGAACGTGTATACGAGACTCCGCATGACCGTGAACAGATGCGGATATTCGACGGTGAACAAGCCGCGATGTCCTAATCCCGCCTCCGGTATTTACTACCGCAATTTATTACCGCGTTCTACAGCCCGTAGAGTAGGCTTTTCGACAGCGACCACCGAACCAGTCTCACCGAGGCCGGGGGCTCGCGCGACGGACAATGACCGCACAAGATCAAGACGACGAAGTACTTGTGCCAATCGCAAACGCTATCCTCAAATCTGCGGGCGGGCTGTCGAAACTCTCCTCGGAAGTGGGAGAACTACTCCGTGAATCCTTCGATGGTGCCATCAAAACGCCGAAGACGGGACGCCGGCTTTACGACGAACTAGAGAAGACCGAGAAGACGTATATCGGAACGTGCGTTGAGATTGAGCTCCGCCATCGCCTGGGATTCTCGCGCGGTAAAGTACTGGACTACGAAATCGCCGGACTCGAAGTAGACCTCAAGTTCAGTGTAGGTACGTCTTGGATGATCCCCCCGGAGGCGTTCGGCCGACCCTGCATCATTTTCTCTGCCGACGAGAAGAAAGCGCGCTGCTGTTTCGGGCTCTTCATTGCGAAGAGCGGATACCTGAACGCGGGCAACCGCGATCAAAAGTGCAGCATCAACAAACTGGGGAGAGAGAGCATTCGGTGGTTGCTGAAAGATGAGCCGTATCCGCCAAACTTCTGGCAGTCAGTGCCAGAAGACGTCGCAGACAAGATCGCATCAGCACGGAGCGGAAACAAACGGATCATCACGCTCTTTCGCGAGGCAATGGACCAACCCATAAGCCGCAAGGTAATCGAGGACGTCGCTGCGCAAAAAGATCCGATGAGGCGCGTCAGAAGCGACAAGACACGCGGGACTCGGAACCAACTCGCGAAAGATTCGATCATTCTGCTGTGTGGCGACTGGTCTGAGGCCCAGCAGTTCATCAACAAGGTTGGTCTGCCACCGCTGGGAAGGAGCGAGTTCATGTCGCATCGTGTGGTGGGCGATGAAGTGACCTTGGCTAAGGACCTCGACCTTCTCTGACCCGCAGCTGGCGATGCGTAACCATGGAACTGATCCGTGGATCGTAGGTTCGAGTCCTACTGCCGGAGCCAAGGTGACCTTCCTTCCCCGCTCTCCGTCTCAACTTCCGTGAAACGCAAAGACGTAACGTCTTGTGTTCGATGGATTTTCCGGGACTGGCAGGGCCGTTCCCTCCCCCGTGCTACCATCGCCGGCCGGTCCTAATAAGTTGTCAATCGGAGACTCCATGCACTTCGTTGCTCGCCTTCGTTTCGTCGCGTTCGCGGCGATTTTTGCGTTTTGCGTCAGTCCGATCTTTGCCTCCGATCCTTGGGATACGCCGGCGTTTACGTCTGATCCGAAAGAGCTCGTGGCGGCGGCGGAGAAGGTTTCGAACGGGGAGGCGGGATTCGTCGTGCTGCTCGACGAGGCGCACTACACCTTCGAGGCGGATGGGAAGTCGCATACGGCGCAGCGGCACATCTTCCGGATCGTCGATGACTCGGCGGTCGAAGGGCTGGGGACGATCGAAGTGCCGTGGGCGCCCTGGTACAACGACAAGCCGACGGTGACGGCGCGGGTGGTGTCGAAAGACGGGACCGTGCACACGCTCGATGCCAAGGCCATCATCGAGTCGCCGGCGCGCGAGGACCTCGACATCTTCAGCGACAACCGCGTGCTGCGGGCGCCGCTGCCGGGCGTGGCGGTCGGGTCGGTCATCGAGTACGTGATCGAGTTCAACGGCAACAATCCGATCAGCGAGGCCGGGACCTCGGACATTTTCATCCTCGGCGGCTATGCGCCGACGCAGCGCACGCGCGTGACTCTCGACGGACCGGCATCGCTCGAGCCGCGCATCGTCAACAAGAGCGACCTGCAGCCGAAGACCGAAGAGAAGAACGGGCGGCGCATCACCACGTTCGAGAGCGGCCGGATCGAAGGGCGCAAAGACTTCGAGGCCTTTCTTCCCTTCGACGTCATTTCGCTTCCGTACATCGCCTTCTCCACCGGCTCGTCGTGGCGGAACTTGGCCACGCGTTACAGCGAGATCGTCGACAAACAGATCGCCGGCAACGACGTGAAGAAGTTCACGCATGACGCCATCGGCAACGCTACCGATCGGCGCGAAATCATCGCCCGCGCGCTTGCCGCGGTGGAGAAAAACGTCCGCTATGCCGGCGTAGAAGTCGGCGAATCGTCCATCGTGCCCCGTCCGCCGCTGACGGTGCTCGGCAACAAGTACGGCGACTGCAAAGACAAAGCGACGCTGCTCGTGGCCATGCTGCGCGTGGCCGGCATCTCCGCGCATGTGGCGCTGCTGCGCGCCGGCGAGGACTTCGACGTCCATCCCGATCTGCCGGGCATGGGGCGCTTCAATCACGCCATCGTCCGCGTCGACGCCACGGCCAAGGATCCGGCGATGTGGGTCGATCCAACCGACGACTTCGCGCACGCCGGCGACCTGCCGGCTCAGGATCAGGGACGGCTGGCGCTCATCGCCGCGGGCGATACGACCAGTCTGACCAAGACGCCGGAGACGGCCTCGATCGCGAACAAATATTCGGAGACGCGCACCTACACGCTCCCCGAGGATGGCAAAGCACACGTCACCGAAGTCAGTGAGACAATCACCGGTTCCGAGGACTCGTTTCAGCGCCACTTCTACGCGGAAAGCGACCGGACCAAGTACCGCGAGAACATCGAGAACTACGTCAAGTCGTACTACTCGGCGAAGAAACTGGAGAAGGTCGAAGCAACCGATCCGCACGATCTGACCAAGCCGTTCCGCGTCACCATCGAAGCCTCGGACGCGGAGACCGGCATCTGCCACGACGGCGACGCCGCGGTTGCCTTCCATCCGGGCAATCTCATCAACTGGCTGCCGTTCCCGCTCCGCAACTTCGGCGATGACCACGCCGAGGAGGCGCGGAGGAAGCGGGTGGGCGAGTTTGTCTTTCCGGCGCCGGGACTGCGCGAGTGGACCTACCGCATCATTCCGCCGGCAGGCTACGCCGTGCGCACGCTGCCGCCGAACGAGACCACGAAACTCGGCACCACCACGCTGAGCAAGGAGTTCACCTCGCAGCCGGACGGTTCGGTCACGGCGGTGCTGCGCTTCGATAGCGGCAAGCGCCGCATCAGCGCCTCGGACTTCGAAGAGACGCGCGCCGCGATCAAGAAAGTGTTTGAGTCGAAGCCGACCATCATCGGTTTCGATCTGGCCGGCCAGGCCAAGCTCAATGCCGGCGACGTCACCGGCGCGCTGGCCGAATTCCGCAAGCTGGTTACGCTGCATCCGAAAGAGGCCCAGCACCACATCGAGATCGCCCGCGCGCTTCTCGTCGGCGGCCTCGGCGACGCGGCTCGTGAGGAGATTCGCCGCGCGGTTGCGCTCGAGCCGGAGAACGCCCATGCGCAGGCCGCCTTCGCCGGCATCATGGAGTACGACCTCCTCGGACGCCTGCTGCGCAAGGGTTTCGACATGGACGCGGCGGTCACCGCGCTGCGAAAAGCGAAAGAGCTCGATCCGAAGAACGCCGATTACCGCGGCGCCCTGGCCAAGCTCCTGACCTACGGCAAGGACGGCACGGAGTACGGCCCCGGCGCCAAGCTCGAAGAGGCGATCGCCGAGTACCGGGCGGTGACAACTGACGTCGGCGAGAAGGAAGCGAAGCAGTTCAACGACGACCTCATGCCGGTGCTCGCTCACGCCGGCCGCTTCAGCGAGATGAAGGAGCTGGCCAAGACGATTCAGGACACGCAGCTTCGCGAGACCAGCCGCATCATCGCCATCGCCGCCACGGAAGGTTCCGCTCCGGCGCTGCACGAGCTGGGAGCGTTCGACGCCAACACCCGCCGCGGCTACGCGCAGACCATCGCGCAGATGCTGCTCAACCTGCGGCTCTATCCGCAGGCCACCGAGATGTACGACGCGGCGACGCAGGGCGCGCCGAACGCATCGAGCGCGCGGCCGTTCATCGAAGCGCTGAAAAAGACGAAACGGATCGAAGAGCTGCCGCTCGACGAAAAGGATCCGCGCTCCGTGGTGCAGAAGATGATCCTGGCCATGGTCCACAACGACACGCCGGCGCTGAAGAAGCTCTTCGCCTTCGACGTGAAGCCGAGCGAGGACGAAGACGACGACGATCCATTCAGCATGATGCGCATGCTGACCGCGGGCGGAAACATGCCGCCGGCGGTGGTCGGCGATCTCTCCTTCGGCACGATGCGCATCCAGAGCGACGGCAACGACAAGAGCGGGTATCGCCTGCGCCTGCGCGGCGAAAACGGCGTGAACATGCCCACGCTGTTCGTGGTCCGCCAGAACAACGCCTACGTCATCCGCGCCAGCACCTTTCAGGCCGACACGGTCGGCGCCGCGGTGATGGCGTTGGCCGATGCCGGCGATCTCTAGACCGCGCGCACCTGGCTGAACTGGCTGCGCGAGGACGTGCAGGCCGGAGGCGGCGACGACCCGCTGCGCGGCGTTCCCTTCGCCTCGCTCTGGCCGAAAGACAACGCCACCACGAACGCGGACGAGATCCGCATCGCTGCCGCGTCGCTGATGCTTCGCAAGGGCGATGAAAAAGGTGTTGCGACGCTGCTGGCGATGCGCGACAAGGCGCCCAACGACCGTGCCAAATCGTGGATCGACGTCGCCCTCAGCGCCGGCTACGCCAACCGCAAGGACTGGAAGAGCGTCGTCCCCATCGCCGAGCGTCTCAGCGCCGCGTATCCCGACTCGGATAACGCGTTCAGTACGCACGTCTTCGCGTTGTCGCTGAGCGGACGGACGGCCGAGGCCGAGGAGCTGGCCAAGAAACGGCTGGCCAAGAAGCCGAAAGATGATGAAGCGCTTCGCGCGCTCTCCTCGAACGCCGCCAAAGCGCGCGACTATGCGGCCGCGGCGAAGTACGCCGAGCAGCTGGTCGACGAGCTGTCGCCGACGCAGAACGATTACAACAACGCCGCCTGGTTCGAGCTGTTCGCCGGCAACATCACCCACGCCATGGAAAACGCGCGGCGGGCGACGGCCGAGGAGTCGCAGACCTCGGCGGCGGCACTGCACACGCTGGCGACGCTGTACGCGGAGACCGGCAAGAACATCGAGGCGCGCGACGCCCTGCTTCGCACGCTCGACAAGAGCCGCCGCGATCAGCCTGACAGCAGCGATTGGTATGTCCTCGGCCGCATGGCCGAAAACTACGGCGTGCGCGACGCCGCCCTCGCCGCCTACAAACGCGTGTTGAAGAAAGAGGATACCGAAGGCGCCTCGGTGTGGGAGCTCGCGCAGAAACGGCTGGCGGCGATGGGAAAGGGCTGATTCAGAGAATCCCGAGCGCGCCGAACACCGGCGCGACGTGCTCGCGGTACCGGACGACCTCACGGTACCGGCCGTCGCGCACGCGGCTTTCGCCGATCGACTCGTAGCGAGGCGGAGTGGTCTCGAACTGCTCCAGCATCGCCCGCGTGGAACTCGGGCGCAGGCACTCGACCGCAAACGCTTCCCGCCCGAAACGCTCCATCGCATCCTGAACGTCGTCTTTGATCTCGCGATACGCCATTGCCGCGGCGATCTTGCGCTCGAGTGCGCGGTCATCGAGATCGAGACGGACGATCGCTCCCTCGGTGTCGGTGGCCGGATTGTTGTGCACGGCGAATTCGTAGTTTTCCAGCGCATGCCCGGTCCGCGCCTGGACCATGGCTGTCGCGCTGTCGATCAGCGCGCGGCAAACGTCGTGACCGGGATTGAAGCCCTCCATGGCATCGCCTGCCACGCATTCGATGCCTGCTTCGATCAGACTTGCCGCAAGCTCGTTGCGTAGCTCGACGAAAACATCGACGCGCCCTTGGAGAAGCAGGCTGTAAACATCCTTGTCGGAAAAGCGGCCATAGATCGGCCCCCGGCGCGCTCCGATTTCATCGATCAGGCGATCGGTCGACGCCAGCCTCGATTGCGCGTTCCCGCCCGAGCCGTTCGTCAGGCAGAAGTAGAGCGGTCGGTGAACCTCCATGTAGTGGTGGACGACAAGCTCGTGACCGGGATGAGCGACGACGATGGCGTTACGGGGCATTCGGGCGTGTCGAGTGTATATCGCCGATCCTCAACGCTTCACGAGCCCGTACAGCCGGCGTAGCAGTTGTTCCATCACGGAGCGCGTGACCGGACGAATGAGCTGGATGTCTTTCGCAAGGTGTGCAAGCGACACCGCCAGATCGTCATTCGCCATCGGGATGGAACGCAACTCTTCGTACAGTTCGATGAACTGCTCCGCCAGCAGATCGACGCCGGCGGTGGCGCGAATGGCGTCGCTGACTTTCGCGGCGTCATCGGCATCGTAGCGATCGATCTCCGCGCCGACGGTCTCCTCGGTGATCGGCCGTTGCAGAAGTCGTGCGCCGAAGTTGAGCTGGCGCATGGCGTCGAGATCGCGGCTCGTGATCATTCCCGCCAGACCGGCCGAATCGCAAACGATGACCGCCGTGCCGGTCGCTGCCGCCTCCAGCGCGCAACGCGCCTTGCCGAAAACGAGGTCGTATTGCCCGAGGATCTCCTCGGGATGGTCGGTCATGTTTTTCGCGGCCCGGCCGATGACGTCGAGCGCGATTCCGCGATCGGAGCACGCCGCTTCGATCGTCTTCGCGAACGAATCCGGCGACGCCACGTTGCTGAACACCAGCGCGCGCCGAGGTCGAGGAGGAAGCGGCGTACGCCGCCGGAAACGCTCCAGATCGACGGCATTGAGCAGCACGCGCACCTCGGCGATCCCGTGCTCCAGCATCATCCGATCGCGGCAATTGCGATCGACGGCGACATACCGGCCGATGCGCGGCGTGCGCGGCGGACTGGAATGCCACGTCAGCCCGTCATGGCAGACGAAGAGCGCCGGCACGCCCGGAAAACGGGCCAGCGCCGCGAGCGTCTCCAGGTGATGGTGTCCGTGGATCACGTCCGGCGCCGCGGCGATCGAGGAAATGTCGTCCGTCACCGGAATCGTGGCCCTCCGCAGCACCTCGCCGGCATTGCCGAGGACCGTCGTGAAAACGCACGGCTGCCATCCACGGCGGAGCAGCGCCAGCGCCAGATCGCGGGTGTAGAGATCGGAGCCGGAGCTCGACGTCACCGAATGAGTGGCGATCAGCACGCGGCGAGGCTCGGGGGCATTCATCCCGCTAACTCTATCCTCGGCGGGCGGCGTGGATGACAATCCCGATACTTCGTGTTAGACAGCCCGCCGCCTGATGCCTGACCCTCAATACATCCGCAATTTCTCGATCATCGCCCACATCGACCACGGCAAGACGACCCTTTCGGATCGCCTGCTGCAGAAGACCGGCGCGGTCGAAGGCCGTGAAATGCACGAGCAGATGCTCGATGACATGGATCTCGAGCGCGAGCGCGGCATCACCATCAAGGCGCGGGCCGTCAATCTCCAGTACCGCGCCAAAGACGGGCAGGATTACGTCTTCAACCTGATCGACACGCCCGGCCACGTCGACTTCTCCTACGAAGTCTCCCGCAGCCTGGCCGCGTGCGAAGGGGCGGTGCTGGTCGTCGACGCCACGCAGGGCGTGGAGGCACAGACGCTGGCAAACAGTTACCTGGCCATCGCCAACAACCTCGACATCCTCCCCGTCATCAACAAGGTCGATCTCCCGTCGGCCGAGCCGGAGCGCGTTCGCGAGCAGATCGAGAACGTCATCGGACTCGATGCCCACGACGCCGTGCTGGCCTCGGCAAAGTCGGGAATCGGCGTCGACGAGATCCTGGAGAAGATCGTCACCAACATCGCCGCGCCGAAAGGGAACGCCGACGGCCCGTTGCGCGCGCTACTCTTCGACTCCTGGTACGACTCCTACCGCGGCGTGGTCTGCCTGGTGCGTATCGTCGACGGAGAGCTCAAGAAGGGGATGAGGATCAAGTTCCTCTCCACCGAGCGGATCTATGAAGTGACCGAGGTCGGCGTGTTCACGCCGAAGACCAAGCTGATCGACCGCCTCGGAGTCGGTGAAGTCGGCTTCTTCTCCGGCAACATCAAAGACATCGTCCAGGCCAAGATCGGCGACACCATCACCACCTCGAACGCTTCGCCGCCGCCGCTTCCGGGATTCGAGGAAGTCAAGCCGATGGTCTTCGCCGGCATCTTTCCGATCAACACGGACGACTACGAAGACCTGCGCGACGCCGTCGGCAAGCTCAAGCTCAACGACGCCTCCTTCAGCTATGAGCCGGAAAGCTCCCTGGCGCTCGGATTCGGATTCCGCTGCGGCTTTCTCGGACTGCTGCACATGGAGATCATCCAGGAGCGGCTGGAGCGGGAGTTCAATCTCGAGCTGCTGACCTCGGCACCGGGCGTTCGTTATCGCGTGCAAAAGACCGACGGCGAGTCATTGTGGATTGAAAATCCGCAGAAAATGCCGGACCCCGCGTACATCCATTCCATCGAAGAGCCGATGATCGAAGCGACCATCCTCACCACGGACGAATTCGTTGGCCCGATTTTAGCTCTGGCAACGGACCGGCGTGGCGTACAGAAGAAGCTGGAGTACGTCAGCGCCAACAGAGTCATGATCGTGTATGAGATGCCGTTGAATGAGGTGATCCTCGATTTCTTCGACAAGCTGAAATCGATCTCACGCGGATACGCCTCACTCGATTACCAGTTCGTGGGCTACCGCGAAAGCGATCTGGTGAAGATGGACATTCTGATCAACGGGGATCCGCTTGATGCGCTCTCTCTCATCGTGCACAAAGAGAAAGCGTATGCGCGCGGAAAACTCCTCGTCGAGAAGATGAAGGAGTTCATCCCCCGCCAGATGTTCGCCGTCGCGCTGCAGGCAGCCATCGGTAATCGAGTCATCGCCCGCGAAACCGTAAAGGCAATGCGCAAAGACGTTCTCGCCAAGTGTTATGGCGGCGACATCTCGCGCAAACGCAAACTCCTCGAAAAGCAGAAAGAGGGAAAGAAACGGATGAAACGGGTGGGGAAAGTGGAGATTCCGCAGGAGGCCTTTTTAGCAGTGCTAAAGATTGACTGAGATCACCTCCGAATCAGGAGGTGTTCCGTGAGGTCGTCGCGCAGTATCGCAGTTGCCATTGCAGTCGCTCTCCTTACCACCGCCACAGTCCGCGCCGCGCACGTCGATTTCAACGATCCGCGCAGAGCGCTCGGCCGCGAGGACAACATCAAGGTCGATGCGGAAATGATGCAGGACACGCTCTCCGCCGGCGCTCCGATCCAGATCACCTACCAGGTCGAGAATCTCTCGGAATCGACCATCGCCATCGCCGACAAGGTCACGGCCGCCACCTTCGACGCCGAGTCCCAGACGATCACGATGACCATCGGCGCCGAGATTCCGCCGGCCGATGCCATGCCCCATCTGACGACGATCGCGCCAGGACAGAAGCGCGCCTTCCGCGCCGGAGCCGCGGCCGCGATTGCCATTGTCAACACACGCGGGCCGTTTGCGCACGTTCCGCGTTTCGTGCAGATCATCGTGAACGTCATGCGCGACGTCCGTCCGTTCGCCAATCTGATCGAAATGCAGGCTCACTCGGCAGCCACTCCGGCGCTGCCCAATGAGCTTTTTGATCAATGGGTGGCCAGCGTTTCCTCGGTGGAACTGAATACATTGCCCGTCCGTTGGAGCGACCGCCGAAACACGATGACCGCCGAAGCGAGCCGGCCGGGCAGGTTCTAGTGAGTCTGTCGGTTAACAATCTGAGGTTTTCGCGCGCACGTATCGTGCAACGCGATACACTTCGCGCGCGGAAGGCCGGAAGCCAGCATGGCAGGCATCAGCCGCAGAAGAGGAGATGTTGATGGCTTCCAAGGTTTTCGTAGGGAATCTCGACTTCAACACGACGCGCGACGAGGTCGAAGCGTTGTTTGCGCAGGTCGGAACGGTACGTGACGTGTTTCTTCCGACCGATCGCGAGTCGGGGCGGCCCCGCGGGTTCGCGTTCGTCGAGTTCGAATCGGATGAAGATGCGGCGAAGGCGATCGAGAAATTCAATGGACATGATCTCGGCGGCCGCGCCCTCCGCGTGAACGCGGCCGAGGATCGCCCGCCCCGCGCAGGTGGCGGCGGCGGTGGCCGTTCGTTCGGCGGCGGTGGTGGCGGACGTGGCGGCGGTGGCGGTGGCTACAGCGGCGGCGGCGGTGGTGGCGGCGGCTACGGTGGTGGAGGTGGCGGCGGTGGTGGCGGCTACGGCGGTGGTGGCGGCGGTGGCGCCTACGGCGGTGGCGGCGGCAAGCCGAAAGGCAGCCGGCGCAACATCCGCGCGAAAAAACGCGGCCTCTGATCGACAAAAACTATCGGGCCTCCCTCACGGGAGGCCTTTTTACGTAGGTCGGACTCTCCAGTCCGACCTACGTTTGTGCGTTTGTTTTTCACTTCCACAAGCGAACGGTAGTAATTTGATGCGTCCTGGAGGTGATGTCATGAAACGAGTTGCCTGTGCTCTGGCTTTGCTGCTCGCTTTGGCCTGCAGCTCCACCACGCCGGCGGTACCGGCCTCGAAGCCCGGCAACAACATCGACATGAAGGAGCCGCGCCGGATGGTCGGCACCGAGAACAACGTCCGCGTCGATGCCGAGATCTACGGCGACAGCATGATCCAGGGCTCGACCCTGGCCCTCAAATACGACATCACGAACGAGCGCCAGACGCCGATTCTGATCGCCGACCTGATCCCTCAGACCACTTACGATCCCGAAACGCGCATGGTCACGGTCGACATCGGCTCCGAGATCCCGGGCGAGGAGTTTCTGCCGCGGCTGATCTCGATCCCCTCGGGCGGCCGGCGCTCTTTCAAGAACGGCGTGCACATCAACATCCTCGGCGCTCTCAACGCTCCGTCGGCCCCCAAGCCCCGAGCGCTGCAGCTTCGCGTCAACTTCCTCGGCGATACGGCTCCGTTCGTGAAGCTCATCGACATCCCGGAGAAGGCGGTGCGCGATCGCGACCTGGCGGCGCAGCTCTTCCCGAAATGGGTCGAGCGGAGTGAGACGGTGACGACGAACTCATTGCCGATGCACTGGCAGGGGCCGCGGCCTACGGGCATCGAAGAATCACCGCAGCAGTCGCAGCCCGGGCGCCGGCGCCGGCCCGGAATGTAGGCGGCGCCGGCGGCGCGGAAGGCTCGGAAACTAGAAGCTGTCCAGCGCTTCCTGTTCGTTTTCGTAGACTTCGAAGACGGTGATGAGCTGGGTGACGTGCAGCAGCTCGTTCAGTTTGGCGGGAAGGTGCAGCAGCTTGAGCTTGCCGCCTTTGTTGGTTGCCGTGGTGTAGGAACCGACGAGCTCACCGATGCCCGACGAATCGATCGTCGTGACCCCGGAGAGGTCGAGCAGGATGTTCTTGCTGTTTGCATTGGCGATGACATCGCGAAGCTGCTGGTCGCCCGCGCCGATCGTGATCTTGCCATCGACCTTGATGATCGCGATTCCGTTTACGTCGCGAGTGGTGGCTTTCATCTCTCTTCTCCTTTGTTTGTCTCCGCGGCACGCGACCGCCGGACGCGGAAGATATCAGGCTTTGCCGCTTGCCAACCCGGTTCCTTTGGCCAGATTTTTGGTCATGACCAGTGAGGTCCCGGAGCCGGTGTCGAACGAGTAACGGATATGGTCCATGAATGTACGCATATAAAAGATCCCGCGGCCGCTCGTTTTCATTAAGTTTTGAGGATTGAGCGGATCGCTGACCTTTTCCGGATCGAATCCGGTCCCCTCGTCTGAGATGGTGATGGAGAGATCGTGCCCGTTCAGTTCGAACGTGGCGTTGACCTTCTTGGTGACGTCGAGCTTGTTGCCGTGCTTGATGGCGTTCGCCACCGCCTCGCGGACGGCCATGCCGATCCAGTGCGAGCCGTCTTCATCCATCCCCGCGTTTTCGCAGAGATGTTCCGCGATCACCTGCACGAGCTCGATGTTCTCGAACCGACTGCTGATGGTGATCTCGATCCGCTCGCCGTCACGTTCCATCGGTTTTGAACCGCGCGCATTGTAGGGGAGGCCGCCGCGAGGGACAAGGAAAAGGGAAGAGCGGCGCGCAGCGGCCCGTTCCGACGCGCATGTCTCGACGGCTCCCCAACTTCGTCGCCCTGCTCGTGCTGGTCTGCGCCAGCGCGAACGCCGCATCGCTCGATGCGGAGATGAAAACGGTCGAGACGCTGCGCGGTCTCACCTTCGAACGTCCGGTCGTGCAGCGAACCATCACCCGCAAGGAGCTTCCGCAGGTTCTGCGCGCGCAGATGGAGAAATCGCTTCCCTACTCGCCGGATGATTACGCGCTGGTTCTCCGCGCCCTGCAGCTCGTCGACAACGGCAGCAGTGACCTCGTCGGCAGCATGCTCGATCTCTATCAATCGCAGGTGCTGGCGTTCTACGACCCTCTGACCCACACCTACTTCGCGATCGACCAGCTCCCCACCGCGGCAGCCGGAATGCTGGATGGCGAGGTCATGCGCGAGTCGGTAGCCATTCACGAGCTGACCCACGCGTTGCAGGATCAGCGATTTCACCTCGGCGCGCGCGATCTCGAGCTGCAGAAGGACACCGACGCCAGCCTGGCCCTGCACGCGCTGATGGAAGGCGAAGCGACGCTGGTCATGATCGACTACGTCCTCGATCGCGCCGGCCAGAAGATGGACGACATGCTGGCCAATCCGGAAGCGATGTCGATGCTGACCTCGGCCATCGGCACCTCCGACAAGACGATCGATCCAGGCACGCCGAAGTACTTCGCCGAGTCGCTGAAGTTTCCGTACGCCGAGGGGTTGAAACTGGTCATCGAAGGCTACCGCCGCGGCGGATGGAAGATGATCGACCGGATGGACACGAATCCGCCGCGGTCGACGCGCGAGATTCTTCATCCAGCCGAGTATTTCGACCGTCTGGCCAGGACCGCCGCCGCCCCGACGGCATTCGACGACCGGTCCAGACTTCCCGGCGCGCTGACCGTCGAGCACCTCGGCGAGTTCCATTGGCGGTTTCTCGTCGGCGACGCCGGCGCGGGCTGGATCGACGATCGCGTCACCGTCACCCAGAACCTGCAATGCGATCCGACCGTGCTCGTCGACACGCATTGGGAAAACGCGGACCGCGCGCGCGCGTTTCGCGATGCCTACGCCACGTTCCTCGGCGGCCGCGGACTGGACGCGCTCCTCACCCTCGACGGAACGCGCGTGCGTGCCGCCTACGGCGCGGACGCAAAACTGATGGAGTCGTTCATCCGATGAATGTCGATTACGAGAACCTGGAAAACGACGTCGCCAACGGTATCTTTCGCGAATCGCTGCGCGAAGAATTGCTCTTCGGCTTCCGCCAGATCCACCAGACCGGCGAGCGCCTGCCGACCGCTTCGCACTACGCCGCGCAGATCGCCGAGATCGTCAATCGCGGCGCCGCCGAGCCGCTGAACAAGGACCTGGCCTTTCACGTCTACCAGGAAATCCTGCTCGCCGTCGAAGCCGCGCGCGCCGAGGTTCTGGGCGAAAAACAGCTGTCATCCTGAGCCGCCGAGCGAAGGATCTCAAACTACGGTTTCTGCGTTGAAACCTCGCGTCGTCGAGAGGGGATTCAACGCAGCTATGCCTAGCTGGAGTTCCTTCGGCCGCGCTCCGCCGGCCTCTGGATGACAGGCAACCTATAATCGCGCCGCCCATGGCGAAACGCCCCACTCTCTTCCTCATCGACGGATCCAACAACGTCTATCGCGCCTATTTCGCGATCCGCAATCTCACCAACTCCTCGGGGCTGGCCACGAACGCGGTCTACGGCTTCACGCAGACGCTCAAGAAGCTGCTGAAGGACTTCGAGCCCGACTGCATCGCCGTCGCGTTCGACATCGGCCGCGCCACCACGCGGCACGAGGCCTTCGCCGATTACAAGAAGGATCGCCGTCCGATGCCGGACGATCTGGCCATCCAGCTGCCGTTCGTCAACGAGGTGCTGGAAGGGTTCCACATCCCGGTCATCGGCGTCGAGGATTGGGAAGCAGACGATCTTCTCGGCACGCTGGCCTGCGTCGCCCGCGACCGCGGTTACGACGTCGTTCTGGCTACCTCGGACAAAGATTTCTTCCAGCTCGTCGGCGACGGAATCAAGCTCTTTCACACCGGCCGCGAGGTTCTCTACGACGCCAAGGGAGTCGAGGAAGTCTTCGGCCTGGCGCCGGAAAAAGTGGTCGACGTCATGGCCATCTGGGGCGACGCCATCGACAACATTCCCGGCGTTCCCGGCATCGGCGAGAAGGGCGCCAAGGCCCTGATCTCGGAGTACGGCTCGCTGGAAGGCGTCTACGATAATCTCGACAAGCTCAAACCGGCGCAGCGCAAGAAGCTCGAGGAGAATCGCGACAAGGCCTTCATCTCCCGCGATCTGGCCCGCATCAAGTGCGACCTCTCGGTCGAATCGATCGACTTCGAGAAGCTGAAACGCCAGGAGCCCGATCGCGCCAAGCTGCACGACGTTTTCTCGCGTCTCGAGTTCGCCTCGCTGATGCAGGAGTTTCTCCCTGCCGCGCCGCCGGTCGAACGCGATTACCGGATCGCCGCGACTGCTGACGAGATTCGTGACCTGGTCGCCAACGCGGCCGAGGTGGCCATCTGGTTCGAATCGAAGACCATCGAAGCGCACGACGATCTGATGGCCTGCTCGCTGTCGGTGAAGCAGGCCGAGTCGCTGATCGTGCCGATCGCGGATTCCGTCGGCGGCACCGCGGAACTTCGCGCGGCGATCGAGGAATTGCTGCGCTCCGACCGTCTCTTCGTCGCCTACGACATCAAGCTCCAGCTTCGCCGCCTGGCCGCCAATGGCTGGCACCTGCCGCAGCGTTTCGCCGACACGATGATCATGTCGTACGTGATCAACCCCGGCCTTCCCAGCCACGCCTTCAGCAACATTGCAAGAGATTGGCTGAAGGTGGACGTGGCCGCGCGAAAGGATGTCGCCAAGACCGCGCCGCTCTTCGCGCTCGATCACGAGATCGGCTCCAGCGCTCTCTCCCCTTACCAGCAATACCTCGGCGAGAAGTCCGACGTCACGGTGGCGCTGAAGGAGATGCTGGCGCCCGAGCTGCGCAAGGATCAGGCGCTGGTCGACATCTACGACCGGATCGAGTTGCCGCTCATCCCGGTGCTGGAACGGATGGAGGCGCGCGGCATCAAGATCGACGTCGCCCTGCTGCACGAGATGTCCGCGAAGATGGCGTCGCAGCTCGCGCAGCTCGAAAAAGAGATCTACGCCGAGGCGGGGACCGATTTCAACATCAACTCGCCGCAGCAACTCGGGCACATCCTCTTCGAGAAGCTGCAATACCCGGTCTCGAAAAAAACGAAGGGAACGAAGGCGTTCTCGACCTCGGTGGATGTACTGCAGGAGCTGGCCAGCCACGGCTTCGCCGTGCCGCGTTTGATCCTGTCGCACCGCGAACTGCACAAGCTGAAATCGACGTACATCGACGCGTTGCCACAACTGGTTGCCGGCGACGGCCGCGTTCACACGTCGTTCAATCAGGCCGTGGCGGCGACGGGACGGCTCTCGTCATCCGATCCCAACCTGCAGAACATCCCCATTCGAACCGAGCTTGGACGCGAGATCCGCAAAGCGTTCATCGCCGAGGAAGGCAACGTGCTGCTGGCGGCCGACTACTCGCAGGTCGAGCTGCGCATCCTCGCCCACATCTCGCAGGACCCCGATCTGATCGAGACCTTCGCCCGCGGCGCGGACATTCATCGCGCCACCGCCTCGAAAATGTTCAACGTGCCGAAGACGACCTCACGCTCGATCAGCGGCGCGCCGCGAAGACCATCAACTTCGGCGTGCTGTACGGCATGTCCGCCTTCCGGCTATCGAACGAATTGAACATCCCCACCGGCCAGGCGAAAGACTTCATCGACGCCTACTTCGCCCGCTATCCGAAAATCCAGGAGTACCTCGATCGCACGCTGGAAGAAGCGCGCCGCAGCGGCAAGGTGACCACGCTGTTCGGCCGGGTGCGCTACATCCCGGAGATTCACAACAAGTCCTTCACCGTTCGCGGGAACGCCGAGCGCATGGCCACGAATGCGCCGATCCAGGGGACGGCCGCCGACATCCTCAAGCTGGCCATGATCGCGCTCGACAAACGGCTCGATGACGCGGCGCCGATGCTGCTCACGGTTCACGACGAAATCGTGATCGAGGTGCCGGAGCCGCGTGCCGCCGAGGTGGCGGGAATCGTGAAAGAGACGATGGAGAACATCTTCCCGCTGGCGGTGCCGCTCAAAGTCGACGCGCACTACGGCCGGAGCTGGTACGACGCGAAGGGGTGACGATTGACGCGGTTCTTCCGAGCCGGGGGCTTGATACTTCTGCTCGCCGCCTGCAACCCGCCCGGCCGCCCGCCCGCACAGTCATCGAGCGAGCCGAAAATCCGCGCCACGGTCGTCACGATTCAGACCACGATCCAGCCGTCGAAAAAGACCTACAGGCACACGATCTTCATCGCCAACGATCTGGCCCGCAGCGGCGATGAGGTCGATGAGTGGCGATTGTTCGACTTCGCGCAAAAGCAGGTGACGTTCGTCGACGATCTGACCAAGAGCTATCGAACCGAGCCGTTCGCGGACGTGATCGCCTCGCACAAGGCCGCCGTCGCCAAATCGAACGCCGACGGAATGCCGCGCGCGCAATTCACCGTCACCAACGCTCAGAAAACGCTGCAAGGCCAGCCTGCGAAACAATCGATCATCCGCCTCGGCGCCTACCAGCGCGAGCTGTGGATCGCCTCGCACCCGCTGATTCCCCGCGGCCTCTTCGCCATGCTGCAGGCCAGCGAGCCGGTCTCATCGCCCTTCGCCGGCGTCACCCGCGCAGTCGACGACGCGCTGCTCGATATCCAGGGCTTCCCCCTCGCCGACCACGCCGAGCTACCGTACGAAAACCAGAAGCTCGTCGTCGACAAGAGCGTGGTGAAGATCGAGCAGCGCGATGTGCCGGCGTCGTGGTTGAAGGTTCGTCCTGATTATCGGGAACGGAACGACACGAGAAAACTGCCGCCATCGCAGTGACTAGACGCTTCCCGGCCACGAATCCGGATCTTGGGCCTGATGCTTGATCGCAAGAATGACGACTCCATTTTCTTCCGCGTAGAAGATCGCGTACGGAAACTGGCTCGCGAGCGCACGGCGGATGCCGGGCGAAATTTCGGTGAACGCGGCCGGCCATTCCGAGATCCTGATCATGGTTTCCCGAATGTCTGTCCTGAACCTTCTTGCGACCGCGGGTGACTTGCTTCGATACCAAGCGGCGGCTTCAGAAAGCTCGGCGCGGGCTTCGGGGCGAACGACGACGCGTCGTTTCAATCAGATCCGAAGACCTCTCGCTCGACCAACTCCCACGGTTCGCTGTCTTCGGGGGATGCACGATGAGCTTCGAGACGTCTTTGAAGCTCTTCGAGAAGCTCATCGGAAACAGGCAGGAGCTCGGGAGTATCCAGGATCGAGTCCCAGATTTCCGTGACCAGTTGGAGCCGCTCAGAAACACTGAGCTTGCGGATCTCGGCGATGTCCGTCACGCCGGAAATTGTACTGCTTACAGCACCTTCCGCGAGTCGCCCACCCGCTTTGTGACGCCCTCACGATCCATCCACTCCAGCAGCGGGATGGCGATCTTGCGCGAGAGGCCGAAGTACTCCTTGAACTGGGCGACGTCGATCGTGTCGCCGGCGCGGGCCTTGATGCGCTCGCGGGCGGCAGCGAGGGCGTCGCGGTGGACGTAGATCCCTTCCGCCAGGCGGACGAGGATGCCCTGCTTGACCAGGAAGCTGACCACGCCTTCGATCGTGCGCGCCTTCTGCGTGCGATCGTTGATGATCTCTGAGACCGGCGGCGGCGCGAGGCCGCCTTCGGCGAAACGCGCCTCGATCATCCGCGCCAGCTCCCCCTCCGCGCCGCCGAGGCTCTTGGAGCGGCCGGGGATATCGAGCGCGTCGCCGGCGATGGTGACGATCTTTTCGCGCGCCAGGTCCTGCAGGAGGAAATTGATCATCGCGCCGTCGGCGCCGCGAGGCAGCAGTTTCTGCACGAACTCGCTTTTCGGGACGTTGAGCGCCATCCGGTTCTCTTCGAAATAGCGACGCAGAAACTCCATCGACCGCCGGCGGAAGTCGATGAGCAGATCGTGGTGAATCCAGCGCCGCTCGCCGCTGTCGGCAAGGTGCGGCACATTCTTCAGCTCCTTCGCCAGCGTCTCGATGCGAATGCCGGTGCGCGCCTGAACCTCGTGAATGGTCAGGCCGCGCAACCCTTCCAATTTCGCCATCAGCTCCACCCGCTGCTGCAACGTGCCGCCGGCCAGCGTGTCCAGCAACTCGCTTCGCGTGTTGCGGCTCAACTTCGGCAAATGCGCATCGAGAATTACGCCGCCGCCGACGGTGAGGGCTGGTGAATAGCGGCGGATGACGAATCGATCGCCGGCAACGGCAACGACCGGCGACTCCAGCCGCACCTGGATGTACGCGCTCGATCCCGGCTTCAGTTCGGCGGTCTGGTCGACGAAACGAATGCTGCCGAGGAGCTCGGCGGAGAGGTGGTGGAAGCGGATGCGCGTCTGCTCCTTGAGCGGCTTCGCATCCGCCAGCAGATCGAGACGGGCCGTGATCACCTGCGACTGCCGCAACGTGTTCGGGGTGACCAGCTGCTGCCCGCGGTGAAGTTGATCGAGATCGATGTCCGGCAGGTTGACCGAGGTCCGCTCGCCCGCGGACGCGTACTCGCGCGCCTCGCCATGAACCTGGATGTTGCGCGCGCGGCTGCGGTCGCCGCCTGGCAGCACCTCGATCTCGGTGTCGACGTTCAGGCGGCCCGCGTAGGTCGTTCCGGTGATCACCGAGCCGAAGCCTTTCATCGTGAAGACGCGATCGATCGGCAGGCGGAAGACGCGGGTCGTGGCATCGCGGTCATCGACTTCGGCCACCGAGGCGAGGATGGCGCGGCGCAGATCATCGAGTCCCGCTCCGGTCACGCTGCTCACCGGCACGATCGGCTTGCCGGCCAGAAAGCTGCCGGCCACCATCTCCTCGATCTCCAGCCGCACCAGGTCGGCGATGTCCTCTTCGACGAGATCGCGCTTGGTGATGGCGACGACGCCGGTCTGGATGTCGAGCAGCCGGCAGATGGCAAAATGTTCGCGGGTCTGCGGCTTGATCGACTCGTCGGCGGCGACCACCAGGAGGGCGCTGTCGATCCCTCCCACGCCAGCGAGCATGTTCTTGACGAAGCGCTCGTGGCCGGGGACGTCGATGAAACCGATCTGGTAGTCGTCGGTGAACCAGCTGGCAAACCCCAGATCGATCGTGATGCCCCGCCGCTTCTCCTCGGGGAGGCGATCGGTGTCGACGCCGGTCAGCGCGCGGACGAGCGCGGTCTTGCCATGGTCGATGTGTCCGGCAGTACCGACCACTCTCTTCTTCCGCGACATGGCCGGGAGTGTACCCGAGCGGCGAAGCGGCACCGAATCGGCATCAGGCTTCGGTTGACCGATGAAACCTCAGAACTGCGTCGTACGTAGAATTGACCGAACGGTCGTTCTGTAGTAGTCTTTTCGCCGTTCCTAAATTGTTGGTTATCTCTCGGCAGATCAGCAGGTTGTAACGTTGCTGTTACCATGAGAAAAGTTTCACAAGGTCATGCGATAATGCAGCCTGTCGTTAGAAATTGAGGGTTTACTGGATGATGTGGGGGCGGATTAGCTTTCTGTTTCAAAAGCCCGCCTCAAGTCACACCGCTTGAATTCTTCTTCGAATCTTACCGATCCAGCAACATCACGCCACCCAAGCATTCGCACCCATCTCCATCCAGTAGATTTTGCCGGCCCCGCGGAAACGCGGGGCCGGCTTTTTTTGTAACCGGTTACGCAACGAGCTCGCTGAGAGCCTGCTCGACCAGCATTCGGGCATCAGCGTTGACGGTCAGCCAGCGGATGGCGGCGGTGGTGGCGTCGGCGGCGGCCAGGAGCTTTTCGTGGTCGATCGCCAGCGGCACGCGGCCGGCCACGGCGTCGCAAAGAACCTGACCGAGAAGGGCCAAGGCGTCGCTGACTTCCTCCTGCGAAGCCACGAGCGCGGCGATCCCGAGGAGCGCCGCGGTGTCGCGCTCGTCGGAGAAACGCGTCAGTCTGGCCACGATCGACGCCGCCAGCGCATCGTTCGGCTCGACCTCGCCGCCGACGAAGATCGGCTGGCATCGCGAACGGATGGTCGGCAGGAGCAGGTCCGGCGATCGCGTGAGCAGAATGAAGGTCGTGTCGTCGACTGGCTCCTCGAGGGTCTTGAGCAGCGAGTTCGAGCCGCCGACGCTCAGGGCGTTGGCCGGATCGATGATGAAGACTTTGTTTCGTCCTTCGTACGGCCGCTGCGTGGCCTCGGCGACGATCTCGCGGATCTGATCGACGCTGATCATCTTCCGCTCGCCGGTGACTTCGATGAAGTGAACGTCGGGATGCATCCGCCGTTCGATGCGCGTACAGGCCGTGCAGGCGTCGCCGGTCGTTGAGTTCAGGCAGTTGAGCGTTTTGGCGATCCCGAGTGCGACCGCGCGCAGTTCGGCGGACGACGGACCGTGGCAGAGAATGGCGTGATGCAGCTCGCCGCGCCGCGCGGTCTCAAGCAGCAGCTCCGCGGTGGCGCTCATCGCAGCAGCTCCGGATTTCTTCGCACGATCTCCGCTTCGACGCGCGCGTAGACTTCATCCACATCGCCCTCGGCATCGATGACGACGAATCGCGCCGGCTCGGCGACGGCAAGCGCGCGATAGCCCTCGCGTACGCGCTGATGAAAGCGCAGCTCTTCCGCTTCGAATCGCCCCTCGTCCCGCACCGCCTCGGCATTGCGCGAACGAGCACGATCGAGCCCGACGTGTTCCGGCAGGTCGAAAAGAAGAGTCAGATCCGGCGTGAGCGAGTCCGTGGCCCAGGCATTGAGCGCGCGCAGTTTGTCGAGATCGATGAGCCGCCCAAAACCCTGGTAGGCGAGCGTGGAGTCGGTGAAACGATCGCAGAGAACGACGTTCCCGCGCTGCAGCGCCGGCCGGATGATCTCCACGACATGCTGTCTCCGCGACGCCGCGAACAGAAACAGCTCCGCCACTGGATCGAGATGCGAGCTGCTGTCGAGCAGAATGGCCCGAATCCGATCGGCCAGCGGCGTCCCGCCCGGCTCCTTGGTGACGACGGCGTTGGCGATGCGCTCCGCAAGCCGCCGCAGCTGTGTCGACTTGCCGGATCCCTCGATGCCTTCGAACGTGATGAACATGGTTTTGACTTTTCAACTCCATCCTGACGTGAGCGAAGCGAGCCGTCAGGATCTCCGGTGGCGCCGCGACAGCTTAGCCTCAAGGAACCAGCTCCGCGGTATCACCGGAGATCCTGATCCGCTTCGCGGCTCAGGATTAGCCCATCCCTCAACCCTCGCAAGTAATGCTCCCGCATCAACGTCTCGAACACCCGATTCGTCGCCAACACCCGGAATCGCTCGCCGAGGCGCGCCCGGCGGCGCAAGTGCGCCAGACGTCTCTCGTCAGCCAGCGGCCGCGTCTCCAGCTCGTGCACGCCGAGGAAGCCGGCGAGCTCGGGATGCTTGCGATAGAAAATCGCGCCGGAGCGGCCGACCGTGTACTGCCGGCGGGCGAAGGAATCGACGGTCATCGGGTGATAGTGACGCGTGACGGCGCGGGCGTTGTAGCGGATCTTGAGGCCGAGCGCGTCGAGGCGAAAGGCCAGCTCGATGTCTTCCCAGGCCGCGGCGGGGAACGTCGTATCGAACGGCTCGTCGCCGAGGAGTGCGCGGTCGAGTGAGATGTTCGACGTGTAGAAAAAGTTGAACGGAACGATCTCGCCGTCGTGAATCAGCTTGTAGCCGAACTGCAGGCCGTAGTCGTTGATGTAATCCATGAACGCGGTCACGCGCTCGCCGGGCGGCCAGCCGGTGTAGCCGAGACAGGCCAGGAGCGGATCGTCGTTCGCGTCGCGATGGACGCGGGCATGCTCGGCCAGGAAATCTGGCTCGGGCACGGTGTCGTCGCCGATGAAGAGGACGTAGCGGCCGGTGGCGAGCGAGACACCGTGATTGCGCGCCCGGCCCGGACCGGCATTCGTCTGCGAGCGGAACATCAGCGCGTAGTTCGTAGCGCGCCGTTCGCGCATCACGTTCGCCGTGTCATCGCCCGATCCGTCGTCGATCACGATCACCTCGAGCTTCGGCGCGTCGCGTTGCGCTTCGAGCGCATCGAGCACGCGCAGGAGCATCGGCAGGCGCTTGTAGGTGGGGATGACGACGGAAAAATAAGGGACGGACATCGGGCGGCGGATTGTAGCGCTCAGCGCGGAGCGAAGAGGAGGAGGTCGAGGCTGAAGGTCACCCGCATGGCGTTGACCTTTTCGATGGCGCGAGGGCGGTAGATCGAGAGAAGGACGTCGTGGACCGCGTCGCGATCGAGATCGACGGCCGTCGTCGCGCGGCGCTGATCGAAGAGCGTGAAGTCATTCGCGAACGTTTCGATCGTTCGCGTCACCCGATCGCGTCCAACTCCCCGAAGCTCGACCAGATCGTCGGGGGCAGGGATGGCGATCAGGAGCCTGCCGTCGTCGCGCAGCACGCGCCGGAACTCGGCGCCGTTCATCCGGGCTGTAATCGATAGGACTCGCGAGAAGGTGCTATCGGCGTACGGTACGAAACGATCGGCGTTGGCCACGATCCATTCGCACTCGGGATAGCGACGCGCCGCCGCGTCGATGGCAGGAATCGAGATGTCGACGCCATGCGCTGAACAACCACTCCTGCCGGCAATCGATCCGAGGTAGAAACCGTCACCGCAACCGGCATCGAGGACAACGTCATCGCTCGTCACGGCGGCCATCTCCGCGATCGCACCGAGCAGCGGTGAAGTCACGCCGCGATCGTGCAGACGGCGACGTGCCGCAACGGCTTCCGCCGTATCGCCCGGATCTTTCGATCGCTTGTCCTGCGGCTGCAACAGATTGACGTAGCCGCTGCGCGCGACGTCGAACGAATGCCCGCACGGACAGATCACCCGCCGTTCCTCGCGCGCGAGCGGCTCGTGACAGGTGCGAACGGTGCAGAGCAGAGGCATGCGGGTGCGGGGTTGAGGTTTCGTAGTCTCGCAGTTGTTTTTGCCGCGCGACCGCGTACCCTCGCGACCACGCAACTACAATTGAATCATGCACCGCTCCACGCGACGCCTCATCGGCCTCGCGATTGGTCTCGTCCTCTTTCTGGTCGCCTCGGCATTGCTCTATCAGGAGGGGATGGCGCGGCTGGAGAAAACGCATCGCACGTTCTGGGACAGCTTCGAGTGGGCGGCGGAGACGCTGAGCACGACCGGCTACGGCGCGGACAGTCATTGGCAACACCCGGCCATGGTCCTGCTGGTGGTGGTAGTGCAGTTCGCCGGCGTCTTCCTGGTCTTTCTGATCGTGCCGATTTTTCTGGTGCCGTTCCTCGAAGAGCGTTTCGAACGACGCGTGCCGCGCATCGCGCCGAAGATGACCGGCCACGTCATCGTCTATCGCTACGGCCCGGCGGTGGAAACGCTGCTGCAACGGTTGAAAGCGCACGACGTGCCTTCGATCGTCGTGGAGACCGATGAGACCGCGGCGCGGGCGGTGCTGGAGCGCGAGCTGCCGGTCGTTTTCAGTCGCGCCGAGGAGGACGCGCTCGACATCTGCCGGCTGGCGCAAGCGCGGGCGCTGGTGGCCAACGGACGCGACGAAGAAAACGCGGCGCTGATTCTTCGGGCCCGGCAGATGGGCTTTCGCGGCGAAGTCTTCGCGTTCGTCGAAGAGCCGGCGCATCGCAAGCCGATGGAGCTCGCCGGCGCCACCGCGGCCTACACGCCGCGTCACATCGTCGCCGCGGCGCTGGCGGCACACGCCAGCGATCGGATCAGCCCGCGGCTGCCCGGCTCCGAGGAACTGACGACGCTGGAGCGCCGCGAGCTTCGTGTGGCCGCAACCAGCCCGCTGGCCGGCCTCACCCTCGCCGCCTCCAACCTCGGCGCGGCCAGCGGAGCGATCGTGGTCGGTCAATGGATCCGCAACCGGTTGCATGCGCGATGCGATGCCGCGATGGTCATCGAGCCGGGCTCGATCCTCGAGATCGCCGGCGATGCTGCATCGCTCGATCGCGCGGCGGCAATGATCGGCAGCCGCTTCCTGCGACGCAGTGGTCCGTATCTGATCGCCGGCTTCGGTGAGGTTGGGCGGAAGGTTCATGAGCTGCTTCGCGATGCCGGCGAAGAACTGCGCGTCGTCGAGCGGGAGGCGAGAGACGGCGTCGACATCGTCGGAAACGTGCTCGATCCATCCGTGCTCGAGCGCGCGGCCATTCACGAATGCCGCGCGGTGGTGCTCGCGCTCAACAGCGATGATTCGACGCTCTTTGCCACGGTCATCGCCCGCGATTCCGCGCCCGACGTGCCGGTGATCGCCCGCGTCAACCACTCGCGCAACATCGACAACATCTACCGCGCCGGCGCCGACTTCGCCCTCTCCATCAGCGACATCTCTGGCGAGATTCTCGCCGCCCGTCTCCTCGGGCGCGTGGCCCGCTCGCGCGATGAGCACCGGCAGGTCGTGCGCGCAATCGCGAAAACGGCGAGTCCGCTTCGCAATCTGCAGCTGCGCCAGCACGGCTGTTCGTTGCTTGCCATCAAGCGCGGCAATGCGTTTGTGCCTGTCACCGCGGAGATTTCCGTTCAATTTGGAGACGAGCTCTACATTTGCGGAGGCGCCGAGGAAGTCCGCACCGCCGCAGGGTTGATTTGACGGCGATACGGCCCACTCCTTGCTCTTAAACAGCGCGGGAGGACCTCATGGACGTCAAATCGCCGACCCGCACCACGATGATGCGGCTGGTTCCGCCTCTGGCAGTGTGGGCCATCGGCCGGATTCTCGAAATCCCCAGTGTGAAGGGCAACGTAATGGTGGTCGACGGGCTCGCCAACAAGCAGAAATACGACCTCAATCGATCGCTCAAACGCGCGGTGAAGAACGCGAAGTCGAACATCCCCTGGCTCGCCGCCGGCGCGGCCGCAATCGTCGTCGGCGTCGGATTGATGGCAAAGGCCTCGGCCGGAGACTAGTCGCTACGGCGTCAGGAATCGCTTCAGGGACTTGATCGCCACGATCGTTGCGCTGACCAGTCCGAGCAGGGCGCCGATCAGCAATCCGGCCACACCTCCGGCTACCAGCTTTCCCGCGCCGCCGCTACCCGAGGCGGGTACAGTCTTGAAGACGGTCACCGGCACCAGGGCTGGCGCGGCCTCTTTCGGCGTTGCCGGCTTCGATTCCTCTTTCCGGCTGCCGTGCGAGCGCGCGTAGACCTGTGTGAACTCGGCGCCGAAGAGGAGGATCTGCGCGGAGTAGTAGACCCACAGCAGGACGATGACCAGCGAGCCCGCGGCGCCGAAGGTCGAGCCGACCGCGCTCTTGGCGAAGTAGATGCTGAGCGCGAACTTGCCGAGGACGACGAGCAGCGACGTCAGTGCCGCGCCGAGCCAGACATCGCGCCATTCGATCTTCAGGTCCGGAAGCAGACGGAAAATCCCCGCCATCAGAACCGTCACCACGCAGAACGAAAACGCCAGCTCGACGATGTGCCACAGCGCCTCGCCGCCGGGCAGGTGATTCCCCGCGAACTTGCCCATCGCCGCGATGGCGGTGTCGATCACGAGCGAAACCATCAGGAGAAAGCCGACGCCGAAGACCATGGCGAAGGAGAGGAAACGGTCCTTGATCAGGGCCATGATGCCGCCGCCCTCCTTCGGCTTCACGTCCCAGATCGTGTTGAGGGCATCTTTGAGCTGGCCGAAAACGCCGGAGGCGCCGAGGATCAGCGTAACGACGCCGATGATCGTGGCGAGCGAGCCGCTCTTCGGTTTCGCGGCGTTCTTCACCATCTCCTGCATCGCCGCGGCGGTGGTCGAGCCGAGAACTCCTCTGAGCTGTTCGAAGATCTTTCCCTGCGCGGCCTCATGCCCGAAGACCAGCCCGGCGATGGCGATGACGATCAGCAGCAGTGGCGCCAGCGAAAAGATCGTGTAGTAGGCCAGCGCCGCACCGAGGCGGGGAACCTTGTCACGGCTGAACTCGGAGATCGTCTGCTTGAAGAGCGTCAGGTACGTTTTCATCGCTCCGGTTGGAGAGCAATGGATGTACCCGGCGCCCTACTGCGAGCGCATCCACTCCACGCAGCGCTCCAAACTGGCGTGCATCGATGCAGCGTCGAGATGCACCGGACGGCCGTGGCCGGGGAGAACCCACTCAAAACGGTAATCGAGAAGCCGCTCCATCGATCGGATCTGCTCCGGCCATGAGTACCAGCAGGCGCTGCGAAAGGCGTAGAGATGGCCGCGGCTCTCGCTCCAGGCCAGGTGATCGCCGGTGAAGAGGTATTTTTCTCGATCGAGGAACACCACATGTCCGCGGGTATGGCCGGGAGTCGGAATCATCAGCAGATGGTCATCGAGCGCGATCGGATCGCCGCCCGACGGCTGGAGCTCGATGGCCGAGGTGCGGGAATGGATGTCGTCGCGATGAAGAACGCGCTCGCAGCCGAAACGCTCCGCGAATTTGGCATGATCGGCCACGTCGTCCTGATGCGTGAGCAGCATCCGCGACGCGCCGCCCATCGCCGCGATGTTCTTCACCAGCGGCCCGGAAAAGCGCGGCGAGTCGATGAAGATGTTTCCCGACGGGCGACGAATGAGATAGCTGATCGCGCCGAAGGACGACTCGGATGCGTAGCCGCAACGGTAGACGTCGCCATCGACGATCTCCGGCAGCGCGGCCAGCGCCGGACGCATGTCGTGCTTCCCCACCGATCCGATCGACGATGTCGGACAGGAGATGAGCGCCTTCTGGGCCGCGAGAAGCTCCTCATCCGTTTCCGGCTGGTGATAGACACTCGACTGATCGCCCTTGTCGCTGAAAACAGTTGGCGCAAAGATCCGGCAGGCATCGCAATCGATGCAGGTGGAGTCGACGAAAAAGTCGCCCGGAACGTTGTCAGGAAGGCGCTGCGCGAGGGAGGCCACGGGAGTCAGAACGGAGTGTTTCGTTCGAGCATTCTCGAAACCGCCCTGTCATTCCGAGCTGGATAACGGCATTCTGCCGGTGAAGTGGCAATGACACGGTTCTAACATCGAGAGTCCTTCTCCTCCGCGTTTTCAGCGGGGGAGAAGGTGCCGACAGGCGGATGAGGGGGCGGAGCTTGCGCAGACTGCGCAGTCGGGCACCACCCCTCACCCGCACTCCGCTTCGCTGCGTGTCTCCCTCTCCCCGCTCGA
>Ga0157375_10000045_pt1 | contig 151387 bp, 113 predicted proteins | sample M35metaG_FD_115311 | JGI IMG/M metagenome (GOLD analysis project Ga0157375, IMG submission 115311) | Miscanthus rhizosphere microbial communities from Kellogg Biological Station, Michigan, USA - M3-5 metaG | ecosystem: Host-associated > Plants > Roots > Rhizosphere > Soil | place: USA... | reverse complement strand
TGCTCTGGAAATACGACGAACCGGGCGGTCCAAAAACCCTCCTCAAAGGAAATTGGGGCTCATGGTGCACGCCCATCGTCGCCAGGGTCGACGGCAAGGATCAGATCCTTTGCACCATGCTCACGCAGATGGTCGCCTGCGATCCAAAGACCGGCGCCAGGTTATGGTTCCTCGGGGGATTTGCGGAAGAAAAAGTCGCTCTGATCTATCCTTCGCCCGTGGTCTCCGGCGACATCGGCGTCGCGTTCACCGGATGGGTAAACGGGCCCACGTTTGGTTTCAAGCTGGGCGGAGCCGGCGACGTGACGGCATCCAACCGGCTGTGGCTGGAGAAACAGACGCAACGGGTTGGCTCGGGTGTGGTCGTGGGTGGAAACGTCTTCATCGTCAACGCGGGACCAGGGACTGCCCAGTGCATGAAATGTCAAACCGGGAAAGTTCGGTGGACCGAGCGGCTCGAAGGCGGCGAAAGCTGGGGATCGGTCGTGCTGGCCGCTGGGCGGTTGTATGTCACGAGCCGAAAAGGCGTCACGACTGTCTTTCGCCCCGACCCGGAGAAGTTGGAGGTTTTGGCGATGAATGATCTGGGAGAATCGAGCAACGCGACGCCCGCTATCTCCGACGGGCAGATTTTTCTCCGTACGGACGGGCATCTTTACTGCATCGCGGAGGATTGACTCGTATGAACCCAAACTTCGAAGTGAACTACTTTTCCAGAATTGGCCTGGCCACTTTACTGGTTTTGATTTCGCCGTTGGCGGCAGCGGTGCGCGCAGCGGATTGGCCGCAGTGGCGCGGTCCGAACCGCGATGGGGTCTGGAACGAAACCGGCATTCTGCGAACTTTTCCGGACAAGGGGCTGAAGTTTCGCTGGCGCACACCGGTGGGGCCGGGTTGGTCGAGTCCGGTGGTGGTTGCGGGCCGGGTTTACCTGACTGACATGCGTTTGGATAAGCCCAAGGCTTGGGAACGCATCCTCTGCTTTAAGGAATCGAACGGCAAGCTGCTCTGGAGCCGTGAGTATGAATTGTTTTACCCGGAATTTTGCTTCAACCCCGAGCAAGGCGGTGGTCCGGCCGCGACACTGATTCTCGAGGCCGGAAAGGTTTACTGGCAGGGCCGAAGCGGTCAGGTGGAATGTCTGGACGCGCGCAGCGGCAAAGTCATTTGGGAAATCCATTTGGACACGAAATACACGGTCGGGGTACTGAGTGTCCGCAGCTCACCGCTGATTGAAGGGAATCTTTTGATCCTGTTCGCCGGCGCCAGGCCGGGCGCGTGTGTCGTTGCGCTCGACAAACACACGGGAAAGGAAGCTTGGAAGGCGTTGGATGATTCCCAGTCAAGCAGTTCACCGTTGATCGTCGTGGCCGGCGGCAAACGGCAGTTGATTGCGTGGACAGCTAACGCCGTAACCTCCTTGAATCCCGCGACGGGCGAAACTTACTGGAGAGAAACGATGGTAACGAGCGGCAACGATTCAATCCCCACGCCGGTGGTTCAGAACAATCGACTGTTGATTTCCGGCTTGATGTTTGAATTAAACGCCACCGCGCCGATCGCCAAAGTGCTCTGGCCGGATACAATGGCGCCCTCGAAAAGACTTTTGAGCAACACCTCAAGCCCAATGTTGCAGGGCGATTATGTGTACTCGGCAAAATCCAGCGGCGAACTTGTTTGCCTGCAGGCGGGCACCGGCAAGCAGGTTTGGGGAACGACCAATGTTACGGAACTGAAATTCGGCGCCAGCATCCACCTGACGCCCAATGGTGATGCAACGTTTCTTTTTACCGACGAAGGGAACTTGATTCTAGCGCGACTCGCGCCTGACGGGTACCACGAGATCAGCCGTGTGCATCTGCTCAAACCAACCTCAGATTTAATGAAACGAAAGCTCGCGTGGGTGCCACCCGTTTATGTGAATCGCTGCATCTTTGCCCGCAACGACGAAGAATTGATCTGCGCTTCGCTCGCAGCCAGGAGATGAGAAGGAAAGGCTAAAGTCCGTCTTTTGGAGCTCGTTATTGCAAACCAATCACGCGCACATCGCCAAAGCGATCAGCGAAGCATCCAACGATCTGGGCGGTGCGGGGGCCGGGGTCCGCGTTTCCCACGAATCGCATTACCAATTCGCCAATCGCTGGCTTCGCGTGGCGCCCACGAGGGCACTCCAACGATCCCTGATCTACCTAAGTTTTTTCGGCGATACCGGCATACAAGACATCAGCCCCGCAATCCACAGCCCGAATCACTGACGGGACCTGATGCTTGATCACATGAAAGGAATTTTTCCTGAAGCAATGCTCGGTTGCAGTTGGCCAAAGAAGCGCTGGCCGATGCCCACATGGAATTGGCTTTGGAGAAGGCCTTTTTGACGGTGGCCTGCCAGCAGTTGGACCAGACGGTGGAAGGCTTTAAAAAAAGCACGGTGGCAGGCCGCGCACCAGGCGGTCGAAGCCAACCCGGAGCTGAGCGTGGTTGCTTTGTGTGAACTGGCCCACAGTGTCATTCCCATCTCCACCTTTTAGATCACAAGAGCCAGTTGTAACCATATTATAACAAGTATATTATGAATATATTAGTAAATCTATTGACTTACTGTATATTTATGTCAGAATATCTCAGCTTTATGAGCAACGATGCATTAACTACTCAAATGGCAAGCCAGTTACCCACTCCACCTGCGTGGCTGCTAGTCGTACGTCAGCAAGTTGATTCTTTGAAATTTGGGACGGTCCAAATCACTGTTCATGACCGCAAGGTCGTCCAAATCGAGCGCAATGAGAAAATGCGTATCGACAGTACTCACTGAGGAAATACGCACCCCTTAAACAATACTCGTAACTGACCGGACCACCGGAAGTTCGTATGCGACTCAAACAAAGCATATCATGCGAAACTTTCCGGACCTGGCTACTTGCCTGCTCCCGATTTCTCACCAGGGAAACAGGACTCGGCCTGCATTTCTCGTAAGCGAAGAACACTGCGCGGTCAATCGCAGCATTATCTTCCTCTCCCCGGCCGCGCCCGCTGCTTTCGAAATCGATTCGCTGCACCTGCTAGCGGGCGCAGTTTTCATTCTCAAGCCCTTACCAAAAACAAACAAACAAATAACAACTCAATGAAATCGATACAGAAACACAATAACGTACATCTCCCTGCCAAATCTCCGTCATATCAGAAGTGTGCATTTACGCTTATCGAGCTGCTTGTGGTCATCGCTATTATTGCCATCCTCGCCAGCCTGTTGCTCCCGGCGCTGGCGCGAGCAAAAGAGGCCGGAAAGAAGACCAGTTGCCTCAACAACGTCCGTCAAATAGGACTCGCTTATCAGGCTTTCCTTATGGATAACGGTGACCGCTTTCCCGCGTATGTAACTGAGCGGACCGCCCCAACCGGCACAGCGGATACTGCCGATGCTCGCGCTCCTTATTCTTATCGGCAGGTATTGATCCCGTACATCACCTCCGGCACCAATGTCTTCAAATGCCCTAACGGGTTGCCATGGCCTGACCCACAGGCCGGGGCATGGTTCAACACCGACTATGGCAACAACCATAACGAATCTAATCTGCCGGGCGCTTCTCAACAGTCTTGGTATCTCGCTCATCCGGACTTTGGATTTAACGAGACTGTTAGCGCAAGCTCTCTACCAAGGCCCACGGAGTTTATCTTGCTTGCAGATGCCGGCCGTTCGGATAACACACCTTCAAGGGGTGGAATGTACCCGCAGCCCTGGGCTTTCGACGTGAGTTCCCAAGCGAGAATGCTCGGCCGCCACAGTAAAGCCTCAGCTAATATCGTTTTTGCCGATGGTCATGCTGTCAGTTCAAACACTAACCGGACCTGGCGTTCCACCCAAGACAACAACTGGCGTCGTTTTCAGACCACCACTGACATCGCACCCTGAACAAATCAAACCCCTCGGCTCGGATGCTCCGAGACACCTGTCCCAAGGGTTGGACCGCGTCCCAGCCTTCGCGTCCCACCTGGGAAAAACGCCCCATGAATTTTCCCTCTCCTCCGCTTGTGGCCGGACCGGCTCGGTCGCGGAGGAGAGGGAAGGGGAGAGGAGGAATCACAAAAAAATTCCGCCAGGTCTCCGCCCTGGACCCTTTTGCTCCAGCGCTCCTCGCTCTTGTCCTCCATAGTGCTTTTGACGAAGGAGGATCAGCATTTCAGCCCAGCTTCAGGTCATTTAATTACAAACGCCAGACGGATCGTGAAGAGTGCGACAGAAATTCTGTGCAAGGTTCTGCTGCGGTTGACACCATGCCCAAGCGTCGGTTGGCAAAACATGCTCAGTCGTATATCAAGGTCGAATCCCCACTTTCAATTTGGCCCTCATGTTTCGGGAGCTTGACCCTAGCTGGATACCGCCGCTTGTAATTACTCCAATGATTTGGAGCACGCTTTCTGTAACTGACTATGGATTAATGAGTTGTGCGCTGATTGGTCCGCAACGCATACCAAGTAGGTATCCACTCCTTTACCGTAAGTACCCTACTCCCGACTTAGACTTTATTCTTGTTCTAAAGTATTGTTATCTGTGATCGCAACAATGGGCCAACCCAAAGCGCTGGAGCGGATCCCGTCTCTGCCGAAGGTGGAGCGCTATACGGGTGAGGTCGTTTATATCTACGCTTTCGACGTTGCATACGAGATGATTCGACGGCCAGTGCGCGAATTATTAGGGCAACCGGTCGCTCAGTTTGTTGTCGATACAAGCAAGCGCAGTCCAAGACACCTGTTTTTCTATAGGCCGCAAATGGTTCGGCTGCCCCCTTTGGAACGGATCGGCCCGCGAGGACCAGTCCGGGTGGAACGGGTGGTCAAATTATTGCCGGTGGGCGCTATCAGTATTACCGTCCGTGTGCCGTTCGAGGTTGAGCGCATCGAGGACCTGGTAGCCTATCATGACTTGCAATTCAGTAACGGGTCGCTTCATGAAGAAGTGCGCCGGTTGGCGGAGGAAGTGCGTGGCGAACTGGTTTCTTATTTCATTCGACCGGTGGCGCATTTGGCTGAGGAAGAGGCGTACACAGTTTTTTGCATCAAATCACCGTTGTCCACAGAAGAGGGCGTGGAGCTAAGGGCTGAAAGCTGGCTGCGGGCGTATCGACGATCGGTCGCTTCGCTTTTAACCCAAGAGCCTAACCTGGATCATCTCTCGAAGCAGGAAGCTGATGAATCCACCGGGCGTTTTCTGAGTTATTATGAAAATGACCTTGTAGTCATTGACTGGGATGCGGCGCTGATCATCGATGAAGCTCACAATTTTGATGAAACACTTTACGTGATGGAATTGGCAAACCTCCAATTGGCGGAACTGGAGGCATATGACCGCATTCTTGATGAAGCTTTGGATCGCGCGTACCGAGACCTCAGCTCACGACCGATTCGCGGCCGTTCCAATATTTTGCGGGAGTTAAGGGAAATCCGGATCGACCTCGCCCGTTTTAGCGATGAACTATCCAATATCAGCAAGTTTTTTGGCGACTGGCATCTGGCGCGTATTTACGAAAACATATCCGCAAGGTTCCATCTTGGTGATTGGCATCGAACGATGGCGGGCAAGCTGCAGACTTTGGACGATTTGTATCAATTACTGAATCATGATCAGACCAACCGTTGGATGCTTCTTTTGGAAATGACGATCGTGCTTTTGTTTATAATCGATCTGATCATCCTCTTTCTCGGGCTAAAGGGGCATTAACAGCCCCAGTTCTCAGGGGCGGTGGTTCGTTGATCGTGATCAGTGCCCAGTTGGCTGTCCTAACTGCTTAACAGCGGTCGAGAAGCCCGAAATGTGATTGCTGGATACCTGAATGGCGCGCGTCTCGGTGCCAAGTCTGACCCCAACGCGATCGGCCGGTTGGCGGGTTTCGATAATTTCGTTGTTTGCCAGCACTACCGCCTCGGTCCCGCCCTGGACGTCAATGGCCACGCCGTTGGTCGTGCCGCTGTCGACTATTTTGTTGTTCTGAATTCGATTGCGATGGCCGGCAAAATCCTTTCCCCGTTCGGGCCGGAAGAGCACCCCGACCTCGCGGCTCCGCAAAATGTCATTGCCTGTGACAAGGTTATCGGTATCTCGATGGCCTATGGATACACCCACGCGATTGCCGAGAATTTGATTGCTCTCGGCCAGCCCATACTTCACGCCCCAGCAGAAGAAGATGCCGATGTCGTTTCCTTCTATGCGGCAGTTTCGGATGATGGGGCGCTGCGACCCCGAACCGGGATGCAAGCCAAGACCTCGGTGATTCACCGAAACGCAATTTTCGACCAGCACGTCGTGGCAAATCTGCCAACTGATTCCATCGCCGTTGTAATTCCTGGCCGTGACCCCTCGCATGGTAATGCGGTTGCAGTCCTGAAGGAAAATGCAGCCGGCATAGTTGCCATCGAGATTCTCGTTATGTTCCCTGTTCCCGTCGAGCGTGAGGTTCTCGATGGTGACGTCTGAGATATTCTCGCCGCTTAGGATTGGAAATAGCGTTGATGCCGTGGCATTGCCAAGCTGCCAGAAATTCTCCCGCAACGGCCGATCGAGTTTAAATCGATTGCCCTTCCGCGCAACCAGAGTGCGTTTGATCACAGTGTTGGCAGTTGTGTCGGGATTCTTTGCGCGCAGGCAAACACCGTCTCCGACCTCAAAACCGTTTGCATCTAACAGGGTGATCTCCTGATCGTACCAATCGCTGTCGGTTGCCAGCTTCGTGGTTGCCGAGATTGCCTTGGTAAGAACTGTTTGGGGACCGCTCCCGATAAAGCGCAGCTTCGACTGAAGATAAACCGCGTTGCGAAGATGATAAGCGCCGGGCAAAATCCGTACCGTGCCGCCACCAAGTCGAGTGACGTAATCGACGGCCGCCTGCAATGCCCGCTCATTCGTGCCCACAATGTCCGCATTGGCAGGGCCCACTGTGACTGTAAGGCGTTGCGACCAATCGGGTTCTATGGCCGTATCCCCCGATGTCGCGCGGGGAATTGAGACGGTGGGCCGTTCCGCCGTAGTTCCGCTCAGTGCACACCCAAGAGCAATCAACCACACTGCACCAGTAATGATTCGTTCAAGTTTCATATGCTTTTTGCCGGCAGGAAGACACTGAAGCTATGGTCCATTTGCGGAGTCATACATTAGGCAGCTAACCTGTTTATAATGGGATGGCAATAAAAATGGGTGCAGGCTAAAACGGCTTCGGAAGTGTAGTTTTTTTGCAGGTTGCTGATTTGCTTTGAATTGTGATTGTGTCCTGCAAACAATGCGATGCTTATAAAACGGCTAACACCATGAATGAATCTCGTCTAAATCGTCGTTCCGCACTCAAGAACCTCGGCGCTGCCGCACTTGGTGCGCTAGCAAATTTGCCAAGCGTTAGCCGGGCAAAAGAGGAGGGTGATTTTTATTGCGCGAGAAACAACCGAATCAATCAGTCGGTGATTCATTGGTGTTTCAAGCCCATATCGGTCGAGGAACTTGCCAGGAATGCAGCGAGTATGGGCATCAAATCCGTTGAGTTGGTGGGACCGGAGCACTGGCCGCTTTTGAAGAAGCTCGGACTAATTTGCGCCATTTCGCCAAGCCATGGGTTTTCGAAGGGATTTGCGCACAAGCAGGTCCACGAGGAATGCATAGAGATTTTGCGCAAGAGCATCGATGACTCCGCACGCGCTGGATTTCCAAATGTGATCACCTTTTCCGGTTTTCGCCGAGGTATATCGGATGACGAAGGACTGGCCAATATGGTCGAGGGCTTAAAGCAGGTCGCCAGCTATGCGGAAAAGAAAAAAGTCACGCTTTGCCTTGAAATGCTCAACTCCCGGGTCGACATCGAGATGAAGGGGCATCCTGACTATTTCTGTGACAAAATCGAAATGGCTGTTGAGGTCTGCAAGCAAATCGGTTCGGAACGGATCAAGGTGCTTTTTGATATTTATCACGTGCAGATCATGGAGGGCGATTTAATCACGCGCATCAAACAGTATCACCCCTATATTGGGCATTATCACACGGCGGGAGTGCCGGGCCGTGGAGAGTTGGATCGCTCGCAGGAAATCAATTATCCGGCCGTGCTGAAGGCCATCTTCGACACTGGTTACAAAGGATATGTGGGCCAGGAATTCATCCCCGTTCGCGATAAAATGGTCTCCCTCAACGAAGCGGTGAAATTGTGCGATATCTAACTCATGGAGGCTTTGCTTGCTTATTGGGTATTGCCTTTATCCAGTCGGGCCAGGAATTCCTGGGTTAGCAATTCATACGCTGCGGAGCCAGAGCTATACTTGTCGTAGTGGATAATTGGTTTTCCGAAACTAGGCGCTTCGGCCAAACGTGTGCTGCGAGGGATCATCGTTTCAAAAACCTTTTCGCCAAAATGCTCGCGCACCTCACTCACAACCTGATTGGAAAGTTTGGTGCGGATGTCGAACATGGTCATCACGACGCCGGTAAGTTCCAGTCCCGCGTTTGCGCCGGTATTATGCAGTTGTGACATAATGCGGTTAAGCATGGAAATACCTTCAAGGGCATAATACTCGCACTGCAAAGGCACGAGTACGCCATTAGCGGCTGCTAAAGCGTTGAGAGTGAGAATGCCAAGGGAAGGGGGGCAGTCCACGATGAGCAGATCGAAACGTTGCGAGTTGATTACCGGCTCAAGCGCGCGGCGCACTTGCTGCAAATGAGATTCTGCCCGGGCCAGCTCGATATCGAGCCCGCAGAGATCCATTTCGCTGGGAATAATCTCCAGCCGTTCAAAGCCAGTGCTTTGAATTTTCTCCAGCAATCCACCCTCGCCGAGGAGCGGACGGTATGCGCTCGCGCCTTCTACTTTCTCAAGGCCAAGTCCACTGGTGGCATTAGCCTGCGGATCAAGGTCAAAAAGCAATACACGTTTGCCTACCGCGGCAACGCAAGCCGCGAGATTCACCGCGGTGGTGGTTTTGCCCACGCCGCCTTTCTGATTGGCAACAGCGATAACTTTGGTTGGCACGCAGCAGGTTTAATCCAACTGGCTGGTCTATACAAGCCTGCGGGGAACTAACCCACCGCCTTTTTCTGCTCAATCCTGCAAAGTCCCATTGAAAAGAGCCAAGCGCCCTGGCGCTTCTCATCTCTTCATTTTTCATTCCGTAAGAGCCTCTTCCGAACGCTTAGGTTTCGCTGGATTTTGTCACTGCCAGACTCCATGCTGACTCCATGAACTTGATCCTTTCGACGCACAACGTAACACTGACCAAAGCCATCGAAGATCACATCATCAGCAAAATTGAGAAGCTGGCCCACCTGAACCGCTATGCGGTCAATGCTCGGGTGACTCTCGAGCATGATAAGACCAAGGCCCCCGACCAGCAATTCTCCTGCTCGCTTCGCCTTGCGCTTCCTGGCCCCGACCTTTTTGCCGAAGATGTTGAAAGCGATCTCTACGCTGCGATCGACCTGGTTGTCAAAAAAATTGAACAGCAAATCCGGAAGCGGCAAAATAAATACCTCGCTCGAAAACATAAGCTAGCCTCACGCACGAAGCGAACCCGGCAGGAGCAGGATCTTTGAGTTTCTTCGGACCTGTAATTTTGCCCGTTCCCGAGACGCGAAGCCCATGAGCCAGTGAAGTCCCAAATCTTGCGCGCGCGGATTGTTTTGCCAATCTGCCGGCCTCCGATCCCGGACGGTGCGGTGATGGTTTCAGGCGAGCGCGTTGTGGCGGTGGATCGCTGGCAGAAGTTGTCGAAAGGATTTTCTGGCGAGGTAATCGACCTGGGGGAGACGGCATTACTTCCTGGCCTGGTCAATGCTCATTGTCACCTGGATTACACCAGCATGGCCGGGCAGTTTGCCTCGCCAAAACTATTCACAGACTGGCTTAAACTCATCACAACGAGCAAAGCCGAATTCAGCTATTCTGAATATGCGGAGTCCTGGCTGAACGGCGCAAAAATGCTGGTGCGCACCGGGACAACAACAGTAGGGGACATTGAAACCGTCCCTGAATTGTTGCCGGAGGTGCTTGAAGCGACACCGTTACGGCTCATTTCCTTTTTGGAAATGACAGGCATCCGAAGCCGCCGCCAGCCGAAAAGCATTTTGAAAGAGACCACCGAGCGCCTTGAAGGGCTGCGGGCCTCGGGTTTTACCGGCGGGCTGTCTCCACACGCGCCGTATTCAACGTTGCCCGAGCTTTTGCAATTGAGTGCCGAATTGGCTCGACAGAAAAATTGGTTGATGGCCGTGCATGTCGCTGAATCGTCGCAGGAATTCGAAATGTTTATGCGAGGGCGTGGTGAAATGTTTGATTGGCTTCGTCGCAACGAGCGCGACATGTCTGACTGTGGGAAGGGTTCACCGGTCCAGCACCTGGCGCGATGTGGCGCTTTGGGTAAAAATCTACTCGCGATCCATGTTAACTACCTTGCTAAAACTGACGCCGCCCTCCTTGCCAGTAGCAAAGTGACGGTGGTGCACTGTCCACGCAGCCATTCTTTTTTTCAGCACGATAGATTTCCCTATCAACGATTTGTCCGAGCCGGTATTAACATCTGTCTTGGGACCGACAGTCTGGCCAGCGTATATCAGAGGCGCCGGCAACCGGTGGAACTGAGCTTATTTGAGGAAATGCGGACCTTCGCTGCAAACCAGCCCTTGATCCGGCCTCGTCGCATCCTGGATATGGTGACGGTGAACCCTGCGGGCGCGCTTGGATTAAAGGGCCAGGTCGGTGAGCTTTCGAAGCGCGCTTTTGCCGACATCATTGCTCTGCCTTTCAGTGGCAAATCATCAGATGCCTACGAGGCCGTTCTTCACCATGAGGGCCCGGTCTCGGCCAGCATGATCAAAGGGCAATGGGCAATTGCGCCGGCTTAAGATGAATGCTGTTTTAACAGAACCGGGATTCAACAGAGGGGTTCAGTTGTGACAAGCGAGTTTTATGGTGCAACTCGACTCTGATTTGACTGCTCGCTTAAGCTCATTGAGTCGACAGGGATTGTTGCGTGAGCTTCGCCGGGTCGATTCGCCACAATCCGTTCAAATCAGGATTGCAGGGACAACATTACTTAATTTTTCCTCAAACGACTATCTTGGTTTGGCGAACCATCCGCGCCTGAAATCTGCCGCGGTCGAAGCGATCGAAAAATACGGCGCGGGTGGGGGCGCATCGCGCCTGATTTGTGGTTCGTTAAAGCCCCACCATGAACTGGAAGAGTCTTTGGCTTCGTTCAAGGGAACTGCAGCGGCGCTCAGCTTTTCCTCGGGGTATGCCGCGGCGATTGGGATGATCTGCGCACTCATGCGCAAAGAGGACGTGATCATTCTCGATCAGCTTATCCATGCCAGCATCATCGATGCCGCCCGGCTTTGTGGCGCCAAACTGGAAATTTTTCCCCACAATGATCTGAATCATCTAAAAGAATTGCTGCAGATTTCCAAGCAAGCTCGAGGCAAAGTTGCGAAGCCCCATCGCCGTTCTCCGGCATCTCCATTGAACTCTTCTGTTGGCTCGTCGCGGACGCTTATCATCACTGAATCCATCTTTAGCATGGATGGCGATCGCGCGCCGCTTCGTGAAATTGTTGGCCTGAAAGAGAAGTACGGAGCCTGGTTGATGTTAGATGAAGCTCACGCAACCGGTCTCTATGGCCCGCGGCACCGGGGAATTGCCGATGAACTTGGTGTTAGCGATCAAATCGAGATTCAAATGGGCACATTGGGGAAAGCACTGGGCGCCGCCGGCGGTTACATCTGCGGCTCCCGTCCACTCATCGATTATCTAATAAATCGCGCGCGCCCGTTCATTTTTTCAACCGCGCCCGTCCCTGCGGCTGTCGCAGCCGCCAAGGCTGCCATTGGGGTGGCTCAAAGCGCTGAAGGGGACTCCCGTCGCAAAGCCCTGTGGGCGCGGGTCTCTCAACTCGTGAAAGGCACTGATATTAAAATCTCTCCGGGCAAGAGTCCGATTATTCCGTTCATCATCGGAAATGAAGTCGAAGCAATCCGCGTCGCTGCGGGGTTGCGTGACTGCGGCATTTTCGTGCCAGCAATTCGTTACCCCACAGTCGCGCGCAATAAAGCCCGGTTACGATTGACGCTGAGCGCCGCTCACACTTCTTCAGATGTCCGCAAATTGTCAGCCGCTTTGGCGAAAATGAACCACAATACTTTACCTTTAGCCGGGCATTAAAAATGCATTCCCTGGCACAACTCGATCAGCAGTACCTTTGGCACCCGTTTACCCAAATGCGCGATTGGGCGAAACGCGAGCCCATCGTTATCGTCCGCGGTCAGGGAACGATGCTGCAAGACGTTTATGGGCGAGAGTATCTGGATGCCAATTCGTCCATCTGGACCAACTTGCATGGACATAATCATCCCAGGATAAATACAGCCATCGCAGGCCAACTGAAAAAGATTGCGCACAGTTCAGCACTCGGCCTGGCCAACGAACCAGCGTCGTTACTCGGTGAAAAATTGGTGCAAAGCGCGAATTTCAAATCCCGAAAACCCAATCGTTCGTCAGTCCAGCTAAACAAAGTCTTCTTTTCAGACGACGGCTCAACTGCCATGGAGGTGGCGCTGAAGCTGGCCTATGAGTTCGCTCGTCGAACCGGTCACAGCAAGCGTCCGCGCTTTCTTTCCCTGGATGGCGCCTATCATGGCGACACAGTAGGCGCGGTGGCGCTTGGCCATGTGGATTTGTTTCACAAAGCTTATTCCGGACTCTTGTTCAAAACCGATCGCGCAATGGCCCCATATTGTTACCGGTGCCCTTTCAATCAGGCAAAACCTGAGCGAGCTGACGCGCGGGAATACAGAAAATGCAAGTGGGAATGCCTCAGTCAATTGGAATTGAAATTCGCCTCTCAAAAAAGGAATGCATCTCCGTACGCGGGTTTTGTCTTCGAGCCACTGATCCAGGGAGCAGCCGGGATGATAGCTCAGCCGGAAGGATGGCTGCGCCGGGCCACCGATATGGCACGGGCGCATGGCGCGTCTCTGATTGCTGATGAAGTCATGACCGGATTTGGGCGCACTGGAGGAGAAATGAACGATCTATCATCCGCACGTTCGCTGCGATTGTTTGCCTGCCACAAGGAAGCTGTCCAACCTGACTTTCTGGCAGTAGCCAAAGGGCTGACCGGCGGCTATTTGCCGATGGCCGCCACCCTAACCACTCAAAAAGTTTTCGACGCTTTCCTGGGTGATTACGAGGAATTTAAAACATTCTTTCACGGACACAGCTTTACAGCAAACCAACTCGGCGCTGCGGCCGCGCTTGCGAATCTGCAACTGTTAGCAGGTGCGCACTCGGTGCGCGGCCGCTTGCGGCTGGAACAAGTGATGCGGGAAGAACTCAAACATCTTTGGAGTCATCCAAACATTGGCGACATCCGCCAGGTTGGGTTAATTGCTGGAATTGAATTAGTGAGGGATTGGCGCACGCGCAAACCTTTTGCTTTGAGTGAACGTGCTGGAATAAGGGTATGTGAAGCCATGGCCGAGCGTGGAGTGCTAACCCGTCCTATCGGCAACGTTATTGTTATCATGCCTCCCTATTGCACCACCGACAAACAGATGAAAAAAATAGCTGGCAGTTTGAGCGAAGCCATGGTGGAAGTATTTAAAAAGTAACCTCCAGGTTGCAAGATCCACGAAACGACGCAGCGATAAAATTCAACTGCCAGGGAACGCAAGTTCCATCGCCTAAAGAATCACCAAATTATCCCGATGCACCAGTTCCACGCGCTTCAATTTGCGGCTCTTAATCTCGGTCGAGTTGTAAGCGGTTATGCCGCGGGCGAATTCTGTTCCATTTAAATCGCAAAGACGCACCACTTCTCCAGCTCCGAACTCGCCTTCGCAACTCGCGACGCCAGGCGGCAGCAGACTTTTGCCATTTTCCCGCAATGCTTTTTTGGCTCCCGCGTCTACAAATAAAGTTCCTTTAGGATGATGGAAAAAGGCAATCCAACGTTTGCGACCCTGCAACTTTGCAGCCTTGGGCACAAAGATCGTTCCCTCCTCATGGCCAGCGATGATATCGGCCAACACCCGTTTGTTGCGCCCGGAAGCAATTACCAACGGAATCCCAGAGCGAACCGCGATTTTTGCCGCCTGGATTTTTGAAGTCATTCCGCCAACGGCAGTAATGCTGGCAGTGCCCCCGGCCAAACGCTCGATGTCAGCGTCAATGTGCTCGATCGTCCGAATCGTTTTTGGATTCGCTTTACCAAAGTTCTCGATCAACCCATCGACCGTGGTCAGGACGACCAACAAATCAGCCGGTAATAACGAGGAAACCAGTGCGGAAAGCAAATCGTTGTCCCCAAATTTAAGTTCGGTGAAGGAAATAGCATCATTTTCGTTGATGATCGGCACGACCCCATGCGCCAGCAGCGTCACCAGGGTATTGCGCGCGTTCAGATGGCGCTCGTGATGCTGTAAATCATCGTGGGTGAGGAGGACCTGGGCGACATTCAAATTGTGTTGCGCAAAAAGCTTGTCGTAAATTGCCATCAACCGCGATTGGCCGACCGCAGCGCATGCCTGCAACTCCGCCAACTCTCGTGGCCGTTTCTCGAAACCCAACACCCCCATTCCCGCGCCAACCGCCCCGGAGGAAACAAGCACAACCTCCTTCCCGCTCTGCCGTTGTCCGGCGATCTGGGCCACCAACTGCTCCATCTGCGACAGATCAGGTTGCTTCCGGCTATCCGTTAGGATGCCTGTTCCCAGCTTCACGACAATCCGGGTGAGCTCTTTAAGCCATTGCGAACGCACGCCGCTGGTTAGCATGGCTGCATGCGGCTGTCGAGGTGATTTGGCCAGGGGAGAATGGGAATGGTCGCAGAGCTTCGAAATGATTATTGTCTATTTTTAGATGCCGCTCTTGTTGCTCTATTTAGCGCGAATTGACAGCCTGACCGAAGGTTTGGTATAATAGAATTCGTGTTCACGAAGCGGCATCTTTCGTTGATTTGGCCATCCAAAGGAGCAGGTGCTTTTACATTGATCGAGCTGCTTGTGGTTATTGCCATTATCGCAATCCTGGCGGCGATGCTTTTGCCGGCCCTTTCGAGTGCAAAGGAGAAAGGCAAACGTATCGCTTGCATGAGCAACATGCGCCAGGTGGGATTGGCGTTGCAGATGTACGGACAAGATACGCGGAAACTACCCCCTAAACGCCATCCCATTAGCGATTTCAACAATCCATCTGCTCCTCCGAACGCGTTAAACCTATTAATCCCTTATCTGGCGACTAAAACAGGCCAACTCTCTCCTGCCGTTTATAATTGTCCTTCCTTGAAGCCGCATCCAAATAAGATTTATGCCCCGACGATCTACAGCAGCACTGGGTTATCGGTCAACACTGTCCCCTTAGGGCGTCCACTAACCGCGATACCCCGGCCCAGTTCTATCATTCTGATGCAGGAGGCCTGGTCTCTCTCGCACAATCTATGGAATCAGCCTGAACCTAACAATCGCTCGGAAGCCGCGCTCGAGGGGTTGGTTCCGAACACATACCACGAATGGCACATGTGGGCCAGTCTCACAGAATCGGATTCCTTTCTGACCTTTCGTTACCGCGAGTATCTCAGTAATGTCCATGAAGAAGGAGGCAACCTGGTTTTCGTCGATGGACACGCTGAATACAAGAAATACCGAAAGCTTCGGAGCGGCGATTTCGGGCTGCTTCCCGACGAACTTTATCAACCTAACACAGGTCAAACTGACAAGAACTGGCAGCCCGCTTTTTAGGTTGGAACTTTAAATGGTCGCGCTCATTAAACCAGCAGCATGGCTGATCCTTAGCCTCATGACATTGGCCGCTGCGTCCGGCTGCAGTTCGAAAGGTCAGCCTGCCAGTATCACTGCCGAAGAGTTGCAAAAGAGTTTCCAAAAAGCCGAGCCTTCGGTTGCGCAAGAAGTTCTCCAGGCGGGTTCCGCGCTTCAGGCAAGCAACTACACCGAAGCCATTCTAATCATGGATCGAGTAGTGCAAACACAGCCAATCAATGATACACAGAAAAAGGCTGTGGACGCTTTGATCCTTCAAACCAGGGACGCCGTTCAACGAAATCCGAAATTGGATAGTCCGCAATTATACAAGGCCATGTCCGAGCTGATGGTTCGCGTGCATGGCGAGAATTAACCAAGCTTCATGCCAATCTTAATCATGATCAATCAGAAGCGAACACGCACTGACATCTCACCTGTATTCGTGGGCCTGCTTGCCTCTCTCCTTTACTGCGCGCTTGCTTTTGGAGAGACAGAAAAATCCTCCGTTCAGTTCAACCGCGACATCCGTCCCATCCTTGCGGATAATTGCTATGGCTGTCACGGCCCTGACAAAGACAAGCGCAAAGCGAAGTTGCTCCTGGATACGCGCGAGGGTCTTTTTGAAGCGGTAAAAGACCATGTACCCATTGTCCCGGGCAAGCCGGCTGAAAGTGAAATCTATCGCCGGATCACATCAGAAGATCCCGATGAATTGATGCCGAAATCAACGACAGGCAAGAAACTCTCGGCTCGCCAGGTCGGGCTGATAAAACGTTGGATCGAACAGGGCGCTAAATGGGAGTCCCATTGGGCGTACATACGGCCAACCAGGCCAACCGTTCCGCGAGTCGAAAAATCGAACTGGCCTTTGAACAGCATCGATCAGTTCATTCTTTCACGCTTGGAATCTGAAGGACTCCGCCCTTCGGCAGATGCAAGCAAGCGAACGTTGATTCGCCGATTGAGTTTCGATCTTAGCGGGTTGCCGCCTGCTCCGAAAGAGGTTGAGGCATTCCTTCATGACACGAGCTCAAGTGCATACGAGACGCTAGTCGATCGACTGCTGGCCTCCCCGCATTTCGGCGAGCGCATGGCGATTTATTGGCTCGATGCAGTGCGCTATGCTGATACGGATGGGTTTCATGGCGATAATTACCGTAACGTGTCTCTCTACCGCGACTACGTGATTGACGCCTTCAACGCAAATATGCCCTTCGACCAGTTCACCATCGAGCAGCTTGCGGGGGATCTGTTGCCAAAACCAACCCGCCAGCAAAGAATTGCTTCGACCTACAATCGGCTCCACCGAACGACCGAAGAGGGTGGTTCACAGCCAAAAGAATATTTGGCTAAGTACGCCGCAGACCAGGTGAGAACGACTTCGACGGTATGGATGGGTTCTACCATGGGTTGTTGCGAATGCCATAACCACAAGTTCGACCCTTTTCTTACCAAGGATTTCTACAGCTTCGAGGCGTTTTTTGCCGACATCAAGGAACAGGGTGTCGGCAAACCTGAAAGCGTGCCCCTTCCTGATGAAGCACAAGCCGCGCGGATTGCCGACTTCGAACGTGAGACGGCCCGCCTGCAGAAAATCCTCGATACCCCGACACCGGAGCTTGTGAAGTTTCAGGAGGCATGGGAAAACAAACTGCGGGAACAGCCTTTGCCCCGCCTTGGAATCTGGCACTCGATTGGGCCGTTCAAGGCCGAGACTTTCGAGGCGGCCTTTAAAAAGCAATTTGAGCCAGAAACTGAAATTGATTTGTCTAAAACTTACCAGACGAACGAACTTAAATGGGAAGCCCAACCCGGCTGGGAAGACGGGAAACTCCATAATGATCTCAAGGGGGATAATTCCGCCACCTATCTTTACCGCATCCTCCAGGCTGATAATGCGCAGGCGCTTGGCCTGTCTTTAGGCAGTGACGACGGAATCAAGGTCTGGGTAAATGGCAAAGAGGCTTTGTCCAAGCGCGTCACCCGCGCCCTGGCCGCTGATCAGGAAAAAATTACGGTGCAGCTCCAGCCCGGCGAAAACAAATTGTTGATGAAGATCGTGAATGCTGGTTTAGCATCAGGATTTTATTTCAAAACGGGCGACGGTTTGCCCGAGAAAATTCGCGGAATACTCGATGTAAAAAGCCAGCAGCGGACGCCAGAACAAACAACCGAACTCGCCACGTATTATCGAAGCGTAGCATCGGAACTCGAGGAGACCCGCTCCCGCCTGGCGTCTGTTAAAAAAGAGCAGGAGGAATTTATGAAGATGGTTCCCACCACTCTGGCAGTCGTTTCAATTGAACCGCGAACCCTGCGCGTTTTGCCACGTGGCAACTGGATGAGCGAAGACGGTGAGATTGTTTCACCGGCCGTTCCACAATTCCTGGCGTTAAACCCTCCCAATAATAAACGCGCTACTCGTTTGGATCTTGCAAACTGGATCGTTGCGGATGAAAACCCCTTGACCGCTAGAGTATTTGTTAATCGGCTGTGGAAGCTTTATTTTGGCCTTGGGATTTCGAAAACGCTGGACGACTTTGGTGCGCGCGGAGAATGGCCGACACACCCGGAATTGCTGGATTGGCTCGCCTGTGAGTTCAAGGATGGCCCGGAACAGAAGCAGTCATCCGCCGCTCACCGATGGGACATCAAGCATATGATCAAGCTGATTGTAATGTCGCGGACCTATCGCCAAACATCTTTCACGAGTGATGCGCTGCGACAACGCGACCCATTTAATCGTTTGCTCGCGCGTCAATCGGCCTTTCGATTGGATGCTGAACTGGTTCGTGACAATGCTTTAGCGATCAGCGGCTTGCTCGTGGACAAAGTCGGTGGCCCAAGTGTTAAACCCTATCAACCCCCAGGCTATTGGGATCAACTCAATTTTCCCAAGCGGGTCTATACAAACGATCATGGCGCATCCCTCTATCGACGGGGGCTTTACTCTTTTTGGTGCCGGACCTTTTTGCAGCCCAGTCTGCAAGCCTTCGATGCTGCAAGCCGGGAAGAATGCACGGTTGAACGAGTCAATTCCAATACTCCCATGCAAGCGCTGGCTTTGTTAAATGATCCTACATACGTTGAGGCAGCGCGCGTTTTGGCCGAGAAAGTCATCCGTGAAGCAGGGCCGGGTGTGAAAGAAAAAATCGACTGGAGTTTCAACCGTGCTCTGGCTCGAAAACCAGAAGCGCAGGAACTTAAGCTTTTGAAAAATCTGTATCACAAGCAAATCGATCGCTATACGAAAGATACGCTTGCGGCTGAAAAGCTGATTAGCGCCGGCGAAACCCCAGTTCCCAAAGACCTACCCATTTCAGAAGTTGCAGCCTGGACATCTGTTTCGCGCGTCATTTTGAATCTTCACGAAACGATCACGCGATATTGAGCAAAATAAGCCATGAACCCTTTAGAAAGATTGCTTCTTCAACAAACGCGCCGGACCTTTTTGAAACGGACGGCTACGAGCGTGGGCTCCATTGCATTGGCGTCCATGTTGAATCCGAAGCTCCTTTTATCGGCAGAAAAGCAAAAAAAAGAGCAGAAATGGCGAGGGGTTGTCGACCCTCTACATTTCGCGCCTAAAGCCAAGCGAGTGATCTTTCTCTGCATGGCAGGGGGTCCTTCGCATCTGGAAACCTTCGATTACAAACCCAAGTTATTAGAGTTACATGGGCAGCCCATGCCGGAATCGTTCACCAAAGGACAGCAGATTGCCCAGCTCCAAGGGGCGAAATTGAATTGTTTCGCTCCGCAGTTCAAATTCGCAAAAGTCGGGAAGTCTGGCCAGGAAATCAGTACCATTCTGCCTCACATCTCAAGCATCGCGGATGACATTTGCATTATTCGTTCCATGCACACTGAACAGATTAATCATGATCCCGCGCATGCATTTTTGAATACGGGCACTGCCATTGCAGGGCGTCCCAGCATGGGGTCCTGGACGCTGTATGGATTAGGCAGCGAGTGCGAAAATTTGCCGGGGTTTGTCGTGCTGGTTTCCGTGGGTGGCGGTCAAGACCAGCCCATTGCCGCGCGGCAGTGGAGCAGTGGCTTTTTGCCGAGCCGCTTTCAGGGTGTGATGTTCCATGCCAGCGGCGACCCGGTTTTGTATGTTAAAAAGCCGGCAGGAGTTTCCGAGGACAGCCAGGACACCGTTATTCAGAGCATCACTGCGCTGGATCGGGTGCTGGACCATAAGGCGCATGATCCGGAGATAGCTACCCGCATCAGCCAATATGAAATGGCTTTTCGCATGCAATCCAGCGTGCCTGGCCTGATGGACATTTCCAACGAACCGCAAAGCATGCTGGAAATGTATGGCACGAAAGGGGGGGATGGCTCCTTTGCCGCGAATTGTTTGCTGGCCCGCCGCCTGGCGGAGCGGGGCGTGCGATTCATCCAACTGTATCACCGAGGCTGGGACCATCACGGCGGCATCAAGAATGGCGTCACCACCACCGCCGGGTTGGTTGATCGCGCCTCAGCAGCATTGCTTAAGGACCTGAAGAATCGGGGGATGTTGGAAGATACTTTGGTGATCTGGGGAGGCGAATTTGGACGCACACCCATGGCACAAGGAGATGGCCGCGATCATCATATCAAAGGTTATTCCATCTGGATGGCTGGAGCAGGCGTCAAGCCAGGTATGACTTATGGGGGCACTGACGAGTTGGGCTATAATGCAGTGGAAAACCCAGTCCACGTTCATGATTTGCACGCAACCATGCTCCGCTTGCTTGGTATTGATCATGAGAAGCTCACGTATCGAACACAGGGTCGTGATTTTCGCCTGACCGATGTAAGTGGTGAGGTAATTAAACCAATCCTAACCTGAGCTTGGTTTCCTTGAAATGAACAAGCTTGTCGCCCGCTGATGGCTGGCACAAACTCCCTTCGAACCAATTAAACGATTATGAACTTAAACCGTCCTTTTGCGCGCATTATTTTTCCGATGCTCCTGGCCTGTGTTCCTTTAACCCACTCGCTGGCTGATGAGTTTCAGCTCGAGCCGGGTTATATCAATTTGTTCAACGGTCAGGATTTGACCGGCTGGGGTTATCGCACCAACAATTTCGACGGCAAGACTCAAAGCAATGATGGACGCTATTCCGCATCCAATGGCATTCTTGTGGTGCATCCACGGGAGCCGCGGCTGGTTCAGCAATTGTGGACCACCCGACAATTCCCCAACGACTTCCACCTTAAACTTGAATTTCGCGCCGCAGTAAACGCCGACAGCGGACTATTTCTTCGAGGGCCTCAACTTCAAGTTAGGGATTATCTGGTCGCTGGACCCTATAAACAGCTCAAGAAATACAAGCCGCAGGATTGGAACGAGATCGAAGTAACCGTAAAAGATGGAGTCGCGCATTGTATTTGTAACGGCGAAGTGCTCGAAGAAGCGCTAAAATTGCCTGCAAGTGGCGGCATTGGTTTGGAAGGCGACCGTGGCCAAATGGAGTATCGTCGTATTCGCCTCAAGGAAACGCGTTAGCACTGCCAGCACCTGACGAGCAGGTATTCTTGTTAAGAAACAGCCGATGCAGCCGCGCCCGCCGGCTTTTTCAAAAGCCGCAGTAATTCATGAGCGCATGCTTCGGCGAACGCCGGGTCGTTGATGGCGCAGTCCAGTTCGACGATCCGGATGTCTTTCCGCAGAAGACTCCGCACTGATTTGTAGAGCGCTTTGTCGGCTTCTGGCCAATAAAACGGGCCTCCTGGGGCGCTGATAACACTGCCACCTCTCAATGGAAGCATTAGTACGACCGCACCAGTCGAAAGATTCAGCTTTTCGGCCAGAATCCGACCTAGTTCTGCATTTTCCTCTGGTGTCGTTCGCATCAGTGTCACTTGCGGGTTGTGCTGATAGAAACGGCGGCCTTTAAACTTAGCGGGTACCGTGTCCGGCGGGCCGAAGTTCACCATATCCAGACAGCCAGTGGAAACGACGGCGGGAATGCCATGTCGCGCTGCTGCTTCAAGCCGGGCAGGCCCTGCGTTGAGCACGCCTCCAACCAGCTCATCGGCCCACTCTGTGGTAGTGAGGTCGAGAACACCGGCAACCATTCCCGATTCAACCAAAGATTCCATTGTGCGGCCACCGGTTCCCACCGCGGCAAAAACCACAACCTCGAAACCAGCCTGTTCAAGAAGATGACGCGCGTGATCGACGCAAGCCGTTGTGTTTCCAAACTGGCTTGCAACAATAATCGGCTTGTCAGAAATTTCGGGTGAAACCGTTTCCACCATGCCACAAATCGCGCCTGCCGCGCGGGCAAGAAGCGGTCGGGAAATCCGGTTTAACCCGGCAATATCCACGATGCTGGGAAACATCACGACGTCCTTGACGCCAACATATGCCGCTGTGTTGCCACTCGCGAGCGTTGAAACCATGATTTTGGGAAACCCGATCGGCAAAACCCGCATCGCCGCTGTGCCAATGGCGGTTCCTCCGCCTCCGCCTAGAGATATGATGCCGTTTATTCTACCCTCCGCGGCCAATCGGGCCACCACCATCGCGACCCCCTTCGCCATTGCAGCAACGGCTTCGCCGCGATCCCGCTTTGCCGTCAGCGTTTGTATATCAATCCCCGCGGCTTGAGCAACGTCGTTCCGCGTAATGTCCGGCTTGATGAGAGGCTCTCCAATTGTTCCAACATCAATGACCAGGGTCTGATGACCCCGGGCGCGGATCTGCTCCGCCACAAAACCATGTTCAGCACCTTTGGTATCAAGAGTTCCTACTATAGCAATAGTGGACATGGTGAAACGACTATTCCAAATTCTCGAAGCAGTTGCAATGAGAACACCATTGCTTCAAATTAGAACAAAATTATGAGATCAACCTGCGCCATACTCACTCTCACCATTTTCGCGGTCCTTTCAGCCGGGGCAGAAAACTGGCCGCATTGGCGCGGACCCAATTTCAATGGAGGCAGTTCGGAAAGAAACTTGCCTGCAACGTTTTCAAAAACGGAACACGTAAAATGGGTCGCTGAATTGCCGGGGCCTTCGGCGGCTACACCGGTGATCTGGGAAGAATATCTATTTCTCAGTTCTGGCGAGGAACAGACCAAGTCCCTCCATGCCCTTGGAGTGGATCGAAAGAGCGGTAAAGTTTTGTGGAATCATCAGGTCGGCACAGGGTATAGTTTCGACAACAGGAGCAACTTCGCGACATCTTCCCCAGTAACCGATGGCACGCGAGTAGTGTTTCTTTACGCCAATGGTGAGCTTGCGGCTTTTGATTTTGCTGGAAAAACGATTTGGTCGCGCAACCTCCAGAAGGATTACGGCCAATTTGCCTACCAATGGACTTTCAGCGCAAGCCCGACCATTTATGATGGGAAACTGTTCGTGCAGGTGCTGCATCGAAACGAGCCAGTGCATGGTCGGGGTCGCACAGATGGGCCAATTGATTCCTATTTGCTGGCGCTCGAACCGGCAACGGGAAAGACTCTGTGGAAGCAGGTCCGCCCTTCGGAAGCGCGCATGGAATCCCACGAGGCTTATAGCACACCGATACCATTCGAGCATAGTGGGCGACGGGAGATTTTGGTTGTTGGAGGCGATTGTATCACCGGTCATAGTCTCAAAGACGGGGCAGAGCTTTGGCGCTGGGGCACATGGAACCCAACTCGCATCACCCATTGGCGATTGGTGCCTTCACCAGTTGCCGGGGACGGGGTAGTGTTGGCTTGCGCGCCGAAGGAATCACCCATATATGGCTTCAAAGCTGGGGCTAAAGGAACGCAGACCGACTCAATCATTGCCTGGAAGAGCCATGATCGGGAAGTTTCCAGCGATGTCTCAACGCCGCTCTTTTATAAGGGCCGGTTTTATGTGCTCAACGGGGAGCGCCGAACTCTTGCGCGAATTGTGCCGGAGACCGGCGCGGTCGATTGGATTGGCAATCTGGATAGTCGTATAACCATTCAGGCTTCCCCGACTGCTGCCGATGATAAGATTTATTTTCAAAACTGGCGGGGCGAAGTGTTTGTTGTGGCTGCCGCCGAGCAATTTAAACTGCTTCACAAAGCCGTTATGGGCGATGAAGACGACGATCTGCTCCGTGCCTCAATTCCAATTTCCCAGGGGGAAATTTTCATCCGCACCGGACACAAACTCTACTGTGTTGGGCAGTGAAGCTGATTGTGTCGCTTGTTTGTTCTACAACGGCACTGGTATTATGAAGGAATGAACGATGGGTTCACATTGTTGGACGCGCGCGCCGCACAGGCGTTTTTAAAAGCGCTGCCTTCGGCAGCCCGGCGCAAAGGCGAAGAGCTCTTTCGGATGGGCTGCGTTCAAAGTGTGAATCCGGAAACACCGGGGAGCGCTTATTTCTGTGATGTGCTGGATGACCAAATGCACCGGGTAGATTTGTATCACGATCGGTTTGAGGGGTGGGAGGGGAATTGCTCGTGCGCGGAGGAATCTAAGTGCTGCCATGTTTTCTCCGCAATGAGCGCGCTTTTGGCCGAGCATCGAACTGCTACAGTTCGCAGCCTGAGCTCAAGCTCCCCCCGTACGGCCGAGGCAATGGCTGCCTCCCGGCCAAAACAAGATCCCGAGGCCGGAAGTGAACTGACCCGGCGTCTCATCGTGGCGCTGGACCGTAATCTCAAGCAACAGGAAAAACAGTATATAGCTACAGTCCACAGTGTTTATTTGCGATCCAAAGGAAGCCGCCGAATCACCATTTGGGATTTGCAGCAAATGGGCTTTCGAGTTCCTGGTTACGGCTGGGATGGTCTGAAAATTTGGCCGGTATTTCCGGCAAACGAGCATGAGTTCTGGCTTTATGTAGCAAACTGCGCCCTGGGACACAGTCTTACTATTCCAGAGTTCATGCTTCCAATAACGGACCTGGAGCCCATTCAGAAGCGCCTCGCGCAATGGGAGCGTTCGCAAGCGATCCTGGATTGGACCCAAAAACTGGCTGCTTGCAATTTCCAACCGCAGTCTTCGCCTGCAACTTCAAAGGCGGAAACAGATCTCAGGCTGGTCATTGGCGATCGCGAGTTGCGTTTGCAGCGCAAACCAGCCGGACAGACGGATTTTGAATATTTGAAACAGGGCCGGTTTCGGGCTTTTGGCAACGATTATGATCAGGGCCTGGTAGTATTGACCAACGAAGCCGAAGTAATCTGGCAGTTTTTTACCCATTTGTTTCAGCAAGGAATGCGAGTTCGATACTCTTACTTCGACACGAAAACTTTGCGCATGCTCGGCCGATTATTGCGCATGCGCCAGCTCGATAGTCGAATCGTGAATTGGCGCGGCGAACCATTGGCGCGCCCGATCGAGCCGCTACGCTGGGAATTGCAACCCGCGCTCGGGGAGAAAGATGATTATTCTTTGCGGTTGGTGAAGAATGACGGAACGCCGGCTCCCCAGTTCCTGTCCATTCTGCCCGGCCGGCCAGCACTTTACCTGAATGAAGAAGCAGTTTACACGGGCCCCTCGCAACAATTGGGCATTGTTGATCCCTCAGAAGAGAATCGGATTCCAGCGCCCGCTCTTGAAGCACCTTCGGGTGTCGAGTTCTTGCGGTCTATTGGCGTGGAACTCCCCGCGCGCATTCGTGAGCAGCTTCAAATGCTTCCTTACCAGGTTGCAATTGATTGTCAGCTAAAACCGATTTATTTGGAGAGCAATACCGAGGAGTGTATCGTTTCGGTGCTCGCCGAAGCGACAGATGGCACCCAACAAACCTGGACAGGCGAATACTGGACTCAGACAGTCGGACGACCCCCGCGCAAGGAAAAACCCCAGCGAGGCACAATCAAAGTCTACGATCGAGCAAGCCTTGAGCCGATTCCTGCTTTGCTCGAACCATTGAATTTGAAATCTTCAAGCTATAGTCATGCGCTGGCAGTGCGTGTAACGAAAAAATTTCCCGAGGTTTTTGCCGCCTGGGTCAAAACCGTCCCTTCTCACATTATTCTTCGGCTGGGGGGCGAGTTGGCCTCGCTGGCAGGGCAGGACGTAGCCGGCCGGGTCACACTCGACGCTACAGAAGCGGGAATTGACTGGTTCGACTTACGGGTAGTGCTGGACGTTTCTGACACGACTTTATTGCCTGGTGAGATCAAGGCGTTGCTCAATGCAAAGGGCGGTTATGTCCGACTGGAGGGGAAAGGTTGGCGCCGGTTGCGGTACGATCTGAGCCAGGAAGAAGATGAGCGCCTGGCCCGGCTTGGACTGAGCCCGCGAGAATTGACAGCGGAGCCACAACGGCTTCATGCTCTTCAATTAGCCGATGACGCGGCCAGGAAGTTTTTGCCTGAGCAACAGGTAGCCCAGATCCAAAGGAGGGTGAGTGAAATCAAGACCAGGGTATCACCGGACCTTCCAGAAGGTGTGACTGCCCAGTTGCGGCCGTATCAACTGCATGGCTTTCATTTCCTGGCCTACCTATCGACGAATCGGTTTGGCGGAATCCTTGCAGATGACATGGGCTTGGGTAAAACACTGCAAACACTCGCATGGCTTCTGTGGTTGCGAAAAGACGCGACGCGCAAACCTCAGAAGACCACCGACGCGTCTGACACGACTGTTCCGGGGCCTGGCAAAACTCAGGTGTCCGAGGGCACTTCCACAGGGTCAACTTGCTTGCCTTGTCTGGTCGTCTGTCCCAAAAGTGTAATGGACAACTGGAAGGCCGAAGCGGAGCGCTTCACCCCGGGGCTGCGGGTAAAGCTCTGGCCGGCCAGCGAGTTGCAAGGTTTTTGTCAACAGTTGGCCAGCGCCGATCTTCATGTGCTCAACTATAGCCAGTTGCGGCTGCTTGGAGATGCTTTAAAGCCGGTGCGCTGGCTGGCCGTGATTCTCGACGAGGGTCAATACATCAAGAACCCTAATTCCCAAACGGCGCAAACCGCCCGAGCTCTATCTGCGGAGCACCGGCTCATTTTGTCCGGAACGCCGATAGAGAATCGTCTGCTGGATCTGTGGAGTTTGATGGGTTTTGCCATGCCTGGCGTGCTCGGCAGCCGGGCGCAATTCGCCAGGTTACACGACGCCAAGGGTGACCCCTTTGCCCGCAGCCGTCTTGCCGCGCGGGTTCGTCCTTTTGTTTTGCGCCGAACCAAAAACCAGGTGGCCAAAGATTTGCCCGACCGCATCGAGGAGGATCTGTTTTGTGAGATTGAAGGCGAACAACAACTCCTCTACCGGGCCGAGCTTAAACGCGCCCAGCAATTATTGTTAGGTGTCAAAACACAGCAAGAACTGGCTAAACAACAATTTCATTTCCTCACCTCACTGTTGCGACTGCGCCAGATTTGTTGCGACCCCCGTTTGATTAAGGCCGATTGCTCCGAAGTCGGGGCAAAAACGGAGGCTCTCCTGGATCTGCTCGAGCCATTAATGGAAGAAGGGCAGAAGGTGCTTGTTTTTTCGCAGTTCGTCGAGATGCTGAATTTGCTGCGACCAGCGCTGGCTGAACGCAATTGGCCGCTCTTTTCGCTAACGGGCGAGACCGAGAATCGGGGCGCATTAGTCGAGGAATTTCAAAAAACCGAGGGACCGGCCGTGTTCTTGATCTCTCTGAAGGCGGGGGGCTTCGGTCTAAACCTCACAGCCGCGAGCTACGTGGTCTTGTTTGATCCGTGGTGGAACCCCGCCGTGGAAAATCAGGCGATTGATCGGACACATCGTATTGGCCAAACCAATAAGGTGATCGCCTATCGTTTGCTCATCAAGAAAAGTATCGAGGAAAAAATCCGGGAGCTTCAAAAACAGAAAAAGGCTTTGGCACAAGACGTTCTCGGAGAAGAGAAATTCGCCCAAAGTCTGACGCTGAATGATTTGCACTTCCTTTTCTCTGATTAGAACAACGCGTAACCAAGCCGGCGGACTCATGTCATTCTCGCAACGGTTTTGAGTCTGGTTTTGAAGCGTCACTTCCCGCTAGTTTTCGTTTCTGTCGCTGCCGGGAGGGGGCTAAGTTTGCTCAGCAAGGCTTTGGGATCACGCTGGAACTTCTCTTTGCAATCGTCACAACAAAATGCAATCACTTTACCATCGTGAAACACAGTCTTGCCTGGATCCACTGCCTTACCGGATACAGGGCATTGAGCATTGATGGGGGCGGAATTCGTAATTGGGGTGACCGGTGTGCCGACCTCCACGATCGTGCGTTCATGTTTGATCTTTGCATTGAGTTGCGCAATTTCATCTTGCCAAAGTTGCAATTGATCATTGTCAGTGAGCGATTCCGAAAAGGCCTTCGCGGCTGCTGGGGTTACTTTGGTCTGCCAGAGATAAAGTTGTTTCAGTTTCGGAAGTAATTGCAGCTCCTTCAGGCCATGATCCGAGACGTCGGTGGCGTAAAGGTTTAAATATTGCAGTTGGGCAAGACTACTGATGCGGGCCAGACCAGCATCGGTGACGGCTGTTCGCTCCAGATGCAACCGTGTGAGATTTGGCATGCGGGCGATTTGGATCAGTCCTGCATCGCTGACTTTCGTCCCGGCGAGGTCCAGCCACCGAATGTTTTTGCTCAGCGGTTCGAGCCGAGCCAGGGCAGCATCCCCAAAATTGGCTCCGGCAACACTGGCGTTGCATTGGAGCCATGGTTCGTTGGGCGATAGGGTGGACAGAACAATATCGAGATCATCGCCAAGCTTCACGATCAGAGGTTGGATTTCGTTCAACGGCCTGGGTGGAACGTTGCTGGCGATCAGCTCTGCATTGCCGAATCGAGCGTGGAGGGTTCGGAGGATTTTTGCAGGCGGGTTCAATTGTCCGACCTTCTTTTCTGACGGCGCGCCAGCATCAATCCACCATTGCACGAGGTTGATTTGGTCCGCAGCAGGTTGTGGTTTGCCTTCCGGAGGCATGTGTTCCTTTTGTTCAAGCGGCAGCCGGAGCCGCGCCAACAAACTGCTTTCACCAGCCTTTCCTGCTACGAGGACAGGGCCGGATTTCGCTCCCTTCAAGATCCCGGCCAATGAATCGAGTCGAAGGGCGGATTCGGATTTCTCCGGGCCATGGCAGCCAAAGCAATTGTCCCGCAGCATAGGCTTGACTACGTCATCAAAGGCCCGCAGGTCGGCAATTGATATGGGCTTGGCCTTTTGCGGAATCTTTGACCCGACGAAAAGCGACCGCAACGGCTCTGGAGCGAAGCGAACGAGATAATCGCTTCCGTGAGTCAGAGAGCCCCCGAAATGGCTGGCGACAACCAAAACAAGAATCGTCGAAAAAAGAGAAAAACGATAAAGCCGTTTATAATCGAGCCAGTAAAAAAGTCCAGTGATGGCGCAAGCCGTTGCCGTTCCGATTCCAGTCCACTTGTGCCATTGCAGCAAGCGGTCTCCGTAGCTGCCGCCTACGGACAGCAGCCAGCCACAGAGCGCGGTAAAGATGGCCATAGGGACGGCAAGCGCCAAAATAAACCGAGAGCTCGCGTTCGCACCTTTGAACCGAGGATAGCGCGCGAGCCATTCCAATATTGCCAGCAAGACGATCAGCCCAATGGGCAGATGCACCAGCAACGGGTGAAGATGGCCGAAAAACTGGGTCATTTACGACAGCCCAGTCCCAGTGTTCATGATGGCTCGAATAGGAACAGCTTGCGCTTCCGTGCCCGTCAGCCGCTGGTCCAATCCCTGGAAGCTGTAAGTCAGGCGTTTGTCATCGATGCCCATCAAGTGCAGAATCGTCGAATTGATATCGCGGATATGCACTGGGTCGCGGACGATGTTATAACTAAAATCATCGGTTTCGCCATGGACGAGGCCACCCTGAATTCCGCCACCGGCCATCCACATCGTGTAACAGCGCGGATGGTGATCGCGGCCATAGTTGTCCCGTCGAAGCTCACCCTGGCAATAAACCGTACGGCCAAACTCACCACCCCAGACGACCAGCGTTTCGTCGAGCATCCCCCGTTGTTTCAGATCCAGAATCAAGCCTTTGCAAGCCTGATCAACGTCCCGGCATTGTAATGGCAAATCCCGCGGTAGATCACCGTGATGGTCCCACTCGCGGTGAAGCAGTTGGACGACGCGCACCCCGCGTTCAATAAGCCGCCGCGCCAGGAGGGCGCTGGCTGCGAATGTGCCGGGCTTGGTTACCTCGGGGCCATAAAGGTCTAATACTGATTTTGGTTCACCTGAAATATCAGTTAATTCCGGGATGGAAGTTTGCATTCTAAACGCCATCTCGTATTGGGCGATACGAGTTTGGATTTCAGGATCGCCGCTGCTCTCGAATGTGGCCTGATTGAGCTTAGCCAGTCCGTCGAGCATCGCGCGGCGAGCCTCTGGGCTTACGCCGGACGGGTTGTTGATATAAAGCACTGGATCGCCCTTGGCACGAAGGGCCACACCCTGATGTTTGGACGGAAGGAAGCCGGAGCCCCACAGTCGTTGATAGAGTGCTTGAGCATCTCGCTTGGCGGACCAACTCGGTGTCATTACCACAAAGGCTGGAAGATTTTCCGCTTCGCTACCCAGGCCATACGAAAGCCATGCCCCAATACTCGGTTTGCCTGGAACCTGATTTCCAGTGAGGATAAAAGTTGAAGCAGGATCATGGTTGATCGCCTCGGTATACACACTGCGAATGACCGCGAGATCGTCCACCACCTGTGCGGTATGAGGTAACAGTTCACTGACCATTGTTCCGCACTTGCCATGCGGGGCGAATTTGTAAATAGATGGCGCAACGGGAAACCGTTTTTGCCCGGAAGTCATAGTTGTAAGCCTTTGGCCATTGCGGATCGAATCAGGCAAATCGGCATCGAAGAGATCCGCCAAACGCGGTTTGTAATCCCACAAATCGATTTGGGACGGGGCGCCGTTCATGAAAAGGTAAATCAGGCGGCGCGCTTTGGGCGCGAAATGAGGAAGGCCGGGGAGGCTGGGATGGGCCCGGCCGGCGCGTATGCCACCCGCGGCCCGGAACAAGCCTGGAAACATCAACGATGCCAGCGCGATGCGACCGGCGGCCAGGCCGGAGTTTTTGAAAAACGTTCTCCGCGTCTGCCCCCGAATAAACCAATCAAGAGGATCCATAAATTTACAATCAATTCCTGGTGACAACTTCGTCCAGGTTTAGCAACAGGTTTGCGACCATGGTATAGGCGGCGAGTTCTGTGGGTGAAACATCGGTGGGCGCGGTGGATTCGCCTATGGAGATGGCTTTCTTTGCAGCCTCGGTGTCGGCCTTGTAGTGGCTCAGTTCAGCGGTCAAAGTTTCTCTCAAAATAGCGCTCTCCTTGCTGGTGGGCGGCCGGGCTGTTGCGAGCCGAAATCCGTATTGAAGGCGGTCGTCATCGGCCGCGCCCCCCTCGTGGAGCATGCGGTAACCAAGCTGTCGCGCGGCTTCGAAGTACTGCGGGTCGTTCATGGTGACAAGGGCCTGCAAAGGTGTATTTGTGCGCTCCCGGCGCGCGCGGCATTGTTCGCGCGAGGGCGCATCAAAGGTGACCATTGAAGGAGGAGGCGCTGTCCTTTTCCAAAACAGATAAAGGCTCCTGCGGTAGAGAGCATCCCCGTGATCCTGGGAATACTTGGCGGTGTTACTTGCGGTATAGCCAACTGCTTCCCAAATTCCGGGCGGTTGGTAAGACCGAACTCCGCGCCCGCCCATTTTCAGGTTTAACAGGCCACTCAATGCGAGGGCATTATCGCGCAGTTCCTCTGCATCCAGCCGATAGCGTGGGCCATGGGCGAGCAGCCGGTTTTCCGGATCGATTGCCGCAATGGCTGGCGTAATCCGCGAATCCTGCTGATAAGTTGCCGAGGTGACGAACGAACGAACGAGATGTTTGACGTCCCAGCCAGTTCGAATGAACTCGGTTGCGAGCCAGTCCAGTAGTTCAGGATGGGATGGCCATTCGCCCTTGGTTCCAAAATCTTCCGAGGTTTTGACGATGCCCACTCCAAAAATCTGCTGCCAGAATCGATTCACGGTGACGCGAGCAGTGAGCGGGTGCCTGGGATCCACCAGCCAGCGCGCAAACGTGAGCCGATTGGTCGCGTCAGATGCGGGCAAAGGGGGAAGCACCGAAGGTACGCCCGGACGAACCTCTTCCCCGTGTTTGTCATACTGGCCACGAACCAAAACCCAAGCCGGGCGTGGTTTCTCAAGTTCCTGAGAAACCATCGTGCTGACTACTTCCTTATCAACTGCGTCCCTTTTTTTCCGGGTGGTTCTTAATTCCGCGCGCACACCTTCCAGGCCGGAGAGGGGATCGGAATAGGCGTTTGCGAGGTAATGATGAAGAAGTTTATCCTTTTCTGCTTCGCTCAATGTGCCGGCCTCTTTTTTGAGCAAACTTTGTATTTCCTTGGGGGCGCTGGATTTATCCCCGAGCGAACGTTCGAGTTTCTCCCACGCCAGCAATGAACGCGCGGGATCTTCTGAAGCTGCATCCAGCGTGACGAGCCCAGCTTTATCCCACCATGCTTTGCCATCAAATTGGGTAAAGGCCATGCCGGTGATCTTCGTTCCGGGGCGAAGGGCAAAAGCGGTAGTATCAACCTCTAGTCGCACCCACTTGCCCGTTTCTGGCAAGGGACCGATTTGGACCTTTTCCGTGGTTCCCTTTTTGCCATAGCCAATGAGGTCCGCGTCCCCCCAATTGGCGCGAAATCGCCAATCATCGGTGTGATATTGCAACATAATGGCCTTGGGTGGATCTTTAGGATCGAGGTAAACATATGCAAATAGTTTACCGCTCGTCCCAAAGGTAAGAGGCGCTTCACAGTTAGGAAACGAAACCTGATGCAATCCTTTACCAGATCGAACCAATGATCGTTCTCCGCTAAACACCTGTCCCTCTGTGCCGGTGGCCCACTTATTCGGTTCGTTGCCTTCGTTGACAACCGGTTCCGCTTTGACAGGGAAAGAGTCTTCAATCCAAACGATTTCTTTCGGTTCGGATTTAGTTCCATTTGTCATGGAGGCTGGATCAATGTATTTGAGGGAAGCCACCGTCTCGTTCCGTTTTTTCTCCAGATCGGTTATTTGGGAGTCGTAATCAGCCATCCGTTTTTCCTGTTCCGGGGTGGGCAGCTTCAGGGTCGGAGGGGGCAGGAGCGCATTGCCGTCCATCGCTTTTTCGGAGATGTTGTTGAAGATAGAAAAGACCTGGTAAAACTCCTTCTGCAAAATAGGATCAAATTTGTGATCGTGACATACAGCACAACCCATGGTTAAACCGAGCCATGCGCCGGAAGTAGCCTCGACGCGATCCACCGCGTAGCGGACCTGGAACTCCTCGTCGATGGCGCCGCCTTCACTCGTGGAAACGTTGCAGCGATTGTAGCCCGAGGCAATCTTCTGCTCGCGAGTGGCATTGGGGAGCAGATCCCCCGCAAGTTGCCAAATCGTAAATTGATCGAAAGGCAAATTGTGGTTAAAAGCTTCTACCACCCAATCACGATAAGGCCAAAGGGAACGCTCGTTATCCAGGTGCAACCCATGTGTGTCGCCGTACCTTGCAATGTCCAACCAATAACGGGCCATGTGCTCGCCATAATGTTGCGAGCCCAGCAAACGGTCGACCAGTCGCTCATACGCATCCGGTTTGGTGTCGGCCATAAAGGCTTCCACTTCGGCCGGGGCAGGTGGCAGGCCAGTAAGATCAAGCGTCACGCGGCGAATCAAGGTTTGTTTTGGCGCTTCGGGTGACGGTTGAAGTTGCTTTGATTCCAATTTCGCCAGAATAAAGTGATCCAGCTCATTTCGTGACCAATCGGTTTTTTTAACGGGGGGCGCAGCCTGTCGAATAGGCGGCTCGAAAGCCCAGTGTTTTTGGTACTTCGCGCCTTGTTCTATCCACTTTCCGATCAGGGCCACTTGTTGCGGATTGAGCTTCTTGCCCGAATCCGGCGGGGGCATCATCACTTTAGGATCCACAGAATTGATCCGCCGCCAAAGTTCGCTGCCTTTAAGGTCGCCACCTTTGACCGCAGGTTTGCCTTTATGCAAAGCCACTGCGCCGTCCGGGGTGTCCAGGCGCAATTCGGCCTTTCGTTTGTTGGCGTCAAATCCGTGGCAAGGAAAACAGGTGTCGGAAAACAAGGGACGAATGTCGCGATTGAAGCGCACTGCTTCCTCGGTCGAACTGGCAGCAAAGGCTGCGCCAGCGAAAGCCATCCAACATGCCACGCATAAAAAGACGTATATGCAAAAGGCTTCAGACCGGGTTTTTCCTTGTACTTGACTCAATCTCATTCCAGCAAAGGCCGTATGACTCAGAATAGCTTTACAGGACAATTTCACAAGTTGAAAATTCCTCCTCCTTCGTCAAAATCACCGCGGACCGCAGGCCAGCTCTCTCCTCCCAGTCTCCCGGAGAAGAGCTTAGTGTCTCCAGCCTGTAACGGCTGCGGAGGACGGGCGAAGGAACAGTAAGAAAAAAAAGAATTTTACCACAGATGGCACGGATGACAGGATCGAGACGAGTGCGGTCGGAATTGAAAGGGACCAGAAATTTTTGACAAAGCTAGAGAACTTTTGGGAGCGTGGATTCCGTGGCAGTTTGTTCTCGAAGCGCGCTGCGTCTGGGCTTGGGAGGTCGGGCGCATTCGCAATGTTTTTGGCATTCCTTGGCACTTGCTTTTTGGCGTCCTTGGCTAAAGTCTCTTGGCGAGTAATGGACATAGGTGATTTCAATGGGTTCTCACTCAAGGCCAACCGTCCGGCTGAAAGGCCGGGGTCGCGCGTTCCGCAGCAGTCTCGCACTCATTGCCCTGGCCTGCCTATACGGGGCGTTAGACCTCAATGCAACACACCATCATATGTTTGGACTATTCAAAAAGAAAAAGCAGGTAGACGAGAGGTTCTCGCAGCCGCTCTCACCCGAAGCAGACAAGTTCCTCGCCGAGGCGCTGGAGGAGTATGGTCAGAAGGAGGACGCACTGGAGCAAGGTTGGCGTTTGAGCGCCTGCGCCGAATACGCGCTCAACGACGAGACCGGGCTTTTCCACATGAAACTTGAGGATGGCAAGACTTGGGAAGCGGACGCGCAGATCCTCGGCAGTTTCAACGAAGATGACCAAACATGGCAGTGGGCATGGGGCAATTCGGACTGTGCTGAGATATGGTCGCGCGACAGCAAAGTCGTGCGGGAAACCGGGCAGCAACTGGATATTTGGTACCTTCACGAACTGCCGATGCAGCCGATGCCAGGACCGGAGTTTGTTGCGTATTTCTGCGCCATCGGTATGAAGGCATCGGTCTCCACTGGAATGTTCGAGGCGCGCCAAGGTTCGATTGTTATCTTCGTCATGCTTAAGAATTTGAGGTGGATAACAGGCGAAGCGCATTCCTCGGCCGCCGCCGCGGCTCATCAAAGACAAGAATTGGAACTGACTGACGGCATCCGGAAAATAAAAGCGGGCCAGGACGATCTGATTCCACAATGGAACAAGCTTTTTGCTGAGTCGGAGGTTTATGTCCTCAGCATTGCCAAGGACGATCCATCGAAGCTCATGGTTCTCGGGCCAAAAGACTCCAAAAACCTGATCGCCGTCTTCACGGACAAGGCGAGTCTTGATAAAGCCGTCGCTGATCGTCATGACATCCTGTTTCCCCTTTCGATCAATGGCCGGGCTTTGCTGGAACAAGCCCGCGACAGCGGGCGTGGACTCATCATTAACCCGACGGACGAATCAGCCGCCGTTCCACTTCCGCCCCACATGATGCCCGTGTTTTTAGAAGGACTCAGTATTGCATGAGGTCCAGGATTTCATTGAGCAATTAGTGTTTTCGTCCCAAAGGGTTTGGAGAGAAAGAAGGGGTTACGAAATGACAGGGAGGGAATTAACAATGAAGCCGCGGGCTATCACCAAAAGGTGCGAGCGAAATTGCTAACTGGATTCAATAGCATACTACTCGCTTTGTTTTGCTCAGTTCCAGCCGCACTCGTTCCGCCGTTTGTAATGGATCGCGTAGGCTACTATCACACCGAGAGTGCGTTGGCGATTGCTTACACGGCCGGGCTTTGCACCGGAATCAGTCTGATCATTTTCGTCCTTTTCGATATCGCAATATTGAGGCTGCAATGAACTTTCTGCGACGACACCGCGAGGCGACAATCATCATCCCACTTATTCAAGACTAATTTGGATATTCAACTCTGAATCAATTCCGGCCTCGCAACGGATAATGTTCTATTTTGTTGCGGCCGGGTCCTGCTTCTTCCCGGCTTCAGCCGGGTGTTTCGCCAGAAAACTCTTCAAGCTGGACAGGAACACAGGGTTGGACATCGCAGTCATGTGATCGGCCTCTGGAATAACCACGATTTTCAGGTTGGCCATGACGCCATCGAGCTTGTCCACCCCGGCCTTGAGTGGATCTTTTTCTCCAATCAAGGCCAGAGTGGGAATCCGATTGGAGCGCAGTTGCTCCTTCGTGATGGTGAAAGCTCCCATGCTGCGGGCGACCGCCGCCAGGGCTTTCGGGTTGTTGAACGTGAGAAACATCTGGCTCGCAGCTTGAATACGTTCCTCGCTGGGAGGCGGCTCTCCCTTGGGGTTAAGGAAAGAGATCAGCGGGCCCATGCCTTTTCCCTGCTCCAGCGACTCGGCCAATGCGGTGAGCACGGAACGATCGTCATCGGCCTGCGACCAGCCTGCGCCGCCCAGCGTCGCCGTCACCAGGCGCTCCGGATGTGTCACCAACAGTTTGTCCGTGATGAACCCGCCCATGGAATAACCCACCACGTGGGCCTTTGGCAGCTTCAAGTGATCCATGAGCGCCACTCCATCGTCCACGAACTTGATGCCGTAGTCGGCCGCGTTGGTCAGTTTCTCGCTTTGTCCGTGCCCGCGGTTATCCAAGGCAATCACTTGGTAGCTCTGTGCCAGGGCTGGCAGGACGCCCGGCATCACCCAGTTCATCTCGATGCTCGCGCCGAAACCGTGAATCAGGATCACCGGCTCGCCTTGGCCCTGCACCGTGTAATGCAATTTGACGCCGCCGGAGACAAAGAAGGCATCTTCCGCAAAGACGGTCGCGCAGCCGACCAGCAACAACGCCAGCCACAATGGCGCAATCAACAGTGGCCGATTCTTTCGTGAGTTGTCCTCTTTCAGTGGTGAGTGCATGCCCATGATTCTGCCCCAAATGGAAGGCGGACGCCACTGAAGAATCAAGGATGGTAAGGCGAACATGGGCTAACCATTTCAGGGTCGGAAACGGAACTTAGTGGATCGGTGCAAGTCCGAGTAGCGGCCTCCCGCTTGGGACAATTAGTCCTTGACATTTTAAACCGACCCTATAGAATTTTAACATGAAGCCTGAGCAGGAAGCCCCTTTGAAGTGGGGCGATTTAAGGAACTCCGCTCAGCGCTCAGGAGTTCTTATCCTAAGTTTGCGAATGGTTGTAATTATGATGGGTGTCATGTGGATTGCTTCGTACCAGGCATCTGCGGACCAAGCGATTAGCCAGGACCAAGTGATTAGTCACGACGGGACGTTCAACACGATCGTCAATAACAATGGCAATCCCGAGGCTTCCTCATTCATAACGGGTCTGGGTACGTGGCAAGTAAACGATTTCTCATTTTGGATGCAATATCAGGAAACGGTGACTGCGCACTTGTATGGGAATGCTGGTGGAAGTCCTGGTTTGGAATTATGGACGAGTTCGCCCGTCCAGGCTGGAAGCGGTCCGACGTTTGAGCAGGTCCACTTTAGCGTCGGTGGACTGACACTGACAGGGGGCACGCGATACTGGCTAGGGGTGACGGTTCTTGGCAGCACGTACTTCGCACAGGAGACTAACGTTTCCAGATTCGCGACGAGCGGCGGTTATGTTGTATTGTCAGGATTTCAGGAAAACAAAGGGAATGGTTGGGCAGATTATAATCCAGGCCATGCGTCCACATTTACTTTTGGGGTTAATGCAACGGTAGTTCCCGAACCGTCACCCGCGAAACTTGGAATCCTCTTTTTTGGCTTGATGGCAGCGGGTGCAATAAAAAGACGGGCCAGTCTGCGCTCAATTCTTCATGCTGCTGAGACTGCTCGCGAGCAAATCCAAAAAGAGGGAATTCTACAAACGAAGACGTGCCTCATGAACAGGTCATCGAGCAACTCAGCCGGCGCGCCTTTTTGAAGGCTCAATAATTTGACAGAGCGCGTGTTACTGAGCAAGGCTACAGGGAGGTCGACAGGACATTAGACATCGATCCATCAACCAAGACGTCCTGACACTCCTTTTTCCTTGCCTCTCTTACCCACTCGACGCCTATTAGCGCATGCGAGCTCTTCCTCACACCCGCTCCTGTTTCGTTTGTGGCGAGTCCAATCCCATTGGGATGAAGCTTCGCTTTGTAACAGATGGGCGCTTTGTCCAAACGCGGTTTGTTCCAAGTCCTGAGCATATTGGTCTCAAGCAGACCGTGCACGGGGGCATTGTTAGCACATTACTTGATGAGATGATGGCTTGGGCATGTGCTGTGCAAACGAAGCGTTTCGCTTTTTGCGCAGAGCTTACCGTTCGCTTTCTCAAGCCATTACGGCCAGGTGTTGAAGTGGTGGCGCGCGGAGAAGTCGTGGCTAACCGTCGTGACAAGCTTTTTGAAGCGAAAGCTGAGGTCCAGGACTCCAACGGCGCCATTCTGGCCACGGCGACCGGCAAATACTTGCCAGTGAAGAAGGCGGAGGCAGCGGAGATGGTGACCGATCTGGTGGGTGATCCTGCGTTTTGGTTTGGGATGGATTAAACTTTTCTTTGCCTCGAGCCTGCTCCTATCGCACAAATGAAGAATGGCTTGACTGAATAGCCCGAGCTTTGATGAAAATTATTACCGATCCACATTGCACCGAATATGAAAAGCCGGGACACCCAGAGCGCCCAGCCCGAATCAGTAAAACCGTCGAAAAGCTACGGAGCCAAAAGGAACTATCGATCATTTGGAGCAAGCCCGCTTCCGTTGAACCAGGGGTTCTCCTGCGGGCACATACTGCTCAGCATATTGAGCGGTTGTCCCAGCCGGGAGATTTTGACGCTGATACCTCGTACTTTCCAAACATTCAAACGCATGCCAAATCGGCAGTGGGCGCAGGTCTCGAAGCACTCAAAGCTGCGCGCGCAGGTGAAACGGCGTTCAGCTTGATGCGTCCTCCGGGGCATCATGCCACGCGGAACCGCGCAATGGGATTTTGTTACTTAAGCAATGCCGCCATTGCTGCGCTCGAGGCACTCGCCACCGGCACGAAGCGGGTGGCGGTGTACGATTTTGACGTCCATCATGGCAATGGAACGGAGGCTATTTTGGTCAACCAGCCTGGCTCCGCCTTCTATTCCATTCACCAATATCCTTGTTACCCCGGCACCGGGGGAAGAAATGTGGGCGACAATTGTTATAACTATCCGGTGTCACCGCATACGCCTCGCGCAGAATATCGCAAGGTACTCACCAGCGCATTCGAACAACTTGGCAAATTTAAACCAGAATTGGTGGTTGTTTCTGCGGGTTTTGATGCTTATGCCCGCGACCCTCTGGCACAGGAGACTTTGGAGGCCGAAGACTATTATTGGCTTGGCCAAAAAATGCGCAGTTTGGGTGTCCCAGTATTCAGCCTGCTTGAAGGAGGCTACAGCGATGACCTGCCGGAGCTGATTCTTGCCTACCTCAAAGCTGTGGACGGAAAGTGAGACTTGTTTCGCCACTCCAGCCCAGATCCGTTTCAGGCGCTAATTCACCAGTGTCACGGGCCAGTACGCGATACTGGCGGATTTGAAACGAAAGTCCCTTGCCATCCTGGAGTGACATCTGCGCATATTCTTCCTTACTCATGCGGGCGCGCAGGATTAAGCCGCTAGGGAGTTCCAACTCGAGGCGCAGCATGACGCCGAGAAAATAGGTGCGCCGGAGCACGCCCTGGTAGCGATATTGACTGACATCACCCGAGACCTGAACAGCGTAGGGACGAAACCCGATGCGCATTTTCTGGCCTTCAGCCAGGTTGTGAGCTGGGAACTCCAGCTCACCCAGACGGGCTTTTCCACCCTGGACTTCCAACTCCAGGACATTCATGACGCCGATGAATCGGGCCACAAATTCATTGGACGGTTGTTCATATACTTCGCGCGGAGTACCGACTTGTTCGAGCCTTCCCCGTGAAAAAATCACAATCCGATCAGCCAATTCGAGAGCCTCCTCCTGATCATGAGTGACGAAAATTGTAGTGACGTTTAATTCCTGGTGCAGCTTCACGAGCCATTCGCGCAATTCCTGGCGGATCTTGGCGTCCACCGCGCCAAAAGGCTCATCCAACAACAGAACCGATGGCTTGGGAGCGAGCGCACGGGCAATGGCGACTCGCTGGCGTTGCCCGCCTGAGAGCTGGTGTGGGTAGCGGTTTTCGAGATCTTCCAGTCCAAAGAGTGTTAGCAATTCAGCAACCCGCTCTTTGGTGTCTTTCCGCTTCCATTTCTTGACGTTCAACCCAAACGCGATGTTCTTGAAGACGTTCATGCTCTTGAACAGCGCGTAATTTTGAAATACAAACCCGATGTTTCGTTTCTGGACCGAGAGATCATTTACCCGCTGTCCGCGGATGAAAAGATCTCCGCCGGTCGGCACTTCCAGGCCCGCAATCATTCGCAGGACTGTGGTTTTGCCTCCGCCGCTGGGGCCAAGCAGCGCCATCAACTCACCTTCACGCACCGAAAACGTGACGCTGTTCACAGCCGCCACTTCGCCAAACCGCTTGGTGACATCTCGTAGTTCGATGCTCATGATACCAGGCAATCCGAAAAGGAACCCAATGTAATGGGCCCAAACGTCCCCTGAATAGAGACGGTTTTTACCTTTGGCATTTCATTGTGCCGATGTGTCCCGGATATCGTCATGGTTCATTGGTTTGCTTCAATGCGTCACTGCTCGTTGGGCTTTTTCGAAGTCCCGCTCTTGTTTCCACTCAAGGAAAGTCTTAATGGCCAAGGTAAACAAAGCGAGCAGCGCCAGCAAGCTTGCGACCGCAAAGGCCGCTTGCGCGTTGTATTCGTCGTAAAGTTTTCCAACGCGCAACGGCATCGTTTCGGTCTGGCCTGTGATGTGCCCGGAGACAACCGACACGGCGCCAAATTCACCCATCGCGCGCGCATTGCACAGGACGATTCCGTAGAGAAGCCCCCACTTCACCGAAGGCAAGGTCACATGCCAGAAAGTTTGCCAACCATTAGCGCCCAACGTCAACGCTGCTTGTTCCTGCTCGGTGCCCGTGGCCTGCATGACAGGAATCAACTCGCGGGCAACGAATGGAAAAGTAATGAACACAGTGGCCAGGACGATGCCAGGCACGGCGAAAATGATCCTGATATTATGCGCATCCAGCCAGGCGCCGAAAAATCCTTGAAGGCCAAATAGGACCACGAACATGAGCCCAGCCACCACTGGCGAAACCGAAAAGGGCAAGTCAATGAGCGTGATCAGTATCGATTTTCCAGGGAACCTGAACTTTGCAATTGCCCATGCGGCCGCTAAACCAAACACCACATTCAGGGGAACGGAAATACCCGCGACAAGCAGAGTCAGCCGAATTGCTGCCCAGGAATCAGGATGGGTTAAGGCGCTCCAATAGAACGTCCACCCTTTCGAGAACGCCTGGGCGAAAACATTGAATAAAGGCAAGAGGAGAAACAAAAGAGAAAATGCTAATGCGACAGTGATCAGGAACCATTTGATCAGAGGCAGCTCTTCTGTGCCTCGCTGAGATTTCTTAAGCGCCTCACTATTGTGATTAGAGATGGTCGAAGGCATTGGCGTATCAAATTAGTGCTCGAATCGACTAGACCATTGTTCGAGCAGATTTATCGCCGCGAGCAGCATGAATGAAAAGACGAGTAGAACCACTGCCAATGCGACTGCACCGGCATAATCGTATTCGTCCAGGTGCATGACAATCAGGTAGGGAGCAATCTCGGTTCTGAAAGGTTTGTTCCCTGAAATAAATACGATCGATCCGTATTCGCCTATGGCACGCGCGAATGCGAGCGCAAAGCCGGTCAGCACGGATGGGGCGAGCGATGGGGCGATCACACGAAGAAAGGTGCGCATCCGCCCGGCTCCGAGCGTCGCCGCAGCCTCCTCGACTTCGCGCTCCAGATTTTGAAGCACGGGCTGCAGAGTGCGCACCACGAACGGCAACCCAACAAAAGTCAGGGCAATCACAACCCCCAACCGGCTGTAGGCCCCTTCGATTCCCAGGGGCACAAGAAACTGGCCGAGCCAACCACGAGGCGAAAACAAATTGGCTAGCGTCAAACCAGCCACGGCCGTGGGCAATGCAAAGGGAAAATCCACCATCGCGTCGAGCCAGCGGCGGCCGGGGAATTCGTAGCGTACCAATACCCAGGCCAGTAATGTGCCGAAAACTGCATTCCCAACCGCCGCAATGAGGGACGCTCCGAATGTCAGCCGGTAAGCGGCCAGAGCACGCTCGTCGGTTGCCAGGCGCCAAAACTCCGGCCAGGAAAGTTCGCAGGTGCGCACGACCAACCCAGCGAAAGGTATGAGGACCAGCACGCTCAGGTACAGCAACGTGAAGCCCATCGTCAGGCCGAAACCGGGCATTACGCTGAAGTATTTCTTGCTCATGTCGCGGAATCGCCCGCGAAGAGTAATGATACCCTCCCGCCAGTGGAAGCCCTGAATATCTGAGCGGACAAGTTATTGGCGATCAAAGGCTTGACAATGTTGCCTTCTCGCTCCAGCGCCGATTCCCGCTCACGGCCATGAAAAATTACCTCGGCAAGACTCATCGAGGAGTTAATATGACGCAGGGCTGCCAGCGAGCCCAAACGCTGCGTGAAATCTTTTGCCCCTGTCATTTCCTCTCCTTCTGGAGCGCGTGTGCCGGCTCGCTGGCGCAAGGAAGTTCAATCCGTTCTGATAACAGAGGAGCAGATCGCGAGACGCATCCAGCAGATGTCCCGGGAAATCATGCGAGATTTCATCGGGCGCGAAATGGTGGTTGTGTCGTTGCTCAATGGAACCGTGCTTTTCCTGGCTGACTTGATACGCAACCTATCACTGCCTCTGCGCTTGGATTTTATTGGCATCTCCAGTTATGGTGCAGGAACGGAATCGGGCGAGCTTGTCGTTACCAAGGCGCTGCGGTTGGATGTGCAAATGCGCGACGTCCTTCTGGTGGATGATATTTTGGATACAGGAAAAACCATGGTTCGAGTATTGGAACTATTGCGAGCCCTTAAGCCGCGACGAATCAAAATCTGCGTGCTGCTCAATAAGGCCGCTCGCCGGGTCAATCGTATCGAGGCCGACTATGTCGGGTTTGAAATTCCCGATGTGTTTGTTGTCGGTTACGGATTGGACTTTGCCGAACGCTTCCGCAACCTGCCTTTCCTTGGCGTGCTAAAACCCGCCATTTACGAAAACCCCACCCCGGTTATCTCTAAAAAAATCCCCTGAACAAATGATCCTCTCATGCATGTAATGGTGAGCTTTTACTCCTACCTGAAGGATCTTACCGGCTGCGCGCAACTCGATGAGACTATGCCCGAGGGCAGCACGCTGGGAGATCTTGCAAAAAAACTCAGCTCACGTTTTCCAAAACTTGAGCCAATGTGGAATTCCATTTTGATGGCTGTGGGAGTCGATTACCAGGAACGGGGTTACCTCTTGAAGCCGGGCGACCAGGTGTCGTTTTTTCCGCCGGTCCAGGGTGGGTAAGTCTGAACAGAAGGGCGCGAAGTGAATGAAAAAGGCTCGAAACAACGACCGGGATTCAGAAGATGATCCGCGTCGCTTAACTCGATTTTAAGTTTGAAGCGAAATCTGGAAATCACCACCGAGCCGATTGAAGAGGCGGTATTATTGGCAAAACGTTTCATTTCACCACAGGCGGGGGCGGTCGTCTATTTCCTGGGTGTAGTACGGGGAAGCGAGTCTGGCGTGACAATCAGCTCAATTGAATACGAGACATTTGAAAAGATGGCCGAGCATCAGTTTCACCTGCTCTTTGATGAGATCGAAAAACGCTGGCCCATAGAGTCCGTGCGCCTGGTCCACCGGGTTGGCCTTGTGAAAGTGAATGAACCTTCCTTATGGGTCGAGGTAATCGGACCGCATCGTGGCGAAGCCTTTGCCGCCTGCCAATGGCTCATCGACGAAATGAAACGCGTCGTCCCGATTTGGAAAAAGCCGCTGCCCCCCTAAACCTGATTTTCGGTCCACTTCTTCATTCTGCATTCAAGAAATGGTGGGCGCTGAGGGACTCGAACCCCCGACCTACTCGGTGTAAACGAGACGCGCTACCACTGCGCCAAGCGCCCGAAAATATTGATTGTAAACGACTTACGATGATTTTAAAAATGCCATATTCTTGTTGACAACCCCATTTGTCAACCCCTATACTGAAAAAATCATGAATATTACCTCCGAAACAGCCGAAACTAACCCACCGGGAGCGGAAGCCCGCCCCAGCACTAGGCAACTTCTTCTCAAAATTGCGAATTGTCCATGTCTTTACCGCCATAAATCGAATGACACGTATTACGCCATTAAAAAACTCGGGCGCAAGCAAAAAACTCACTCTCTCAATACCAGCGACCGGATAATTGCGCAGCGTCGCCTGAAGGAGTGGCTTGCAAACCTCGACAAAATTGATTCGGAAGCCGAGAAAACAACGGTAACACAACTCCTCGACAAATTTGTTGCGGCCCGCCAAGGCAAGGAGCCAAAGACCAAGAAAACGGAGGCCGGAATCATCAAAGCATTTCGACGCGACTGGTCCTATGACCTCGACCTTCGAGTGTCCAAGGTTCGCCCTTCCATGCTGGATGAGTGGCTCGCAATGCAGGAGTCTCGGCTTGAAAACAGTTCGTATAATCGTTACGCGCTTTTCATAAAGCAACTTTTCGAAATCGCCGTGGCTGACAGAATGATTGCGGACACGGCGAACCCTTACGAGCGAATCAAAAAGCCGTGGAAAAAAATCGAGAAGAAACGGCGCAACTTCCCAACCGTCCAAGAGTTTGAATCTTTGGTTACGGATATTCGAAACGAGCCACTGAATGCGCACGCTGAGGAATCGGCTGATTTTATAGAATTTCTCGGTCGAGCGGGTGTCGGGCAGGCAGAGGCATCGGCTCTGACATGGGGCGATATTGACTGGATTGCCAAGAAAATAAACTTCAGAAGAAAAAAGACGGGTCAACTTTTTTACGTTCCGTTTTACCCGCATCTGGTCCCGCTCCTTGAAAGGTTGCGGGATCGTTTTGAGGGTCCCCCGCCACGAGAACAAAAAGTCTTTTCTATACAAGATGCCCGCAAAAGTCTGAGCAATTCCGCCAAGCGTCTCGGCTACGCTCATTTTAGCCAACGCAATCTGCGCAGTTTTTTGATTATCTATCTTGGGCGACAAGGCATGACCCCAAAGCAAGTCGCAAAGTTTCAAGGGCATTCAGACGGAGGCAAACTTATTTTGGATACTTATTCTGAAGCCTTTTCGGGGGCTGATGAGGCATACGAGGCTGAACGGGTGGCCAGCTTGCCAAGCAAACTGAGCTAATCATAAGGTCATTTTAGCGAAAGCTTCTATCGATTCCCAAGTGATTAATTTTATCCTGAATGCGGGGTTGCATTTAAGCAGCCCCCGTTTTAAAAGCCTACGCACGCTTTTATCCTTAATGCTGAGGATTTCAGCCGTATCTTTGATACTGTAGAGCAGCTTCCGGGTATTCGTTCCATTTTGTTTCGTTAAGTTATCCCGTCCCATATTACCATTATCAGGGGAACTTGGAGGATGGTCAAGAGAAATGCCCCGCGAAGCGAAACGAAACCCAACGAAAGCCAGTGACACTTAAAGCAGGGCAGGCAGCGCAGTCTTACTTATTTTAGTTTCAGCTAGTTCGGGAACTATCGGAACTAGCCCCAGCAGGCAAAAGTATACTTTGGAGGCGTCATGCAAAGCCATGGCAAGAAGAGAAACGGCCCGCCAAAACATAAGAACCGCTGAACACTCGCGGCAATAGTTAAGTAGTGATTATAACTAGTTGGAATAGATGGGAAAGAATCAGTGGCGGATTGTAAGTAAAGGTCTTCAAAGATAGATTAATTCTACCCCCTTATTTTTGAATAATTTAAGACATCTTAATGTGAATATAGGCCCCAAGGGTAGGTTTTATAATTCAGGGTCCAAAATTCGCCGGGGAAGTCAAGTCCCTAAACGGGGCGCTCGGGTTACCTTTAGTTTCTATCTCCCCGCACTTGCTTGCCTAAAGTCAGCGGGTATTATCTATTAGGTAACAATTACGGCCCTTTTCCATACTCTAGCAGTAATCCTACAGCAATTTTAAAGCAATATGTAAGTAATTATCTAGTTTTAAAGAAGGGGCGCAGCCAGCAAGTATATCTATGAATCATGCTAACTACGCCCCGGGGCAAAGGGCCTAATGGTCTGCGCAAGGCTATGGAAACAGCGGTCCGCGAAATCTTATAAAACGGCCCGCCACTTGCGCAGTATTAATGAGGTTTGCTCCCATCTGGCCCGAAGTTAAATCGAACTTACTTCCAACTCAAGTTTGTACTTCTTACCCTTGAAACTTCCCCGCGCTTCGAAGAAACGCGGTTTAACTAAATGTCCGTCCTTGAATTCTAATTGTTGCGGAACTTCCCGCTTATAGTCCGCTCTTGCTTGTCTAGCCTCGCGCAAAGCTTCCTTTTGCCAGTTACTCAACTTGTTTTCGTCCACGCCTAGAATTTCAATCGACATGCAAGAAACCTTTGCGTTGTGCGCATCGGTGTGCCGCGTCATCTTTTCTAGAGGAGAAAGAACCTCCAAGGTTTGATTGCGTAGTAAGGCAAGCAGTTGCGATTCTACTGTTTTTAAACTTTCCGCGCCAGATTCATCAGAGTATGCATCCACGGCCTGCGCGTAAGCTTTACCTATACTTCCTGATTGTTTAGCCGTCGTTTCGAACTTAGAAACTACCGAAGCGATTTGATTCAGGTTCATTCCGCCATAAACCGCAAGGCTTTTGCGCAATGCGCGGGAATAATATTCTAGCAGTTGATTTTCCATGGTTAGTATCCTCGCTCCTCTGAAAGTTGTAACTCGCGCCAACTATCATCGATTAGTTGCTCTATTCTAGCAATATCCTGTAAAGTATCGGCGTCCGTTAGCTCCTGAAACTCAGGAACGCGGTTCAAGTCGGAATTAAAGCAGTCATGGTTGCGCGGGATTCGGGTTAGTCTAGATTGGCTGTTCATAGTTGTTAAATGGTTATACAAAAGGATTGATAAAGGTTCTTTCTTCGTAAATGGAAGGCACTACTTCTTTTATGAGACCTGCCTCTAGGTGTGCCGATGTCCATTTATCAAATAGTGTTCTAAGTTCCGGGGGGTAAAGGTTCTTATACGATGAAAGCCTTACAACATCGGTGATGGTAAATGTTTGATATGCTCTGGTCGCGTAGATGATACTCATGACGTCTAGAAAGTCCGAAGCGATTTGACGGTATTCCCCGTTTGGCTTTTTTGCCAGCTTTGATAAGAACATTTCCTTAGCTTCTGCCAAACTTAAAACATTTTTGCATGTCTGGACCGAGCCGGATTGAATTGATGTACTTTTCTTTCCCATATAGTTCTTTTTACACTTTTCCCATCCAAAGAGAAATTTTGTCGAAGTTATTTGAGAAATCTTTTTCCGAATAAAAAACCCGTGTGCAAAGTCATAATACCGGGTCCCCTTGAAAGGGCGCGGAATCGTTTTGGTGATCGCCAGCGAGCCCAAAAAACTTTAGAAAACCCTCTGCCTCCAATATACAATCTTTTAGGTTTATTAGTGGTCCGTGCGGTAAAGGTTGAATCTTCTTTGGACGTCTTTGTGTTCTTGACCGCATCGGTCGCTAATAAACCACACAAAGGCGTCCGATTTCTTTAATCGGGATTGCGGGCGCTAATATATGACTGGTGCCCAGAACCCGAGTATTTTTCGCGAGGGAATAAAAGGTGCCACGCCCGCTAGCGTTTATGAGAACTTCCAACAGGAAGCTCTAGTAGCGAAGCTGTGGGGACGTGACATTACGATTAATCCTTTAGCATACAGCTTAAGCCAAGTGGAATGGAGTACTTTTGCCACGCTTACGTGGCGCAATAATGCTAAATCCTCGATGTATCACCCGATGGCTGAGCAGCGCAGGCGATTTGACTTCTATTACTTGCTTCGAGGTATTTGTCAAAGGCTGAGACTTCACACCAAAGATTTAGTTTGGTATGCAAAGGCTGAGTTTGGCGAGCATCGCAGGGAGCTTTACGTCCCTTCCGGGCCACGCGAAGTATATCGCGGGCATTATCATGTATTATTCGGCAAGTCCGGTCTGAGGGACATATCCGACATGCAGCTTGCGGCCACTATCGAAAGTATCTGGCCTAAGTTCGGCAGAGTCGTTGCCGAGCCATTTGATGCCAGCAGGAAGCTTGAGGGCGTGCTATATGCTTCAAAAAATGAATTCGATGCGCGAGGCGTCCCGCTCCCCTTTGAGGAAAATATTTCGAAAAGTTTAAGCAAGCTTCTCTGATTGTCAGTAACCAGTGAATAAAAAGCAGCCACGAGTTTCTAAAATCGTTCGTTAGTTTGCGCGTTACGAATTGCAGATGGGGTAAGAATCCTTAAGGTCGTTCACACCGGGGCAACATGATGCGAAATTGGCAGCATATCCAAGATATCAAGGAAGTAGGGGCTATTTGCGTTGATTTTCGCCCGAAAGTTTGGCACAATGTTGCTGTGCGGAAGCCGCTTCTGATAGCAATGGCCATCTTAGTAGTAGTTGGCGTGGCGAGTTGGGGGTTTATGTCCCAACGCGAGCCCGCTTATCAGGGGAAGCCGTTCAGCTTTTGGCTTGACCGGTATTGCTGGAATTTTATGGCTTCCTCTGCCGAAGGAATCAAGGAGCGGAACCAAGCAGAGGTCGCGGTTCGTCAGATTGGCACGAACGGCCTCCCAGTTCTGCTGGGGATGATAAAAGCTGCAAACTCGCATCCTTGGCAGGACAAGGCTAATGAGCTTCTTTGCATGCAGTCGCTCATTTCATTTCGATTCAGCCGAAGGTATGACTACAGAGCGGCAGTACAGGGCTTCATATTGCTCGGAGCAAATGCCGCGCCCGCCGTCCCCGCGCTGATTGAATTGCTCACGAATAGCGACCCTGACGTTCGGGAAGCTGCGACCATCGCCTTGGGCGCGATTAAGCCTGAGCCTGAGCAAGCCGTGCTTCCTTTGGTGCAGCGCATCAACGATACGGACGGATGGGTGCGCTTTGAGGCAATCCGTGCCATCGGTCAAATCCATCGCAAACCAGAATTGGCCGTCCCCGCCCTAATCGGCAACCTGCAATCATCCAATCCTCAGCCCGCCGCCATGGCGGCGCTCGCCGAGTTTGAAGAGGGGGCAAAGTCGGCGACTCCAATCCTGCTTGCATTTCTGGATAACCCTATAGAGAACTTTCGCACATGGGCGACAAACGCACTTAAGCGGATTGACCCTACTGCTGCTGCAAAGGCGGGGATGAGGTAAAGTCCACAGTCGAGGACTTTTCAGCACTCGGCTTTGATATAGCTTTTGAGGCCTTACGCTCCCGAACATAAAAACCAGCTTCGACCGCTAAACTTGCAAATACGTTTTTCTTGGTTCGCGGAGCGCGTCATGCAAAACAATGATGCGGCCCGCCACCATAACCCAATGCCTAGAATCGCATGATATTTCCAAGCTTCGCAGATTTAGCGGATAGCCCTCCAGAGGAGTTTTGATTATTTTCGGGTAGAATTTGCTGTCAACCCCGTTTGTCAACCCCTAGCGGGGAATTTGGGGCCATCTAGGGCCAATCCTAGCCCTAGGTCTAGGTTAAGTCTCACGGGTAACACAATGGTAAGACAGCCTAGTCCACATAGGACCACATAGGGGACTTTTTCCTTATCCTTGTGTAAACGAGACGCGCTACCACTGCGCCAAGCGCCCTTAAACCACTGATCGCTAAAACCAACGGAACCTACTATGGAATAAAAAAATAAGGGGGCAAGCGCAAAGCTCCTCAAAGCCTAGAGCTTTTCGTGGATCAATGGTCTTTTTTCGGCAGCTTCGCTGAATTGTTGGCGACTCAGGACTTTTTGTGGCTCAATTCCCTCACGCTTTAAACGTGGCGATTACCGACTAAACTCACCACTCAATCACTGCCGCACCCCATGTCAGGCCGGCTCCGAAAACCACTAGAAGGATAAGGTCACCGCGTTGCACGATGCCGGAAGTGACTGCCTCATCTAATGCGATAGCGACCGAGGCTGCCGAAGTATTTCCGTATTTATCAACATTGATGAAAAGCTGATCCGGCCTGGCACCGAGCCGCTCGCCCACTGCCTCGATTATGCGCCGATTGGCCTGATGCGGGATAACGCATTTAACCCGGGTGATGTCGATTTCGCACCGACGTAATGCCTCCTCGGCGGCGGTTTGCATTGCCTGCACCGCATTTTTGAAGGTTTCTTTTCCTTCCATCCTCAAGTAATGCATCCGCGACTGAACGGATTGCGCGGTGGCGGGACAGCGGCTGCCGCCGCCGGGCATGAAAAGTAAATTGGCTTTCTCACCATCCGATCCCATTACCGCAGTGAGCAACCCATGGGCGTTTGGTCGGTTTTGCAGCACCGCTGCCCCTGCGCCGTCTCCAAACAAAACGCAGGTATTGCGGTCTTTCCAATCGACAATTGACGAAAGTTTTTCAGCCCCTATCACCAATACCGTGTCATAGGTTCGCGACATGATGAATTGCTGCGCGACTTCGAGTCCAAAAATAAAGCCCGAGCATGCAGCCTCAATGTCGAAGGCTGCGGCTCGCCTCGCGCCAATTTTTTGCTGTACGAGACAGGAGGTGGAAGGAAAAGGCATGTCCGGCGTGATAGTCGCCGTGATGATGAGATCAATTTGTTCTCCCGTGACTCCCGCTCTTTGCATGGCCACTGTTGCGGCCTTGTAGGCTAAATCGGAGGTAAACTCGTCATCGGCGGCCAATCGACGCTCTCTGACTCCTGTTCGCGTGGTAATCCATTCATCCGAGGTATCGACCATCTTTTCCAAATCCGCATTGGTCAGGATTTTTGCTGGAACGTACGAACCAACACCCGTAATCGAGCAGGTGCGGCCCTGGAAATTATATCGGGCGCGGGGATTTTTAAATTTTGCTGAAGCGGAAGGACTCATGCGGTCACCGAAGCGGCAACTGCGGTTTCGGACATGGCCAGCCGTTCATTTGCGCGGGCAATTTGCTGGGCGATCAATTGATTGGTTCCGTGCTTGAGAGAGTCCGTTGTGACACGGATGGCGTTGGCAATGGCCTTCTCGCGAGCAGAGCCGTGCGCCTTCATGACAGCACCGTTGAAACCCAGCAGTGGCGCTCCACCATAAGCTTCAGGATCCATTCTTTTCTTGATGGTGCGAAAGGCATTCTGGGCGAGTAAAGCGCCAAGTTTTCGGCCCAAATTGGCCTTCAACTCCCGTCTCAACATTGTGAAAATGCCGGCAGCCAGGCTTTCACACGTCTTGAGAACAACATTTCCGACAAATCCATCACAAACCACGACATCCACACGGCTCTTAAATAAGTCGTGTCCCTCGACATTGCCGACAAAGTTGACATCGAGCAGTTTGCAAAGCTTGAAAGCCTCGAGGGTTAATTCGTTTCCTTTGCTCTCCTCCGTGCCAATACTCAAGATCCCCACACGGGGATTTTTATATCCGAGAATCTGGCGGGAATAAATACTGCCCATGACCGCGTAGTGAGCCAGATTGAGGGGTTTGCACTCGATATTTGCACCTGAATCCAATAGGACAAATTCATTGTCAGGGGTTGGGATGATGGTCGCAATACCTCCCCGGTCCACACCCGCAATCCGGCCGAGTTTGAAGGTTGCCGCCGCAAAAATTCCGCCTGTATTTCCCACCGAGATCACTGCATCCGCTTTATTTTGGTGAAGCATTTCAATTGCCCGTGTGATGGAGCAATCCTTCTTTCGCCGCACCGCGGTGGCAGGTTTGTCCTCCATGGTCAAGACTTCGCTTGCATGGACGACGCGCATGCGGTGGTCGCGAAAACCGCGCGAGGGCAGGGCAGCGTGAATGTCGGTCTGATTCCCTACGAGGAACAAGGTTTTTATCCGTGGGTCAGCGGCCAAGGCGCGCCGCGCGCCCTCAATGACGACGCCGCAGCCATGGTCGCCGCCCATGACATCCACTGCAATTCGCATAGAGATGCACAGATCGCGGAAACTTCGGGGTCCGCGTCTGAAGGGGATCAACCTTTAGCGGTGACGGAAATGACTTGCCGGCCTTTATAAAAGCCGCAAGCGGGACAGACCCTGTGAGGCAGGTAAGGGGCGGCACATTGCGGACAAGTGCTCAATTGGGGAAGGCTTAGTACACTGTTGTAAGCCCGCCGCATGCGCTGCCGGCTTTTTGATGGTTTGCGTTTAGGGACACCCATAATTCATAAACTCCACTGCGCTAAAATTTCAGTTTGTTCAATTCGGCCCATGCGGACGAACTCGCCTGGGCTGGACCAGCGCCACGATTCTTTTTAGCTTTGCCAGGCTGCGCGTTAAGCAAGCCCTGGCACTGCGGGTCACACAACGGATGTTGCGGAAACGCGAGGAGAATATCCTCTCGCACAAACGGCGTCAAGTCCACGCAATCACTGATTATCGGAGCCGCTTCCTCGCCATTTAACGGGACGTGGCAGGTCCAATTCGTTAATTGCAGGGGATATTCAAATGGTTTGAGGCAGCGGACGCATTGGCATTGCAGTGGAATTTGCAGTTCGCCCTGCACGAGGAGAGCATCCTCTATCTTTTCCACTTCCAGGTCATACAGAATCGGCTCATTTACCTGGATCATTTCATCCATGGTTTCGATGTCGAGTTCAGAGAGCGTCAACTCGCCTTGCACATGAAGATCCTCTGACGCCAAATGGTGGAGATTGACCAATAATGCCATAAAACAACTGCCTTACACCGGCTGCATTAACAATTTTTGCGCAAGGGCTGTCCGCACATGAGCCGGCACAAACGGGCTGACATTGCCCCCCAATCGCGCAATTTCCTTAACAATTCTCGAGCTAAGGAAAGTATAAGTATCCTTGGGCATCATAAAAATGGTTTCGATGCCTTCATTTAATTTACGATTCATCAAAGCGAGTTGAAATTCAAATTCAAAATCTGAAACGGCGCGCAAGCCGCGAATGACGGCCTGGGCACCAGACCGATCAGCGTATTCAACCAGCAAACCATCAAAAGAATCGGCTTCGACGGTCGGCAAATGCTGGACAGAGAGGGTGACCATTTCGACCCGCTCTTCGAGAGTGAAGAGGGGTTGTTTGCTTTCGCTTTTCGCTACAGCCACAATCACGCGATCGAACAATTTGGTGGCTCTTTGGACAACGTCCAGGTGGCCGTTGGTGATTGGATCGAAACTTCCAGGATAAATTGCAATACGCATGGGGGTTCAGGCTATCAGCACAGTTAATAACGGACAATCAAAAGGGGAAAAGGTTCATTAAAAATTGCTTTCCTAACAAAAACATTCTATCAGTTAGCTGCCCGCTTTCTCGCTTAGGCAAGGTTCCTGCCAGGCGGTTCGCGCGGCATAAATGCACATGAGTTTATACCGCAGTGTTTTGCTCCTGGTTCTTTTTTCCAGCACGCGCGCGCTTCTGGCCAATGTCAGCTCATTTTCGCCAGTTTTTGGTTCGCCCGGGGACCAGGTCACTATTTTGGGCAGTGGCTTTTATCCCGGTACTTTGGTCGTCAGGTTCAATGGAGTGCAGGATTTCACCGCCCAGGCGAATGCTGCTGATGGAACTTCGATTCTGGCGCGTGTGCCCGCGGGCGCCACCAATGGCCCGATTAGCGTCAGCGTCAATGGTGGCGCTCCTGCTTCGAGCGTTCAGGATTTCACCGTGATTGGCCCAGGTCCTTACGTCACAGGTTTTACTCCTGACGTGGGTTCGGCCGGACTGAAAGTAACTATCTCGGGGGTCCATTTCACTTCGGTCACCAACGTCTTTTTCGGAGGATTGGCTGGAACGATTCTTGAACATAGCGAAACTCAAATAGGTGTCAATGCCCCGACCGGAGTTACCAACGGCCCGATCAGTGTGAAATCTCCGCAAGGCGTTTTTGTCAGTTCCAACTTTTACGTGGCTCCCGTTCTCACTGGATTTTCTCCGACCACTGGCCGCGCAAACACGAATGTGGCCCTCACCGGGAACAATTTTTTGGGCGCAACCAACGTCACGATCAATGGTGTCGCTGTCATCATGGGGCCGGCGACCACTAACACCTCTCTGCAAATAACCCTGCCTGTCGGCGTCAGCAGTGGAGCGGTGCGAGTTTTCACTCCTGCAGGTTCCGCCATCTCCACAAGCAATTTCGTTGTGCTGCCCACGTTGTTTGGCTTTTCTCCAGGCGCAGCGCCTGTTGGCGCGAGTGTGACTCTGACGGGGGCTAACTTCAATGTCGGAACTCCGACGGTGCGATTCAATGGCATTGCATCCACCAACGTCACCGGGATTTCATTTGGGCAGCTCACTGCGTCTGTGCCCGCTGGAGCGAGCAGCGGCCCAATCAGCATCACAACATCCGCGGGCAGCCACACCAACTCTGCTATTTTCTATTTACCCGCCGTGATCACCAGTTTTACGCCCACCAACACCGCTCCAGGGACGATGGTTACCATCACTGGAAAAAATTTCCTCGACACAACCAATGTGAGTTTCAATGGAACACAGGCGAGTTTTACCGCTCCAGTCAACAACACAAACTTCCAAGCGGTCGTTCCAACAAACGTCACCACTGGCCCGATTACGGTCACCACCCCGGCTGGGACAGTCGCGAGCAGCAATCTTTTTTATGCGACCCCAATCATCACTGGTTTCACGCCCACGCATGGTTTGCCTGGGACAAATGTAAACATAGCCGGTCTGAATTTTCTTGGTGCGACCGCGGTTAAGTTCAACGGAGTCGCCGCCTCATTTGTTACCCCAACCAGCAACACAAACATTCAAGCCACCGTGCCGGCAAATGCACAGACCGGTGTAATCACTGTATTTGGACCAGCCGGTTCCGGCAGCAGCACGAATTCATTCGTTCTGGATACCAGCGATGTGGCAGTAAGCCTCGCCGCAACTCCTGACCCGGTTTTGGTGGGCAGCAATCTCACGTACACTCTGACGATTACCAACCTTGGTCCGCTCGCGGCACCTGGAGTCCAACTTTTCGATAACCTGCCAGTTTCTGCGACCCTTAAAAATGCCAGTGCGAGCCAGGGGACGCTGAGCACTAATGGGAACCAAATCATAGCGAGTCTTGGCTCCATCGCAGTGGGTAGTTTCGCCACGGTAACCATCGTCGTCGCTCCGATATCCCCCGGAACCGTCACAAACTTTGCAGGTGTCAGTAGTGGTAACCCTGATCCAGCAACGCCCAACAATGTAGCGGGCATCTCGACCACAGTACTTCCTCTGCCAATTCTCTCAGTGGGATTGTTATCTGGAAATCGCGTGCGGCTTTCCTGGCCTGTGGCCTTAACCAACTATTCCCTCGAATTTAAAACGGACCTGAGTGCTGGAACCCTCTGGTCGAGCGTGACCACAGCTCCAACCATTTCCGGCAACGAACGAGTGGTGGTTCAAACCAACACAATCAGCCCCTCTTTTTTCCGTTTGAAAAATTGAGCATCTGACGCTTCTGGCGGCGACTTTTTGGCACTCTTATGAAGCAGTTTGCTCCTGGGAGCGGATTGGGCTTAAATGTGCCCGAATGAAATTCTCCAGGTTTATCTGCTTTAGCGGTCTGCTCCTCGCTCTTTTCGTTTCCACTATGGGCAGCCTGGGCGCGGCGACAACGGAGTCACCAGGTGTCATTTCTGTGCAACAGGAATCCGGAATAATCACGCTGGCTGCGAGTAACGCGGCTACCCATGGGGTTCAAATGCATTACGAATCGGAGCCGGTGAAGAACTGCCTTGGTTACTGGACAAAACCTGAGGATTGGGCGGAATGGGAGTTCAAGGTAAATCAGCCGGGCGACTTCGCCATCGAAGTGTGGCAAGGCTGTGGGCAAGGCCAGGGTGGCAGCGAGGTGGCTGTGCTGGCAGGCAATGAACGTTTCACTTTCGTCGTGGAAGAAACGGGCCATTTTCAAATCTTTCTTCCGAGGCGAGTAGGGCGAGTCAGCTTCGCCAATCCAGGCAATTATAAGCTGGCGTTGAAACCGCAACACAAGCAGGCCAGTGCAATCATGGACATTCGCCAATTACAGTTGTTGCCGGTCGAGCCAGCGCTCGGACACATACCCCAGTTTCCTGGAAAGCGTTCGCTCTGGTTCGGCTTCGAGCGGTTTGACTTTGAAGTGGACGGCAAGCCGGTGCTCGTTGTCGCGCCAAAGCGCGTCGCGCCGGGACGGCCGTGGGCCTGGCACGGTGAATTTTTTGGTCATAAACCCAATCCCGACCTCGCTTTGTTGGGCCGCGGTTTCCATGTGGTTTATATGAGCTTGCCTGACATGTTGGGCTCACCCGAAGCGGTTGGTCATTGGAACATGTTTTATCGCGAACTAACCACTCGGTACGGGTTCGAAAAAAAGGCGGCGCTTGTTGGCCTGAGCCGCGGAGGTTTGTACGTTTATAACTGGGCTGCGGCCAATCCGGAAAAAGTTGGGTGCATTTATGGCGATGCGCCGGTGTGCGATTTTAAGAGCTGGCCTGGCGCATTCGGCAAGGGCAAGCGCAGCGATCGCGATTGGCAATTGGTCCTCGAACGCTATGGTTTCAAGTCGGACGCTGAGGCCAAGGCTTATGCAAAAAATCCTGTCGATAATCTCGAGGCGCTTGCTCAGGCGAAGGTGCCATTGCTCCACGTTTATGGTGATGCTGACGAAGTTGTCCCGTGGGACGAAAACACAGGCGTCGTTGCAGAACGTTATCGGAAGCTGGGCGGCGAGATAAAGCTGATAGGTAAACCTAATGGCCACCATCATCCGCACGGTTTGGATGACTCGACACCGATTGTTGATTTTATCTGGCAGCATGCGGCGTCGCCTGAGGCGAAAAGGTGGATGGCCAAACATGGGGGCGGACCGATGGATGCAAATGAACGCCCCCTGATCCGGAAGTCAGGCACAATCGATCTGGATCTCGTTGAAACAACCCCGGTGGTTTTTAAAGACCGCCTGTATCGGCTCGAATGGGTGCGCGAAGGCTATTGGAACAATCAACGCAAAACCAATTACTTTCGCTTCGTGGACCATGAGAGCGGCGCGCTGCTGCCATCATTCGCCGACGGGCACGAGTTCGGAAGCGCATTTGTGAACGGGGACACCATCTATACCACCGGGACAAAAGGTCGTGATACCGTTGACGTGTTCGCCTCGCATGACCTGACCAATTGGGAATCCTGGCCGGCCATCGCTCCGGGTCGTTATGGCATTTTCAACACGTCGGTTTGCAAGGCAGGCAATGATTTTGTTTTAATGTTCGAGATCGATCGACCGGCCGAAGAAGCAGGCAAAGCTTTTACGGCGCGATTTTCCAAATCCCCGGACATGCGCGCGTGGACACTGACACCCCCTGAGTGCAACTATGCAAAAGATCGCTACACCGCCCCGCATTGTCTCCGCTGGCTGGACGGATGGTTCTATGATTTTTACCTCGAGGCGCATCAAGGTTACGAAATGCGGGTTGTCCGCTCTCGAGACCTAATCAAATGGGAACCAAGTGCGCTAAACCCGATTTTGCGAGCAGGGCCAGAAGACAAAATCATTGCCAACTCAAAACTGACTGGTGACCAGCGGGCGCGGATTGCCAACGCCGTCAACTTGAACAACTCGGACATTGATTTTTGTGAATGGCAGGGGCGGCTTGTCATTAATTATTCCTGGGGCAATCAGCAGGGAGTCGAGCACCTCGCCGAAGCCACTTACGATGGGACGCAAGCGCAATTTTTGAATGGCTGGTTTCCGAGTCGGTGAGCGTGGAGCGGGAGGAGGGAGTCAAGGGACGGTATTTTGGTGCTCCTCCACGCTCACCCATCTTGCTCTCCGTGTCACGCCAGCAGTTTGTTCACCACTTTGCCGGCCACATCTGTGAGCCGGAAATCGCGGCCTTGGAAACGGTAGGTCAGTTTCGTGTGGTCCAGCCCAAACAGGTGCAAAATCGTCGCGTGCAGGTCGTTGACGTGAATGGGATCCTTGACCACGTTCCAGCCGATGTCATCGGTTTCGCCGATGATCAGCCCAGGTTTCACTCCACCTCCCGCCATCCATAGGCTGAACGCATAAGGATGATGATCGCGACCAGTAACTCCTTCGCGCCCCGCGCGGTTCTCGCCGAGCGGAGTCCGGCCAAATTCCGAGCCCCAGACCACGAGCGTTTCATCCAGCATGCCGCGTTGCTTGAGGTCCTTGATGAGCGCGGCGATCGGCTGATCGGCCATCGCGCTGTTGAAGGTGAGTTCCGGATCAAGATTGCTATGGTGATCCCAGGAGGCGTGAAAGACGTTTACGAACCGGACGCCGCGCTCGACGAGCCGGCGCGCGAGCAGGCAATTAGTCGCAAACTGCTTGAACTGTCCCGGGCCCCCGGCGCGATCGGCCTTAATTTTCATATCTTCGCGATCAACACCGTAAGCCTCTCGCGTGGCTTTGGATTCCCTGGACAAATCAATCAATTCAGGAGCGGCGGTCTGCATGCGGAAGGCCAGTTCGTACGCTCCGATCCGGCTGGCGATCTCCGGGTCACCCACGTGCCGGTGCCGCAAATTATTCAGATCGGTGATAGCGTCGAGTCCGTAGTGCTGCATTGTTTCGGTGATGCCAGGCGGATTGCTGAGGTTGAGCACTGGATCGCCTTGATTGCGAAATAAGACACCTGCATAGTCCGAAGGAAGAAATCCGCTCGACCATAACGACGCCCCGCCGCTCGTGCCGCGACCAGCGGTCAACACGACGTAGCCCGGCAGATTCTTCGATGCGCTTCCCAGACCGTAGTTCATCCATGAACCCATCGTGGGACGGCCGAGGATGGCCGAGCCGCACTGCATCATCAACTGCCCAGGATGATGGTTGAATTGATCCGTATGCATCGAGCGGATCAGCGCGATGTCATCCGCACACGTTGCGATGTGCGGCAACAAGTCGGAAAAATCCATTCCGCACTGGCCGTGTTTGGAAAATCTCCGGGGCGACCCCATCAGTCGGGCGCCTTCCTTTTGGATGAATGCGAATCGAACTTTCTCGAGCAATGAATCCGGGAGCTTTTGCCCGTTCAACTCATTGAGTTTGGGCTTCGGATCGAACAGATCCATCTGGCTTGGCGCGCCTTCCATGAAGATGAAAATACAATTCTTCGCCTTGGCCCTGAAATGCGGTACGTGCGCCGGACCGCCAGCCACGGTCTTGTCCGCCTCAACAGCGAGCAAGCCTTCCGCCCGAAAAAGTGACGCCAGGGCTAGCGCACCAAGACCGCTGGCGCTAGTGGCCAAGAAATCCCGCCGTGTTTGTTTGATAATGTCTTCCGGGCTTATGTTTTCGTTCATGCTCAATCCCGTGTGATAAATTCGTCCAGGTTCATCAAGGTACGGCTAATCGCTACCAGTGTTGCCTGCTCCACGACATCGTCGGGGACGGCGCCTTTGGCATCGGCGCCCAGGATGGCAGCGGCGCTTTCAGGATTCTCGCGAATGAGCCTCTGCTGATCGGCGCAAAGCCGGTGTAACCGGGAAAGCTCAGCCTGCTCCGGGGCGCGGGCCATGCAAAGCCTGAACGCGGCCTTGAGCCGTGCGTCGAGGGAGGTTTCACACACCACCCGTTTTACGAGCGCCCGTGCGCAGTCGAAAAACACCGGGTCATTCCATAAGGTCAACGCCTGGAGTGGAGTGTCGGAACGTTCCCGGCGCGTGCAGGTCGTGTTGGAATCCGGCGCGTCGAAGGTCATCAACATTGGATATGGGACTGTGCGCTGGAAGAAAATATACATGCCACGCCGATAGCGATCCTCTCCGACGCTCTCCTTCCATTTCATGGAACTGGCGTAACCGAGCGCGGCGATGTCTGCCGGCAACGCCGGTCGCACGCTCGGGCCGCCGACCTTTTCGCACAGCAATCCGCTGGCGCCCAGATGCACATCGCGCACGGTTTCGGCTTCGAGGCGCAAGCGACTTTGCCGCGCCAGCAATGTGTTGAGCGGATCAATGTCTGCCAGGTCGGGGCGGGATTGCGAACTCTGGCGATAGGTGGCCGATGTCACGATGAGTTTGATCAGTGCTTTGCGGCTCCAGCCGAGGCGGGGAAATTCCGTGGCGAGCCAGTCCAGCAATTCCGGATGTGACGGCTTTTCGCCGCGAGTGCCAAAATCGTTCATGCTGGCGACGAGCCCGCGTCCAAATAAATTCTTCCAGACGTGATTGACCGTCACACGACTGGTGAGGGGATTGGCCGGATCCAACAACCAGTACGCCAGATCGAGCCGGTCTGGCCGCGCCGAGCGTGCCCTCAATGGGTGCAACACCGCCGGGGTCGCGGGCTCAACCATGTCGCCCGGCTGGAGAAAATCGCCACGAACATGAATGCGTGTCATGCGCGGTTTCTCGCGTTCAGCCAGGGTCGCCGCTTTCGTTTCCGGATAACGCGGTTGTTTTTTAGCGTCTTCTTTCAGAAGTTCGCGAAGCCTGGCGGCTTCGGGGTCAACCTGGTCGCGAAAATAATCCGTTAGCGCGGTTTTTTGAGCGGCAGTACGCTGGTCGGAGGCGGTATTCCACGAAGCGGCGACCAGGTCGCCAGGGAGCCTCGCTCGCAGGGGCAGTGGGCTCGCGGTCACGGCCAGCCGGAAGCGGCTAACTGTGAGTTCTTCACCCTGTTGCTGGTCGAGGGTGAAGACCAGAGTATCATCAGGTTTGAGCTTCAGAGGCTTGGAGCATTCGAACACCGAAAGATGCCGGCGCCTGGTTTCGGGCGAGATGCCCCAACCTGTGTTCTTTCGGCCATCAATCGCTCCATCCACCGCCCAGTTCTTTTGCGAAAAATCGGCCGTAGCATTTGACAACGTGACGATCTGCGGTTCAGCACCGTTCGCCGGCTGAACCATCACCTTGAATTCACTGAGCACAAAATTTCCTTTGTCTGAACGGCCCGGTCCAATTTCGCACTGGTCATCGGGCAGCACTTCGATCCGAAAACCCGTGACGTCTTCCGCAGAGGTCTTAGCGATGACCGTGTAAGTATCGGTCAACGCGTTGGTACCGGAAACGACGATAGATTGGTTCGATTCCTTTGTCAGTATCGCGCCGCTGTCGCTAGAGCCCGAGGTCATTTCCAGTGGGTTCCAAACGGTGGGATCCAGCTTCCCGGTCGCTTCCCACGCCGCCTGCCTGGCTGGCAGGGATTCGGTCACGTATTTGTCGTAACCCACTTTCAAGCGCTCCTGCCCAGCTTCCCATTTGGATTTTGCGGCGTCGTATTTCTTCAGTTCCGTCGAAGTCGGCGCGGGCAAATCGTGGTCGTCGGTATTATTGAAGAAAGCGAAGAGTTGATAAAATTCACGCTGCGTAAGCGGATCATATTTGTGCGAGTGGCATTCCGCGCAGCCAAGCGTCAGCCCGAGCCACGTTGCGCCTGTTGTGCTGACGCGGTCCACCACGGCCTTGTTACGATACTCCTCCTGGTCAATCCCGCCCTCCTTGTTCACGAGAGATTGCCGGTGAAAGCCGGTTGCAATCTTTTGTTCCAGTGTAGCCTCGGGCAACAAATCGCCCGCGAGCTGCTCAATCGTGAATTTGTCAAAGGGCATGTCGCGATTGATCGCGTTAATGACCCAGTCGCGATAAAGATAAGCGTAAGGCCGGGGGCTGTCTTTCTCGTAACCGTCGCTGTCCGCGTAGCGCGCGAGGTCCAGCCAATGCCGCCCCCAGCGCTCACCGACGTGCGGCGAAGCCAGCAACCGGTCCACAAGCTTCTCATAGGCATCCGTGCTCTTGTCCTCGACAAATTGCTTCACCTCTTCCGGAGTGGGCGGCAGCCCCAGCAAATCGAGGCTCAAGCGGCGAATGAGCGTGGTCTTTTCGGCGTCGTGCGAAGGCTTGATTTTTTGTTGCTCCAGCCGCGCCAGGATGAAATTGTCGATTGGGTTGCGCGCCCAACGTTGGTCTTTGACTGCCGGCAGTTTCGGACGTTTCAGCGGCTGGAACGACCAGTGGGTGCTGGCCGTCGATACCGCCGTGACACCTTCATCCGGCCAGGGGGCGCCTTCGTCGATCCAAGCCTTGATCAGCGCCACCTGTGCTGGCGTGAGGGGAGAGCCCTTGGGCGGCATGATGCGGTCGGGGTTCGCGCCGGAAATGTTTTTGAAGAGGAGACTGCCGGCGCCTTTGTGCGGAACAATGACCGTGCCGGAATCGCCGCCTCGGAAAGCATCGGTTTTCCTATCGAGCCGTAGTCCCGCTTTTTGTTTTTCCGGGCCGTGACAGGAATAACAGTGCTTCGAGAATATGGGTTTGATGTCGTGATTGAAATCCACCGCGCCTGCCCTGCCAACCCAGGTGGCGAGCACTACTGCGCTGACGCCAATCCAACGCGTGGTTGCGTTGGGCCGCCATCCGTGGATTCGCAAACGATCCATAGTCTCAAGGTGCGCGATATTAACACGCGAATGGTAGTCCAGTCCATACAGATAGGAAAGAGGCCAGCGAAGGCCAATGGCCAAACCAGCCAACCCTTGAAAAGGAACGTGATTATCGCTCAGAGCCCAGGTATCTTGCAGGCCTGTTTCCGTTCCTCCCCTTAGCGCTTTGTGTGAACACATCTTTCCGGCGGGGTTTATACCGGAAGCAGTTCAACTACGGCTTTAAAGCGATCCACCACCAACGGCATTCTAGCTTTTTCAGGTTGATGCCCCGATAAAGCATCATGAAAATCACGGTGCTTTCGCATTTCTCCAAACGCGCGCGAAACAAAACCTGACAGTGTGCTCGTGGCTGCTGCGAACCGGGACGGTTGGTGCCCCCTTGCTACAGTTTTCTCCGATTAATGAGCCGTCACCAAACCGGACAAACATTTTGCCGGGACACAAGAAGTCTCCCTGGTTATAGTGCAAGAAAAACAATCCTGTGGTTCAACCTCGAGCGTTGCTGATGTTCACCCGGACTACAATTGGTGATCGCACAGTGAGGCCTAAAATAACCGATGAAGCAAACGCAGATTGAGCAAATGTTCGAAACCGAATCTGGCAAACTGCCGGAGATTCGCGAACGGTTCATGGGACAAGTCGTTCGGTGGGCGTATTCTGAAATGGAGATCTGGTCATGGATGGAGAAGCGGCATTGGGTGGCGGATGAGGACATGCTGCGGGATCCGGAGGGTGCTCTATATTCCTGCGGATACGATTCCTTGAATAGGCCGGTAGTGCTTTGTTACTTCGATTCCAAAACGATCCACGAATCTCCGCCTCGCTGCATCCCCCCAAAAACCCTAGTGTGCGAGGAGTTCGTCAATCACCAAGAAGATGGTTTAGAAGTCCTGCGCTTCGTGCGGGGTGAATTGGACAGGGTATCGCGACTGCGATTTCGAGGAACGCTTCTGGTCGAGGATGAATCGGTCATCCGAGAGGTTTATCAACACACATTGATACAGCACGAAGGCTCAAAGAAGAAACGCCAGCTATCGCTCAACAACAAGGGACAGCCCTTTTTCGAGATCGACTTCGGGCCGCACGGCGAGCAGTCCTATTTTCGAGTGCGTCGCGATGGAAGCCGCTTCCAACTCTACCAGCCATTGCCGAAGGGAATCACTATCAAGTCTCTCAAAGCCACGGTTCGAAAACGTCTGATGGAATTGATTCCAGAGTTGGTTTCCGCTGCGGCAATACCTGAGCCAATCTATTGCGTGGCTTTGGCCTACGATGACGAGGGTAACGATGCATTGCCGCCGATCATTGGTATTGGAATGGAATCCGAACGACAGCGCTGGGTAGCTGAGCACGGAAAACGAGCGAAGGATTACGTGTGGAATCCCGCCGAGTTTCAACACTACGAGCGGTCCGAAACTCAGGTCTTGGATGACGAGCTTGAAGAGGCTTGTGACTATTTGAACAGCAAATGGGCCGAGGCAGGAACTGGAACAGCCGCCGCCAAATTGTTGATCGAAATCGCTGCCCTGCTAAATCAGGTGGATTGGCCATCGTTCATTCAGCGCACGTCAGACTTTGTTGTCTACGCGGTAGGGTTCGAAGGCGGCGGTCTGCGCAAGAGTCTCAAGGCAAGCCTGGGGTCGGAGAAGTTGGTGCTGCTGAAACGCAAAGGCTGCCTTTAGACACACTGAACATCAGCCGACGCCGTGGCCTCATCAGATACTTCTTTTCAGAATGGGCGTTCTGAATTCGGAAGTGGTCCTGCAGAACGACAGCAATGGTCTCAACAGTGACTTCGGATTGGAGACGACCATCCGCAAATCGGAGCACATGCCCAGACGGAAAAGTGCACATATCGTTCAAAGTTTTGGCAAGCCGGCCGACAGCGCGTGATCATTCGTGCTGGGTGGTCCCAGACCGCGAATCCGTCATTGGTGACTAAAAAGCGCCAAGCGAAGCGCGACGCCTCCTTTCCTTAGAACAGGCTCCAAGGCACTTAGCGCAAATCGAAATCTCCAAACTGAACCTGACTCGATTCTCCGAAATGACATTTGTACCCGCCCTTCGTTCAAAAACCAACCCGCAGCCGCGAGCAATCCTTGTTAAATTCCTGCAGCCAAACACCCGATGCCTGATATAAGACATGGCAAAGGTCACGAAGTGCGACGTTTGGCGATCGTCCGGAGTCCACGTCATTTTGGTAGTTATTGAACGCTTCTTGAATGATGTCCAAGGCGCCATTCAACTCAGCGAATTCATTTGCGCCGTCTGACACCTGGCGGGAATTCAAGGTCTGCAGGAGTTCGCCGAACGCGCTCCGCAAGGACTGAAACTGCTGCCAAAGCAAGTCGTGGCCACTCCCACCCGACGTAAAGTTCGGAGCGGTGCGCGTTGCATTCTTTAAAGCGGTCACCTGTGAACGAACTGCGCCCATCGCGCTCCGCTGCGCCCCTGCCGAGGTCTGCACCGGCACAAGCTGTCCCGCTAGCGGCAGCAGCACAAAACAAAGGACGAGCGCTAGCAAATACCAGTATTTTCGAATGTTTATGTTCATCCCTCCCTCCCGGTCGAAGCACTTCTTTGCGGTGGAGTCAGCAACGCACTCATGCGATCCAGTTCCTTTTGCGTCCTCATCAGGCGTCCCCGCACTTGCGCGCCCTTCTCCCGCGCGGTTTTGATTGAGGTTTGCACGGGCTCGCTCGCAAGACTGGCCGGATCTTTCTCCAGCGCATTTCGCACGTGCCTAAGCGAAGCCATGAATGGCTGGAATGCCTCACGTCCTTCATGTGAGAGCACCTTAATCCTCTCGAAACTTTGTTGCAGAGCTGGCCGTTCCCTTTCCACGAGCGCGCGCATCTGCGGATCCTCCACCTGCGCCAAATGCTTTTGCCAATCCTTGAAATACTCATCGCCGCGGGCCTGCATCGCTTCAGTGCGCGCCCGCATCTGAACCGACTCCACTTGCAATCGCCGCACCTGCGCAGCAAAATCCGTCAGCACCTTGGGCGGACACTGGTTGACTTGGGTGCTAACAACCGTCAACGACTCCAAAGCCGCCTCCACGGCTTTCTCCGCTACAACTGTCACCTGCCGGTATTCGGGGATGCGACTCCCGGGCCGAATGGTTTCTGATGTTTGCTGTTTCGAGGCGCAGCTCAAGGACAATACCAGTGCGCCAAGCAACAGAACAGGGGTTACAATAATATATGTTCGTTTTTTTATACTCATACCTGAAGCTTCGCAGGATTGAGGATCATGGTTGATGAACAGGTGGTCTTCATACGATCTCCATTTGCTGAAATACTAGCGCTCTGCCTGTTTCGACTTCAACGACGATGAGCTTAGGAAGAGCCGGGGCCACCATCAAGTAAAACCCACGGATTCTCTTATGCTGAGGGCTGGCTTTTCTGCTCTTTTTTGAGGGACGAGACGAAACGGTGTATATTCCTGCCAGGCCAGGAAACTAAACGCAAAAAAAAGAAAGATTTTTGTGTGGTGTTTCCTGCTGGCACTTTCACCATGTAATAAGACGAATATGCTGCCACATCCGCAGTTAGACAGTCACTATGATAACAGCGAAGCGAAGCTGGAATTCGTAAAGCAGCTTTTTAACTGCGGCGCCAAACATTACGATTTCGTGGAGAACTGGGGCTCTTTTCGAACTGGCGCCTGGTATCGTCGCAACGCACTCGAACGTCACGGCTTGCGCCCGGGTCAGCGCCTGCTGGACGTAGCTTGTGGGACGGGGTTGGTGGCCACGCAGGCGATGAAAATCCTCGGCAGCGCGGAGAATATTACCTGCCTGGATCCGAGCGAAGGCATGCTAGCCGTGGCACGCAGGAAGTTGGCTGCGCGCTTTCTGTGTGCCTGGGCCGAGCAGATTCCGCTTCCAGACGATTCTTTTGAATTTCTCACCATGGGTTATGCGCTCCGACATGTTGTGAATCTCCAGGATGCTTTTAGGGAGTATCGTCGTGTTTTGGTTCCTGGAGGCAAGCTGCTCATTTTGGAGATAACGAAACCGGCCCGGCCAATACCGCGGTTTCTGTTTCAGGCTTACTTCAGACATTTGTATCCGTTTCTCACTCTGGTCTTCACACGCAGCCGCCATGCGCGCGATATGGTCCATTATTACTGGGAAACGATGGAAACCTGTGTCGTTCCTGCGCATGTGCTCGAGGCTATGCAGAGTAGCGGACTCCGGGAGGTAAAATGCAGTACCCGCTTTGGGCTTTTCACAGAATACACCGCGGTGAAGCCTTAACTACCCGACGTTCCAGATCGCCGGAAGCGATCTGCTACAGAATTTTGCTTTTTGTCCGGTCAGCGCGCTCAAGCCATAAGCTTTGGCACGAGTTCGCCGGCCACGTCGGTGAGGCGGAAGTCGCGGCCCTGGAAGCGATAAGTCAATTTCGTATGGTCAAACCCAAGCAGGTGCAAAAGCGTGGCATGCAAATCATGAACGTGCACTTTGTCAGTCGTTGCGTTGAATCCAAATTCGTCAGATTCACCGATCGTGACACCCGGCTTAGTCCCGCCCCCCGCGAGCCACATTGTGAAACAATTTGGATGATGGTCGCGGCCATCATCGCCACCCTGGACCATGGGCGTGCGGCCAAATTCACCGCCCCAAATTACCAATGTATCCTTTAGCATGTCGCGCTGCTTCAGATCTTTGATCAGTGCGGCGCAAGCCTGGTCAGTGTCGCGGCAATTTTTCTTCAGGTCCGCGACGAGGTTGCCGTGCTGGTCCCAGGCTTCATGAAACAGTTGAACAAAACGAACGCCGCGCTCGACCAGCCGCCGTGCGAGCAGGCAATTATTTGCGAAGGACGTTTTGCCCGCTTCTGCGCCATACATTTCCAGAATGCTTTTCGGTTCTTTTGCAATATCCATCAATTCCGGCGCGCTGGTTTGCATCCGATAAGCCATTTCAAAGGAACTAATTCTTGTGGCAATTTCAGGATCTCCGACCAGGGCCAGGTGTTTTTGGTTCAGGCGTTTGATCGAATCAAGTGAATCGCGCTGCATCTGCTGGTCGATGCCTTTCGGATTTGAAAGATACAACACCGGGTCACCTGAGCTGCGGAAGAGCACCCCTTGATGAAGTGAGGGGAGAAAGCCGCTGCCCCAATTGGAAGCCCCACCGCTGGTGCCCTTTGCCCCGGAGCTAAAAACCACGTAAGCGGGCAAATCCGTTGATTCACTGCCCAGCCCGTAGGTGACCCAGGCTCCCATGCTGGGACGGCCAAACTGTTGCGTGCCTGTGTTCATGAAAATCTGGCCTGGAGCATGATTAAAGGCGTCGGTATGCATCGATTTCACAATCGTGATGTCATCCGCGACTTCGGCGAGGTGAGGCAGCAACTCCGAAATTTCCGCGCCCGATTGGCCATGCTTCTTGAATTTAAATTTGGGGCCCAGCAACGTGGCACTCGGGTTGATGAACGCTGCGCGGTATCCTTTTACAAGTTCTGCCGGGGGAGCCTTGCCGTTCCATTTAGTCAATTCCGGCTTGTAATCAAAAAGTTCCAAATGGCTCGGCGCGCCCGCCATGAAGAGGAAAATGACGCGTTTGGCTTTTGCGGGAAAAGGCGGTTGTTTCGGTGCAAGTGGATTGGACAGGCTTGCTGGTGAAACTCCGCAGGCTTTTCCGCCAAACAATTGGCTAAGCGCAATGGCGCCCAATCCGACTCCGCATTGTTCAAAAAACCAACGGCGTGTAATGAGCTTTCGATCCACCCCTCGATATAAATGTTCCTGGCAGTTCATATCAGTAAATTTCAAAACCATTCAAAAACCATCATTCCTTCGTAATTGTTTCATCCAGATTGAGTATCACTCGTGACACTACAGTATAAGCTGCCAGTTGTGTTGGCATCGCGCCTTTTGGAAGGTTTTTGGCCGGTTCATTTTTGCCCGTCGAGATCTCGTTCGCATTGACCCAGCCTTCAGCGCCACGGCGTTTCTCTTTTCGCAAAAGCGACAGCAGTTCGGCTTTTTCGTCGCTTGAAGGCAAACGGGAGAGCGCGCGGCGGAAGGCATAAGCGATACGCTCGCGGTCGGTCGAGCCGCCCTCTTGCAATGTCTTGAGAGCGAGCGCCTGGGCACATTCGACGAAAACCGATTCATTCAACAAAACCAGGGCTTGCAAAGGTGTGTTGGATCGCATTCTGCGGACACAGGAAAAATCGCCATTGGGGGCATCAAAAACCTGGAGGGCCGGGTAGGGAGTGGAGCGTCGCCGGAAGGTGTAGAGGGCGCGCCGGTAGCGCTCAGAACCTGTTTCTTCCTTCCAAGGAAAGGGTGCGTAGCTTGCCGGTGGCTGAAAAATGAATTCGGGAGCAGGGGAAAAAATGGAGGGGCCGCCGATTTTGGAATTTAAGAGGCCACTGGCGGAGAGCGCGATATCACGCACGGTCTCGGCCTCGGCTCGCAGTCTTGGCCCGCGCGCGAGTAACCGGTTGTATGGATCTTTTGCATACAGCGCAGGAGATACTTTAGAGCTTTGCCGATAAGCCGCCGAAGTGACGATCAACTGGTGAATATGTTTCAGACTCCAGGGTTGTGCCGGGCCGATTTGGCTGTTCGTTGCGGGATCCATCAACTCGCAGGCCAGCCAGTCGAGGAGTTCCGGATGTGAGGGCGCCTCGCTTTGCATGCCGAAGTCTTCCGGCGTATTCACGATTCCATAACCAAAATAGTTTTGCCAAAGCCGGTTCACAATGACTCGAGCGGTGGTTGGGGATTTCCTGTCCACCAGCCATTTGGCGAAAATAAGGCGTGACGACGCGGACTTTCCGGGTTTATCCGCCTCCGGAAGTGGATGAAGGTAGGCTGGCACTCCGGTGGTGACTGGAAGGGTGGGTTTCAGCCAGTCCCCACGCTTGAGTACATGAGTCTCACGAGGCTCATCGCGAGCCATCAGCGTGAGAGTAGTAGCGCCCTTGGGCCATTGTTTCCAAAGCGATTCAATCCTTTCATTGGCCTCTTTAAACTCGGGCATGGTTGTGCGCCAATACGAGAAAATCGCTGCCATCTGCGCCGGTGTGCGCCTTTCGCGTGGAATAGCAAATATATTGCGTGCTCGGAGCGGAACCGGATCGGCAACAACTGGCCCGTCATTCGTAGTGGCTGAAATTCGGAAGCGTCCGAGGTTATTATTCATCAGATCATCGCTGTTCCAGCCGCCGTGGTTTTCAGTAAGTTGGAACAGCAGAATAGTTCCATTTGGAAACCCGACATTCGTGGCACACTGAAAAACCGCCTTGCGTTCCTGATTCCGACGGCCTGGACCAGAGTCAATACCCCATGCAGTTTCGTTTGTGCCGTCGATCGCGAATTGCACGGGTCCGGTGATGCGCTTTTTATCAGACTTATCCAGGAAATTGGGTTCGAGTGGGGCTTCAGGCAGTTCGATATCGGAGGTCGCCTTATCGAATTTTACAGTCACTTTGTTTGTCGGGTTCTTTGCATCCATGGCTTCGACCGCAAACTCAGTCAGGGCGCAGGTGCCTTTGAAGGAACGGCCAGGGCCATTACAGGGCAGGTTGGGATCCGTGAGCAGTTCGAGTCGGAAAGCAGTGATGTGATGCAGATCATTTGTCACGAAGAGCTTCACAGTGTGCTTGGTAGGCGCATAGCCTTGCGCAAGAAATGAATCATCGGGCTGGGGGAGATAGCGCTCCCCTCCCGTCGAGATCTCTTCGACTGTCGGACGCAGAACGATCCAGGGTGGCTGGTTATTTTTGACCTCGTCCTCCCACTTGCCCATGCGGTCTTCCCACTGCGGGTTGGCATTGCGCAATCCCATCTCGGCTTCATGAATTTGGCGCGAAAGATTGGCCACGTTCATTTGCTCCTCAGGGGTATAAACGACTCGCTGGGCTTCATGATCATTATTGATGAAGGCGAACATGCGGTAGTACTCCGCTTGTTTGAGCGGGTCGTACTTGTGATCGTGGCATTGGGCGCATTGAATTGTCAGGCCAAGGACGCTCTTTCCAATGCAATCCATCCGGTCGAACATCGTGTCCATCCTGAATTGTTCCGGGTCGATTCCACCTTCTTCGTTGAGCATCGAATTGCGAAGGAAACCAGTCGCTACGATTTGGTCCTGAGTTGGGTTCGGGAGCTCGTCGCCAGCAATCTGTTCGATTATAAACTGATCATAAGGCATGTCGCGGTTCAGGGCGTTGATGACCCAATCACGATAAAACCAAACGTATCGCATCTTGTCTTTTTCGAAACCGTCCGAGTCGGCATATCGCGCCGCATCCAGCCATTGGCGCCCCCAACGTTCGCCATAGTGCGGCGAGGCGAGCAACCGCTTTACTTGCTTTTGATATGCGTCGTGGCTTTTGTCAGAAAGGTAAGCATCGACCTCAGCCACAGTCGGTGGCAAGCCGATCAAGTCGAGGCTCAAACGGCGGAGCAGGGTGGTTCGGTCCGCTTCGGGTGAAATTGGAAGGTTTTCTTTTTCCAGCCGGGCGAGAATAAAGCGGTCGATTGGATTGCTTGAAGGGCTTCGTTTCTTGAGGGTTGGTAAAGCCGGCCGGACCGGAGCCTTAAAAGCCCAGTGTTTCTGCCAATCCCGGTCCTTTGTCAAACCGGACTCGGGCCAGTTGGCGCCCTGGTCGATCCATGCGCGCAGCAGAGCGATTTGGTCAACCGACAGAGGGTCGCGCTTTTTCGGCATTCGAGCAAGGTCTTCTTTTGAGCCTATGACCGCCTGGACCAGCAAGCTTTCGGCGCTCTTTCCAGCTACAATCAGCGGACCCGAATCGCCTCCTTTGAGAGCCGCCTCTTTTTTGTCCAGCCGCAAACCACCTTTCTGCTTTTCGGGCCCGTGACATTCATAGCAGTTGTTCAGAAAAACAGGTTGAATGTCTTTCAGAAAATCAACCTGCCTTGGAGCTGGGGGCGGGAGCTTAACAGCATCGGCAGCATGCAGGCGCGGAAAAAGTAAGATGAAGCTGATCGTCGAAGACAAAATTGACCCTGGAAAAAACCATCGCCTTCCGCTGAGACTGGCATGCATTCGATCAATATTGCCCGATTAGCTGCGTTTCGTCCATAGAGGTGTTTGGCGATTTAAACTGCGGCTCAAAGCGTAGCGCAGCCGATTTTGAATCTGCTACGATGATTGGGATCCACATTGATTGAGCAGTCTCCAAACACTCTGCCTAACGCGATTTTCACGTTTGGCAGAATGCAATTCTGCGCTACTATGCTTTCCAATTGATAGTTTAGCGCTGTTCCACCACGCTCTGGCATGCAACTCGTGCGGTTGGTTTCATCCATGCAGCGACTCGGAACACTCTGGCGGCGTCGAGGGCTCCGGGTTGGGTTGGTTCCCACGATGGGTTATTTACACGAGGGTCATCTCAGCCTCTTGAAACGCGCCCGGAAACTGGCCGGGCCTCGCGGCAAAGTTGTTCTGAGTATTTATGTTAATCCGGCGCAGTTTGGTCCCCGCGAAGATTTTTCCAGTTACCCACGCGATCTGAAGCGTGATATTCGCCTATGCCGGGAAAAAGGGGCTGATGTCGTGTTTGCTCCGAGCGATGGCGAGATCTATCCTCAAAACGGCCGGGGAGCATTCAGCACCTATGTTATCGAAGAAGAACTTTCTCGAAGCATGGAGGGCGCGTCACGTCCGGGACACTTTCGCGGTGTTACCACCGTTGTAGCCAAGTTGTTCAACATCGTTCAGCCCTCTGTTGCGGTGTTTGGAGCCAAGGATTACCAACAGGCTGCGGTGGTGAAACGCATGGTCCGTGATTTAAATTTTCCGCTTCAAATTGACGTGGCTCCGACCTGGCGCGAACCGGATGGCCTCGCGATGAGCTCACGTAACCGTTATCTCGATGAGAAGCTGCGTGCCCAGGCGTTGGTGCTCTGGCGCTCGATTGGCAAAGTCCGTTCCGTGCTTCGCGATTCTTCCCGGCCCGTTCCTTCCGGCCGGCTCAAGTCCGACGTAAAGAAGTTAATCGAATGCGAGACCGGAGCACGGCTTGATTACGTCGAATTTTTTCATCCTGTTACTCTGGATCCGGTTGCCAAAGTCACGCGCGGCAGCCACATGGCCATCGCGGTACTGATTGGCAGAACGCGATTGATTGATAATTCGCCCTTGTGATTGCGGGCGACTAAAAGTGTCGGCTATGCCTGACAGTCTCAATCACACCTCTTGATCGCAAGACAGCGAACGGATATGGCATTTGTATGAAGCAGTTTGATTTTTTGGTCCTGGGCAGCGGCATCGCGGGGCTTTCTTTTGCCTTAAAAGTTGCGCCCAAAGGACGCGTTGCGATCATCACGAAAAAAGATCGCGCTGAATCCAATACCAACTATGCGCAAGGCGGGATCGCTGCCGTCACCAGCAAAGAAGATTCGGTCGAACTACATGTTCGCGACACGCTCGAGTCTGGAGCGGGGTTGTGCAAAGAAAATGTCGTGCGAGTCATCGTCCAGGAAGGTCCGGCCCGGATCGCGGAATTGATTGCGTTAGGCATGCATTTTTCCGAGCGGGAAATTCCCCGAGCTAATGGCGCGCGTGAGTTGGACCTGGGGAAGGAAGGGGGGCATTCCAAGCGTCGCATCCTCCATGCCAAGGACATCACCGGGCGCGAAGTGGAACGCGCTCTGCTGGCAGCCGTCGCAGCTCAGCCCAACATCCATATATTCGAAAATCATTTCGCCATTGATCTGCTGACAAGTCAAAAGCTCGCGGTGAAAGGAGATAACCGATGCCTGGGCATCTATGCCTTGAACAAGCTAACCAATCAGGTCGAGGTTTTTTCCGCGCCCGTGACATTGCTGGCAACGGGGGGATGTGGCAAGGTTTACCTCTATACAACCAATCCCGATATTGCGACCGGGGATGGAGTCGCAATGGCGTTTCGTGCAGGAGCGGCAGTCGCCAATATGGAGTTTATTCAATTTCATCCGACTTGTCTGTACCATCCCCAGGCCAAATCGTTTCTAATTAGCGAGGCCGTTCGCGGAGAAGGCGGGGTGCTGAAAACGGTCGGCGGCGTGGCGTTTATGGACGGTTACCATCCGCTGAAATCGCTTGCGCCGCGAGATATCGTTGCGCGGGCGATTGACAGTGAGATGAAAAAAAGCGGCGCCGACTACGTGGTGCTGGATATCACTCATAAATCGGCTCGCTTCATCATCGATCGGTTTCCCAACATTTACCAGACATGTCTTCGCTACGGAATTGATATCACGAAAGAGCCGATTCCTGTGGTTCCGGCCGCGCATTACCAATGTGGGGGGGTGCTTACCAACGTTGATGGTGAAACCGAGATCCCGGGATTGTACGCGGTGGGAGAAGTTGCGTGCACCGGGCTGCATGGAGCCAATCGCCTGGCCAGCAACTCACTTTTGGAAGCATTAGTATGCGCGCATCGCGCCGCCCAGCGTGCTATTGTTGAACCGCAAACTTTACCTGAAGTGCAGATCCCTGCGTGGCATTCAGGCGAGGCAAACAATCCCGACGAGCTGGTGGTGGTGTCTCACAACTGGGATGAGATCCGGCGGGCGATGTGGGATTATGTGGGAATCGTTCGCACCAACAAACGGCTCGAGCGCGCGAGCAAGCGCATCGCAAATTTGCAGGAAGAAATTCAAGCGTATTATTGGGACTTTATCGTCACCAACGACCTGCTCGAATTGCGAAACATCGCGACGATCGCGGCTTTAATAGTCAACAGCTCGCTTCACCGGCCCGAGAGCAGGGGATTGAATTACAACCTAGATTACCCGAGGCCGAACCCTGAATTTAGCCAAAGAGACACCATCTTGAGGAAACCCGTGTAGAGCGGGAAGATGATCGTGAAACAGTCCGGAATAATTGACGTCGTATAGAGAGCGTCTCTTTCTGATTTGCTGGGTGATCATCGATTGAAGAGCCAATGGTTCCCGTTGTGCCGATGCGCTTTTGGCGGGGTGGGCCGGCAATTTCATGGCCCTAACAGAGCAAGCTTGATGCCATTCAGTCACCAGAGATAAAGCCGAGAAATCTAAAGGATCCTGGCTCTATCCCTGTCTTCATTTGGGACATGCTTGGCTTTGCAGGTTGGCCCATCGCCATAGCGCATGCCAGTGAAGCCCTTGCTGGGCACTGAATTTGCGCAACGATAAACCGTTTGTTCACAGGACTATTACAACATTTCACCAGCGTGACCATTAGGGTGACCGCCCGAATGAATGCGGCAGAATCAATTATTGAGAAACAAGAAAGTTCCGAGAAAAAATATCATGGTCATACTCGTTGGGAAATGGAAGCTCGTTGGCCCAACGTACGTATAGCTTTGAAGAGCGTTCGTTCACGCGCGTACGATGACACCGGACAGCGGCCACGCGAGCATGGGTATCTCACCGGGCAATCCTCGTTAGTTTCTGGTCGTGGATGGCTGGGTTTGTTAATTGTATCTTCCTGTTCAGTAGCCGAGTCCGGCCAAAATGAAAGACCAGAACAAAATCTCCTCAATGTTGCGGCAAACCTTGACGCTCGGCCACTCGCCTGACCCTGATGATGCCTTCATGTTTTATGCTCTGGCCAAAGATCTGATTCCAGTCAATGGCTTCAAATTCGAGCATGTCTTGCAGGATATTCAAACGTTGAACGAGCGGGCGACCCGAGGCGAGTTGGATATTTCAGCCATCAGCATCCATGCATACGCTTACGTGAGCCAGCAGTACGCGCTACTGCCTGCAGGCGCGAGCATGGGGGACGGCTACGGGCCAATGCTGGTTGCAAGCAGTTCATTGTCCAGGAACGAGATTGCATCCAGGCGAATTGCAGTGCCCGGCACGATGACCAGCGCCTTTTTAGCCCTTCAAATGTGGCTGGATAAGCCCGCTCAGGATCTGCATTTTGTTGTTGTGCCCTTCGATAAAATATTTGAAGCGGTTCGAACTGGCCAGGCCGAGGTTGGCCTGATCATTCATGAAGGTCAACTGACGTATCGAAATGAAGGGTTGAAGCTTTGCCAGGACCTCGGGGCCTGGTGGTCCAGCCAGAATGATGGGCTGCCTTTGCCGCTGGGCGGCAATGTCATTAACAAGCGAATTGCGCCTGATGTTCGCAAAACTGTTTCGGATATCCTCACAGCCAGCATCCAGTATAGCCTCGATCATCGCGCGGAGGCGGTGCAACACGCGCTTCAGTATGCCCGTGACATGGGGCGAGAACTCGCGGATAAATTCGTCGGCATGTACGTCAACCACTGGACCCTTGATTATGGCGAGAAAGGCCGGGAGTCGATCCGCAGATTCCTTGGCCGCGCGTTTGAACGTGGGTTCATTCCGCACCGCCAGGAACTTGAATTTGTGCTTTGACGGTTTGGATGGAAACCGATTCGCGCCAATGAAGCGGAGCCGCTTAAGGAAGTCAGGAGGAACAGGAAGGCTAACGGGGTTCACTCTTATTGAGTTGTTGGTGGTGATCGCCATTATCGCGATCCTTGCGGCGTTGCTGTTGCCGGCCCTCGCCCGCGCGAAGGAAAAGACGCAACGGACGGTCTGCAAATCCAATATGCGCCAGGTAGCTTTAGCTGCCATAATGTACGCCGGGGATCACGGAGATAAACTTCCCGGCGGCTTGCTCGCGGTTGGTTTCTACCATCTCAGTTGGATCAACCAGGCAACGTTTAACTATTTTCATGATCTGATTCGCGTGCAGACTAATTGTTTGACTTGCCCGAACAAAAATCGAGATGGCACCTGGATCCGCTTTCAAGGGACGGATGTGCGGGTCGGGTTTTTCTGCATGTGGGGCCAGCCGACTCAGAAAGACACCCGACCTCGAGATCGAGATTACGGGACGCAACCTGCGCCGTGGGATTCTCCCCGTAAGACGACCGACCAGACACCTTACACGGTTCTGCTGGCCGACCTTATCGAGAAAGGAACGGATGTTGTCGGTACTGCGAGCAAAGTGACTTCCGCTCCCCACGCGGCCAGCGGACCTCGGGTCAGTTCCTCTGGGTCTGAAGTTGAGCCACAGCTCATTGGATCAGAAGGGGGCAACGTGGGCGGCGTCGATGGTTCGATTGCCTGGCGCAAGCAGTCAACCATGCGGCCCCGGAATGTGGTTTTCGATCCGCAAGGTGGCAGCGATGCGGGATATATTGGTTATTGGTGAAATTACAGGAGTAGATGCAGTATAGGCGGGCAGGGAGCAACAGGGACCAAAAGACCAAAGAACACTTTCAAATGAATAAAGGGTGTGGACATCCGCAGTCCAAGGTGAAAAAGCATGAAGGATGGCGTTTTCAAAAACCCCAAATCAAGGTCGATGAAAGGCCATGACCTTCGTCCTCGCCGCCGCAGGCAGCTTGCCTGGGTCACTCACCATATGGAGCGGCACGTATTGGCCCTTTGCCCAAAGTTTCATTTGATCGTCGTAAAATGTGCTGCGGGGATCTCCGCTTTGTCCACCGGGATAAATTCCAACGCTTCGATCCAGATGCCCGAAATCCACGATCATGCGCCACGATGCGCCTGCGCCCACTGTTCCAACGTTGCTGCCGGGATTCACAGTGAAGTCAGTGCCAACCGTTCCACCGGCATTGCGGTCGAGGTCCGGTTGGTGCGTCAATGAATCGATTTTCAATTGGTTGATATTGCCCCAGCGCCAATGATCGATATCGGAACTAAACTCTTTTTTAAGAGATGCAATCGCCATCTCAAATGAACGGCGCGAGATATCCGTGCGGGTCTCGCGCTCGGGTGTGTTGCAATCGTTAAACCAGATGGAGCTTGGGAACTCGCGCGTAAGGTATTCGAGAACTTCAATTTCTGGTTCGCGATGGTTGCTGCCACTAAAGCCCCAGGAGCCGGCGGGCTGCTCGATGCCACGGCTTTTCCATTCATCATCCCAAACCCGACCGCGATATAGGTCGAACCAGCGCAACCAAATCGCCGGCGCCAGCGAGTCCGTAGAGGCAATGAAATTCCAATTTTGCAACTCGCGGACAGCTTTTTTGGAGAGTGGATCTCCGAGTGGTGCCGTTTTTAAATCCTGAAGCAGAATGGGCAGGAATCGTTCTGCGGCTTTATCGTAGTGATCAAGCTGAATGACCTTAATGGTTTCGACCGTGAGCTTCCTTGCCGAGCCGAGCATCTCATTGATTCTGCGAGTGCGATAATTGCAATCCCACATCCAACCGAGATAGTGAGGATAGCCAAGGGGTGTTGGTCGCCCATTGGCTGAGGCCACAAAATGATCCGGCGGGTTTACTGATAAAGGCAATTCGTCACGTGGAATCATTCCCGTCCAGTCATTATCTCCGCTTGCGCCGTCCATCGGAATGCGTCCCTGACCCCGCAGCCGCAGCGGCAGCGAGCCGCAGGGGTGAATGGCAATGTTGCCTGTGCGATCGGCATAAATCACGTTCATAGCTGGAACGGTGAGATCATCCAGCGCGCCGAGAAAATCTTTCAGGTTTTTTGCATGCGAAATTCTCCAGACGGCAACAAAATCTTTTGTCGGCCCCAGACCAGTCCAGCAAAGGGAAATCGTCTTCCCACCTTCTCGACTGATGATCGGCCCGTGAACTGTTGAATCGATTTGCAGCTCGCGCGCGCTTCCACCACGAACGGCGATCTTTTCAGTGATGCGGCTGATTTTCTTCCACTCCCCGCGATGTTGATATTGCATGCTATCGGTGGCGCTGAGGGTTTCGACGAACATGTCAACCGCGTCTGCCTGGAGGTTTGTGAACCCCCAGCCCATATCATCATTATGGCCGATGACCATTCCAGGCCCACCGGGAAAAGTGACACCGACGAGGTTCTCGCCGTTAACGGAAATGTGGCAGGCATACCAGATCATCGGCAGATTGAAGCCCAGGTGGGGATCATTACAGAGCATCGGCTTCCCGGAGGCTGTCCTTGTGCCATCCACCGCCCAGTTATTGCTTCCGAAACTGCCCCCACGACCTAACCATCGGAGGCCCGCATAATGCCTGAGCGCAGAGCCATACGATGTTCCAGCCCCCGACACCGGAACCAGCGTGCTGATATATTTGCGCCGATCGCTTTGTATCTTTACAGTGGAAATTTCGTACGGCCGATCAATCGGCCATAGTTCTTCAAACGCGGCGACGCCGAGCTTTTCAACCATCAAGCCAAACCAGAGGTCGTCCAGAGTTCCAGATTGATCCCACCCCATATATTTGGAAAAAACCAGCGTATCAACGGGAGTCCACGGGAGGGGTTTATACCCGAGCTTTTGAAAGGACGCGGGCAGACCTTTGTCCCCCAATTCTGCTATGCGCGCATTGACGCCTTCGGCATAAGCAATCAGTTCCGCGCGCAACTGAGCAGGCACCGAGTCGGAACTCCACACCGCTTCACAACCACGACGAATCCCCAATTGCCGAACGATGATGTCCGACGGCAGCGCCTCTTCTCCAAGGATCTCGGCAACGGTTCCGGAACCTTGCCGGCGGAATAAGTCCATTTGGATGAGCCGTTCGCCAGCATGCAGATAGCCCAAAACCCGGGCGGCATCTGGCCAGGACTTTGCGTAAATATGAGGGATGCTGTGGTTGTCGAAGAAAACTTTTACATTCTGGCCTAACCCCGCCAAAGCAATCTGATCCAACTCGCCTGCTATTACCTTCCCGGATAGAAGCGAAACGAAAATGAATAGTCGAACAATCCGGCGCGCATTTTGTTTCATAAACGATTCATGAAATATGCTCGAAACATAGCGTGGCGGTTAGCCAAGTCCATCTCGCCTTTTGAAGGCAGCTAGTTCGAGCTGAGGCAGGATCCTTCAGGATTTATGATGACAATGCCGTGGGGATCGCCCATTTTCATGTACGGCCTCTCCATGATTTGGTGGCTCTTGTCGGCACAGCAATCGTATTGGTTTCGACTATTCTGGTAATGAAGTGGGATCAGTCCGCGGCATAATCAACCGTTGTCAGTTGCTCGCGTGAACACCGCGCCAGATGCGTGAACTTCACGCCCGCCAGAAACCGCATTCATTCGATTCAGGCCTATTCGGCAAATGGCACTCGCCATGCTTAGAGGTTGCCAGGTTTCACCCAATGAGCCTTAAGCAAAATAGTGTGCAGTTAAAGGCACAGTCTGTGCCCATCAACGCACACTTAGCGCATACGGTAGGAGGTTGTAAAACATTGAAACCTTTGACTCCCGCGCTGCCATGAAAGATCAAATTCAATTGAGCGGTTGTTTCTTGTGCGTTGTTTTGGGCTCTGCCGCAGCCCTCACTTCGTCAGCGGCATTGTTTACAACGGATACCTTTATAGGAAATAGCGACACGAATTTCGACGGTCTTGATATTACTGTGACGAACGCGACGGTGACCGTGGAAGGGAACCATCCCTTTGCGAGCATCCATCTCCTCAACGGTGGACGGCTGACGCATTCTGTCTATGGCAATGGCATTTCGACGAATCGAATAAACATTTCAAATGAACTGCTTGTAATGAGCAGCAGCAATCGCGTTGCTTTGTCTAATAGCAATGTCGTCGTAAACACGATTGTGGTGAGAGATTTATCAGGGGTGACCTTTGTGTTGGGCACGGACTACATCTTGAGTATCCTTGGCGATTCCATTCTGCTCAGCTTGCTACCGGGGTCTGCCATTGCGGAAGGAGCCACAGTGTCGGTGAATTATGATGCGCTCCTTCCCTCGGGTCTCCAGCTGAGGATCAACAATAATCTTGAAGTTGAGGCCGGAGGGTTCATCGATGCAAACAGCCGAGGTTTTGTGTATGGCCCTGGCGCGGGGAGCAGCTCCTCTGCTCCATTTGGTGTTTTTGTTGGCGGAGGCGGGGGGCACGGGGGGGTGGGCGGTCCCAGCATTTATAACCACGAGACCTCCGGTCGCGCCTATGGCTCGCTTACGAGTCCATTTGAATTGGGAAGCGGAGGAGGTCAAGGTATGGGTTCCGGGGGGGAAGGCGGGGGCGCAATCAATCTGCAGATCGGCGGATTGTTGCGCGTCGATGGAACTATCTCCGCGAATGGCGCTGCCGGCACAAATCTTTACTCGGGCGGTGGATCTGGCGGCGGAATAAAAATCTCGGCTCAAACATTCTCAGGCACCGGCTCAATCTCGGCCAATGGCGGCGCGGGTGAAGCTCCTGCTGGCGGTGGTGGCGGCGGCGGACGGATTGCCATCTATTACCAGTCGAACTCATTCAGTGGGTCCCTATCCGCCCATGGAGGGGCTAGCAAAACCAATGGTGGTGCGGGAACCATCTTTCTTTCGGAGCTGAAAGGCGATCGTGTTTTGATCGAGAATGTTGGAATTCGGGGGGCGGTGACACCCCTGATCTTATCGAATACTTTTGACCTTAGACTGAACCGGGGAGCCGTTGTGTTTCTTCAAGCTACAAATGAAACTATTTCAAGCCTAATCATCGGTTCCAATAGCTGGATTATCACGGGCCTAACTACGCCTCTGGCTTTGACTTCTTCTGGAGATGTCACCATAGAAAGTGGAGGAGTGATCAACGCGGATGGCGCTGGCTACACGGGCGGACAAGGTCCCGGGGCAGGCCTCTTTTTCGGAGGGGGCGGGGGAGGAGGCGGTTATGGAGGTTATGGTGGCGCAAGTGTCGGCAAGGGTGGTGGAGGAAATTACTACGGCTCTACCACGCAACCGGCGGATCTGGGTAGCGGCGGTGGTGCCGGCTCCCCCTCTTTTGGCCGGGGCGGATCTGGTGGCGGCGCGATTCAACTCACAGTGAAAGGCACGCTCACATTGGATGGCCAAATCACTGCCAATGGTATGAAAGGAGCGAGCCCAGGGAGCGGCGGCGGTTCAGGTGGCAGCGTTTTTCTCACGATGGGTAATTTTCAGGGGAAAGGATCCATTTCTGCGAACGGTGGTTCGGGCGAAATTCCACCGGGTGGTGGAGGTGGCGGCGGACGCATTGCGGTTTATTCTGCGGGGACTAATCACTTCAGCGGAACGCTTTCGGCCCGAGGCGGCCCAGGAGCGTATAATGGTTCAGCCGGAACAATCTATTCCAAGGCAGCGAGTAATATTTACGCGCAATTTTCAGTGGATAATGGTGGATTGGATGCCACCAATACTCAGCTCACTCTGGGAACCAACCTTGACCTTGTTATTGGTGGAGGGGCAAAGCTTTCTTACTCAATTGCGTCGAAGTTGTCTTTGCAAAATCTCCTCATACGCTCGAATAGCTTCCTGGTCGTTTACCATACAAACAACGTCATGACCGCGTTGAGTGTATCAGGCGATGCCACGGTCGAGATGGGCGCAGGCATCTTGCTGGATGGCCATGGTTACCTTCCAAACCAGGGTCAGGGCGCAGGCCGCGGGCTCTCAGGTGGTGGTGGTGGATATGGCGGTTACGGAGCGAATGGCGTCACAAATACCGGCGGTGGCAACGTGTATGGGGCATTTGCGACCCCAGGCAACGTCGGCAGCGGCGGCGGGACCAGCACCAGTTCCACTCTCGCAGGCCAGGGAGGCGGAGCTCTGCAAATGACCGTTGGAGGAAAACTTTCACTCTATGGCGCAATTACGGCGGATGGGGGATCGGCGCTTGCGCCGGGTTGTGGCGGCGGCTCAGGCGGAAGCCTCTGGCTAAGCGCCGTCCAACTTTTGGGTCGGGGCAAAATCTCAGCGAATGGCGGCGCGGGCGGGTTGGCGACAGGCGGCGGAGGTGGGGGAGGCCGAGTGGCAATTTATTCCACTAATAACTCTTTTACTGGCACAGCTTCGGCGCATGGGGGTGCGGGCGCCAGCTATGGCGGTGCCGGCACAATCTATTTTGGGCCAAGTGCCGCTAGCGGCGGATACTTACTTGTGGACAATGGCGGTTCGCGTGGCACAAACACTCCCGTTACCGGGGCTCAAAACTTTCTGGCAAACGTGGTTATTACAAACGGAGCAACAGTGATCTCAACATCACTTGGCTCGCCAACTAATCTTTTCATTGCCACCGATAGCACGTTAATCACTTCCAACTCGATCGAGGGATTCTCTCTGTTTGGCCTGAGAAGGTTGGTTATTCAGACCGGTGGTTCGCTCTTACTGGATGGAAGCGGCTACCCACAGAATATGGGCTTCGGTGCAGGGCAATTTGTTCTCAGTGGCAGCGGTGCAGGGTATGGTGGTTATGGAGGAAACGGAATCTCCGCCCGGGGTGGAAACACATATGGGAGCATTATCCAACCGAACCAACCGGGAAGCGGCGGGGGTGGCAACGGAGACAACAGCGGAGGAGCGGGTGGCGGGGTATTGCGGCTCGCTATCAACGGCGAGTTCAATGGCGAGTTAATAGTGGACGGCACCATTAACGCCAATGGGAGATCTGGCTCAGGCAAGGGCGGTGGCGGGTCAGGGGGGACTATTTCAATCTCCGCTAACAAAATCTCAGGCAGCGGAACGATTTCGGCGGATGGAGGATCCAGTGCATCTTCCGGAGGTGGAGGGGGCGGTGGCCGTATTGTTTTTTCATTTCAGACAAACAACTTTGTCGGGACTCTTTCAGCAAAAGGCGGCCGAGGCTCAAACAACGGAGGAGCCGGAACCATTTATCTGGTGTCACGCCAAGGCGCACAGCAACTGATCGTCGATAACGGAGGCAATCCGGGCACTAATACGGTTGTGGCTGCTGGTGGTAATCTCAATCTGACCATCAGTGGAGGGGCTACCGTTTCTTCTGCTCGACTCGGACCGCTTGCAAACCTTCTTATTGCCCCCAACAGCACTCTGCTCCTTTCGAATTTGGGTAGTTTAGGTCTTACGGTGTCCAGTAATGTTGTCATCGAACCGGGAGCCGCGTTGCTTGCTGATGGTATGGGATTCGTGGGCGGGCCAGGCCGGGGATCTAATTCAGGAGGAGCTGGATACGGAGGCTATGGAGCTGATGGATCCCAAAGTAAAGGTGGAAACTCCTATGGATCCATGGTTACACCCACTGATTTAGGAAGCGGAATTGACGGACCAGGAACATTAAACCTCTTTGGCGGTGGCGCGCTGCAGTTGAAGGTTGGTGGCAAATTGCTTGTGGATGGCAGGCTCACAGCAAATGGCCAGACGGGCCCCGCAGGAGGGGCGTCGGGCGGGAGTCTATGGCTGACAGTTGGGTCGCTTGCCGGTTCAGGCCGGATCTCGGCTAACGGTGGCGATGGCAACTTGTTCTCCGGTGGCGGAGGTGGCGGAGGACGCATCGCCATTTATTATGGTTCAAATTCTTTCAGCGGCGTCATCACCGCGTATGGCGGAGCCGGTTTGAATTATGGCGGCGCGGGAACTATCTATCTTTCAAAAACCAATGGAGGTTTTCCGCAAGCCATCCTGGACAATGGCGGACGTCAGGGCACGAACACCACAGTTTCCCATTCGCAATACGATCTCACCGTGAGCGGAGGCGCCGTGTTGAATGCTCCCCTTACACCTGCCGCTAGTTTGTCTGTCCGCAACCTCATGATCGCCTCTAATTCATGGATAACTTCTCCTAATTATTCTCTGCAACTCAACGTCACTGGCAATGCGGATGTGATGCCGGGCGGTGGTTTAACCATGAATGGCGGGGGGAATCAAATTGGATCAAATCAAGGCTTAGGAGGGGCGGCCAACTCTACCGGCGGCGGTGGAGGTTATGGCGGGTATGGGGGCGTAAGTATCGCTAACGCTCCCGGTGGCGGCAGCCATGGCTCAATTCTACAACCTATCGATCAGGGAGGCGGGGGCGCTTCGTCCCAAACCACTCCGGCTTTTGGAGGTGGAGCAATAAAACTCAACGTGTCTGGCAATCTCATTCTTAGCGGCATGCTATCAGCTAATGGAAACGATGCAGCGTACGCTGGAGGAGGTGGCGGCTCCGGTGGCAGCATTTGGCTGAACGTTGGAAATCTATCAGGGTCTGGAGTTATTTCCGCAAATGGTGGCTCAGGCGATTTTCCACAAGGAGGTGGGGGTGGGGGCGGACGTATTGCCATTTATTCTTCAAGCAATCAGTTCGCGGGTCCCGTGACGGCCTATGGAGGCGCCGGATTTGTCTATGGTGGAGCTGGCACCATTTATGTCCGGGACAATAAGCAAAAAGTTGGAACGGTCTTGATTGATAACGGTGGGATTCCAGGAACCAATACAGCCTTATCCTCTCCTGAAGCCTTTTCGGTGAAGGTGGTCGGTGGGGCAGTTGTAAATCCTTCAGAATCTTCACTGGTCCTTGGTGGTCTGCTGGTGGATTCAGGCGGCGAAATGACTCATCTAAACTCGCAATCAAATCTCGACGTGTTGGTGTTGGGAAATGCGCTGATCGAAACGAACGGTATTATCATCGTGGATGGGAAGGGATATCAAGGTATCGATGGTGGGCCGGGCGCTGGTAGCGCCACAAATTATCTTGGCAGCGGTGGAGGGTACGGTGGCGCCGGGGGCGCCAGTGTTTCAGGCGCTCCCGGCGGTATCCGCTACGGTTCGGCCACGCATCCAATGGATCGAGGCAGCCGTGGCGGATTGAACCCGGTGATACCGAACTTCTGTCAGGGCGGAGGGGCGGTGCTTTTTCGAGTCAGCAGCAATCTCACTGTGAATGGGTGGATTTCGGCAAATGGAAACTCTGCTGCCTTCGACGGTGGCGGTGGCGGTGCCGGAGGAAGCATCTGGTTGACTGCCCGGCAAATCGATGGGTTCGGTTTCATCACCGCCAATGGCGGTCAGGGTGAAGAAAGCGGAGGGGGTGGCGGCGGCGGCGGACGCATTGCCATAAATTCTCGGACCAACAAGTTCACCGGGGGCATCTTTGCAAGCGGAGGCCCTGGGGCCAACGCCGGACAAAACGGAACAATCGACATAGCCAGCATTCCACCTCCACAGATTATTTCTCAAATACCTTCCGATCTTATCTACTCGGTCGTCAGCAATGTTGATCTGGCCTTTGATTCTGCCATGAACTTCACGACCCTTGATATTGGAGATTTGACGTTTGAAACACCAAATGGCTCCATCCCTCAAAGCGGCTTGCAAGTTTCTTCAAGCGGCCTGGTAAATCTTCGGCTGACTTTTTCTCCTCAAAGCGCGATCGGATACTACGAGCTTCAGGCGGGACCACAGATCGAGGACATTTATGGCCAACAAATGTCCAGCCCGTATATCGGCAGTTTTGTCATCCTGCCTCCCTCGATTTCCGGACAGGTTTTGGATAGCACTGGTTCACCCGCGGCATTTGTCACTCTTTATCCCACGGGCTTGCCACCTGAGGTAGCTGACAGCCATGGGAATTATTCGATTGAAGTCCCCTTCGGCTGGGCGGGAACGATCACCCCCGCGCGAGGCACGGCGATATTCATTCCGGCATCACACTCTTACACCAATGTTTCGAGCAGCTTGCCGAATCAAAATTTTCTTTTTGCCAGCCCATCCTCCCTGACGTTATCCGCGCAAAAGCAGGGGCAGAATTTTTATCTAACATGGTATGGTCTGAAGGGCGTCAGTTATCAGGTTCTTTCTTCAACCGACCTTGTGCATTGGACGGAATATGGATCGGTCCAAATCGGGATGAACGCTCCGCTGACTCAATTGTTATACACAGCAGTCAACCCGGCAATGTTCTTCCGATTCCAAACCAGTTATTGAAGAACCATGTGTCGCGCCAGGGGCCTACACGGCGAACCGATCCGTCGCTTTTAGGCTGTGTGGTCCTCACGCGGCGGTCTGCTTCGCCTGAAAATCGGAGCCTTGCTTTGGTCAGGGTAAGAATTCACTTTGAGCCCAATGCGCCACTTTCTTTTCCTCGTCTCAGTTTTCAGGGCACTCACTTCGCTGAATAAAGCTGAGGCTGCTCAAGAGCGTGACATCGTTTTTGAAAACGAACGTCTCACTTACTCCATCGGAACTGATGGTCGCAACCACAGATTTACTGACCGGCGCGCCCGAACAAATTACGCGGAGACGAATTCACCCTGCGCTATCGTAAAACGTGGCCCCAAAACTTTTCCTGTCTCCTCGGCCATTTTCAGAAAGCCGCTGCTGACATTGAGCTTCAACGAGACAGGAGTGGAGGCTGTAATTCGGGTCACGGTCAACAGGGCATATCTGTTGTTCGAAGTGGTTTCATTAAAAGGAACAAATGTTGACGAACTGGTGTTTGCCAACGTGCCACTTGCTTTGCGTGGCTCGGCCAACGAGCCGTTCGCCGCCTGTGCTCTGGCTCTGAACCTGCAAACGCTTGTTCGCGAGCTTCCTCAGCCCACGTCGCGGTTGGAGGCATCGTGCTTTCCGCGTTTTGGTTTTGTGGGGGCCCAAGTGGCCCTGATTGGATCCGCGCCAGCGGATTTACGGCGGATCATGCAAGAGGTTGTCACTCGGGCGCCTGACCTCCCCAAATCCAGGCTCGGTGGACCCTGGGCCTGGGACGCCCCGGCCGCGCGTGGTTCCTACCTGTTTGACTTCGGCAACCTTAATGAGGAAACCGCTACCAATTGGATCGAGCTTGTTCAAAGCCTCGGGTTTACTCAAATCGACTTTCATGGCGGACGCTCGTTCCGGTTTGGTGATTGCCGCGTCAATCCCGAGGTGTTTCCGCGCGGACGCGAGGGTTTCAAAGCCGCGCTGGACAAACTTCATGCAGCAGGCATTTTCGCGGGCCTCCATACTTACGCATTTTTCATCGATAAGAAAACGGACTGGGTCACACCTGTTCCAGATCGCCGCCTGGCCTCGGATAAGAGCTTTAAACTGTCCGAAGATCTGAACACCGATTCCGCCACGGTTTCAGTTGTCGAGCCCACAGATGCCGTCTCTGCCATCACCGGGTTTTTTATCAGGAACAGTGTGACCCTCCGGGTCGATGACGAGTTGATCATTTATGGCGGAGTGACCAAGGTTGCTCCATACGCTTTTACAAATTGCAAACGTGGCGCTTATGGGACGCGCGTTGCCGAGCATTCGCGTGGAGCCCGTGTCGATCATCTGAAAGAATGTTTTGGGTTGTTTGTGCCCGATCCGGAAACAACGCTCCTGGCTGAAGTCGCCCAGCGCAACGCCGACTTTTTCAATGAATGCGGGTTTGACATGATCTATTTGGATGCGTTGGATGGCGAAGACATCCTGGGCGGCGCTGAGTATGGCTGGCATTACGGCTCTCAGTTCGTTTTCGAGTTAGCCAAACGATTGAAACGGCCAGCGCTGATGGAGATGAGCACGTTCCATCACCATCTATGGTATGTCCGTTCTCGCGGTGGTGCATGGGATCATCCCAGGAGAGCGGAAAAGCAGTTCATCGACCTACATCTTTCGGCAAATGAAACTTATCAAAAAATGTTTCTGCCCGCCAATCTGGGCTGGTGGGCTGTCAAAAATTGGACCGGAGCGCAAGAGGAGCGAACGTTTCCAGATGACATCGAATACCTATGCGGAAAAGCTCTTGGGACAGGCAGCGGTCTTTCTCTGATGGGAATTGATCCGAAGAATTCTTCCGGAATGTCGCGCCTGGCAAACATCTTCAAACGATATAAAGACCTGCGCAAATCCAGCAAAGTACCAACCTCGCTGAAGGAGAAGCTACGCGAGCCGGGAGCTGAGTTTCATCTTGTGGAACTGCCTGGGGGTGGGTGGCAGTTTTTGCCCGCCCGTTACGATCAGCATAAAGTTGAAGCCATCGATGGGCAGAGCAATCAATGGAAGCTGCAAAACCGATTTGCGAGGCAACCGGTTAAGCTTCGCATTGAGGCCTTGATGTCTGCGGGACCCTACGATGCAACGAACAATCTCGTTTTGGCTGATGCCGAAAGCGCCAGCCTGTTTACGAACCGCGCTTCCGCGCCTGGTGTTACCTCGGAGTTGAACTCAGTCACTGATCTCGTGAAAAGCGGCTCAGCCAGTCTTCGATTCTCCGCAACAAATGGTTCCTCCTCCGCGCGCGGAGCATGGACAAAAGTTGAACGATCTTTCGAACCGCCACTCAAACTCGCAGGCCGCGAGGGGCTGGGGCTTTGGGTTCATGGCGATGCCCAGGGTGAGATCTTAAATGTTCAACTTCGTTGTCCGGAGCACGTTGTGGCGGGCATTGGCGACCATTATATCGCCGTTGATTTTACAGGCTGGCGGTACTTCGAACTGGTCGAACCGGAGAGTAAGCGGTGGGCGCTTTACAAATGGCCATATGGCGATCCTTACTCGATCTATCGCGAGTCCGTAAATTTCAGCCAGGTCTCTTCCATATCACTCTGGCTAAATAATGTGCCAACAGGCAGAAATGTGACTTGCTACCTGAGCCCTGTTAAAGCCTTACCGTTGCTTAAAACTGTGCTTCGGAAACCGACTGTAACACTTGCCGGGAAGACAATCCTGTTTCCAACCGAAGAACTTGAATCCGGCACCTATTTGGAATCAGAAGGCCAACAGGAGTGCAAACTCTATGGCCCAAAGGGAACGTTGATAACAGAACTCAAAATCGAAACGCCCGCAATTGAAGCGGGAGAGAATTCGATGATGTTCAGTTGCGAACCCAGCGAAGGGATTAATCCCCGGGCCAACGTGACTGTAATTACCTACGGTCCTGTGCTAAATGCGAGCGGTGGCAAATAGCATGACCACAAAGTGAAGCACTGTTGGCATTTATGAACGGCTCCCTTTAGAGCTCTGGGACCATGCTCCGGCTTGTCCTGCCGGCGACTGCCAAAGATTGATCCATTCGCGAGCGACCATTACTATTGAGCCATGCAAAACAAACTCCTCGCGATTTCCTTTATTCTTTTGCCGCTCGCCGCCCTGGCCGCACCTTCCTCTTCGAAGAGCCCCCTACTTGTTTACATCGGGACGTACACCGGGCCAAAGAGCCAGGGAATTTACGTTTCACGATTCGATCCTCTCAATGGAAGCCTCAGTTCACCTCAATTAGCTGCAGAATTGAAGAACACTAGTTTCCTGGCCGTCGCACCGACTGGTAAATATCTTTACGCCGTTGAAGAGGTTGGAGAATCCGCTGACAAATCCACAGGGTACGTCGTGGCCCTCCGCATTCGCGATGAATCGGGCAAGCTTGAAGTGCTCAATAAGAAAACATCCGGCGGCAGCGGACCGTGCCATTTGGCATTCGATGCTGCGCGAAAATGTGTGTTGACAGCAAATTACGGAAGTGGATCCATTTCTGTTCTACCGGTGAATTCTGACGGTTCGTTGGGGGAACCGAGTGCAACGATCCAGCATCAAGGTTCCAGTGTGAATCCAGAGCGTCAGACCGGACCGCACGCGCATTTTATTAGCACTGACCCCGCAAGTCGCTTCGTGCTAGCCTGTGATCTTGGCTTGGATAAAGTGCTGGTTTACCGTTTAGAACCTTCAACGCTGCTCCTTACCCTAAATGATCCTCCCAGCATCTCTATGAGGCCTGGTTCCGGCCCGAGGCATCTAGTCTTTCATCCGAATGGTCGATTTGTCTATGTGATTAATGAGATGCGCTCAACCCTAACGGTCTGTTCGTATGACCCTCTGAAAGGTGCATTGACTGCCCTGCAATCCGTTTCAACGCTGCCTCCAAGTTTTAAAGGTCACAATACCTGCGCCGAAGTGCAGGTTCATCCGTCAGGTAAGTTCTTGTACGCCTCGAACCGGGGCCATGACAGTCTGGCCATCTTTAGCATCGAGCCTGATTCCGCCTTGCTTACCAGCCTTGGACATCAATTTGTCGAGGGAAAGACACCGCGCCACTTTACTCTGGACCCAACCGGCGCCTGGCTGCTGGCAGGGAATCAGGACTCCAACAACATCATGGTCTTTCGCGTTGACACGGGCACTGGAAAACTTACTCCGACTGGGAACCCAATCGAACTCGGTTCGCCAGCGTGCGCCGTTTTCGCGCCTACTTCTTTTTAAATAAATCGCCGATTCCCTTGGTTACTTTATCGACGCTGTTGGTAGGGATGACCTTGTTGGCCTCATTTCCAAGGTAAAGCGCGCCTTTTCCAAGATCGGCAATTGCACCGGCCGCTGCCGCGGTGGCGCTAGTCAGAAGCGCTTGGAAAGCGGTGTGGGTCAACTCGGCGGGAGTAATGCCTTCGGGTCCTGTGCCGAGATCCTTCAAATGAATTTCTGGCAGAGCAACTGTCGCTGTTTTCCCACCAAAAGAACTAACGATCACGTGCAATTTTGCTCCCGTAATCAAGAAATCGTTCACCTGCAACTTCTTTTTGGCAGCGGGTTCTGTGGGCTGAGTTGGCTTAGCCGGCTCCTTGCCCCCGCCTGTTGTCTCTTCCAGGTTCGATAGAATTTTACTCAGGTTGTTATGTGTCAAGTCAGTTTCAAAAGTCACGTCCGGACCCTCAAGGTTAATGGATTTAATAATGTATTTTTCAGACAGCAGCGAAGCGGGTTGGATTGCCAGGCTAGCCGTTCGGGCGCTGATAGCGGAAGGGCTCTTGTAGCCTTCCGGATTGCCGACCACCAGTCCGTTGACCTTTCCCGAGCCGGCGAGCAACATCAAATTTACACTATTCACCTTGACCGAAACCTTTGTCAGTTGCGGGCCGATCGTCTCCACCGCCCGCTTGACCTGACCGTCCAGGAACAAGTGCACGGCCAATGCTGCCAACAGTACCAGCACGACAAGGGCAAAAAAAAGTCGGACGATGATTTTTTTCATATAGTTATTGCGGGGCCAGGAATTGTACCGCTTCGATAAGCTGTTTTGCCTGGTAAGGCTTGCCTAGGAAACGGTCCGGCTTGACCTGCTGATTGTCATAAGTTTGTTCATCAACCGTGCCACTCAGTAAAAGGACTTTTTGGTCTGGTTGCAAGCTCCGACAAGCCGCGACCAGCTCCAGACCATTCATGGATTGCATTGCATAATCCGTAATAATGAGCGCCGGACGGCGTGACGCTGAAGCAAAAGACCGAAGAGCCGATCCTGGATCTCGAAAAGTTTCAATACGATAACCCAACGGCTGAAGCACCACAGTAGCCAATTCCAGGAGCATCGGTTCATCATCCACCACGTAAATTAAATTTTGTTTCGGTTGTGTACATTCAGATTTGGTTCTTTTGGGTTCATTCATCGCGCGCGAAATGAATTATCAATGCTTTTCGTCTGGTGGCAAGATGGCTCGGTTCCGCAAAATACCGGACGAACATGTGGGTAACTGTACGGTTCATGCCGCGACCAGAATAAAGAGCAGTCGTGCTGGATCAGTCGCTCGGCCTTTAGTGGAACGAGGCGTGCGCATGATGCAAGTTGACTATACCCAGCCGATAACGCTGCGAGCTTTCGGATCAGCTTGGCGACTTGAAAAACGGATTGCCCAACAATCGAGCGGCCATGGACAAACTCATTGCAGGGTTGGTCAAAAATTGTTTTTCTCGAACCAGTTCGATTTTCAATTAATATACTACGGGTTTTAAGCCACGCGTTGCCAGATGACGTGCGGCGTCCAAAGGAGGCTTTCTTCGGTAGTTCGCGCGCGGTTTGTTGCGATTCGCGATGGATTTCTCGGGACAGGACTAAAATCTCCCAGGAAAATCGAGATTCGCAACTCAAGCCACTGACCAGGAAAACAAAAAGCCGTTCCGCAATCACACGGAACGGCGTTTTTTAGCCGAGGCTGATGCTACTGCCTAGGCCGTAAAGGACTTACCGCAACCACAACTTTGATGGGCGCTGGGGTTGGAGATCTTAAAGCCGCCACCGACGAGATCTTCGCTAAAATCTACAACTGCGCCACGTAAATATTGCGCGCTGAAAGGATCCACCAGGACAGAAACTCCATGGATCGAGGATAAAGAATCATCGGGCCGCTGTTCGTCAAACACCATTGAATACTGCATGCCGGAGCAGCCGCCTTGTTCCACATAGACCCTAAACATTTTTCCGGCGTTTTCCGAATTCGACAGCAGTGTCTTCACTTCCTCTGCGGCTCCAGGAGTGAGGGCTAGGACAGGTTCAGTGATGTTCTCAGCTTCCATATTTACCTGCAAAAAGATAGGCTCGATCAGTTCGACTGTCAAACCTTGTGCACTCAGACTTTCAGATCCACAGTGCCTGAGGCGATTTGGCTTAAGGATTTTTTGCTGTTGGCAGATGTTCCTCCGCTTTGCGAATTCTGCCATCAAAAAATGCGCTTTGCGTCGGCAAAATCTCTTTTAATCGGTTATAAATGTTAATGGCCTGGGCCCACCACTGCAATTTCTCGGCGACGCGGCCTGCGTTCAAGCCGGCTTCTTTGACCCAGAACAGATCCGGTTTGCTACGGTCGTCATAAAAGACCGCCACATAATTCTCGAGGGCTTGTTTGAACAGAGTAATTTGTTCTTCGCCTGTTTTTTGCTGCGCCTGGGCTTCGAGCACAACGCCATGGCCCACTCTGGCAATAGCTCGCGCAGTGGTGCTTGTGCGCGGTAAATCGATCACCTTTTGGAAAGCCGCCAAGGCGTTTGTGAGCGATTCTTTTTGACCGGAAACCTGCGCCCACTCCAAATAGCAACTGGCAAGCCGGCCCCAGGCAGAATCCACCTCGGCATTGGTGGCCGAGGATTGGCAAAGAGTATTGAAGACTTTAATCGCTTCTTGAAGGTCGGCAATCTTGTTGGTTGAAGTCTGGCTTACGAGCACATCACCAAAAGCGATCGTTGCTTGCCCCCGCAAGTCTGTCGGACAGTTGGTATCTGTGGTTAACATGGTGAAGAAGCGGATCGCATCGATCCAACCCTTGCGTCCAACCGCCGACCGACCAGCCATCATGCGAGCTTGGTAGGTGAGCTCAGAGGATGGCCAATTCTGAAAGAGCAATTGGAAGTTGAGCTCCGCATTTTTCCAGTCGCCATTTTGATAATAGTAATCTGCCACCCACCATTGCGCGCTGGGCGCCAATTCGTTAGTCGGATACTTCGTGATGCATTGGGTGAATAAAGCCATGGCGTTGGTCTTGCGATCCGCAAAGAAATTGGCCCGCGCCTGGTAATATAAAGCGGCCGGGCGCGTGGGATGATTCGTATAAGTTGCGAGCCAACCATCGTATTGATCAATGGCCTCGGTCCACTTTTCCTGCTCCTCGAACGTCCGCGCGACTGCCAGCCGTACCTGAGGCAACAGTTCCGAACTAGGAACGGCTGCTATCAATTCTGAAAACATTTTGCGGGCCTCGTCCGGGCCGCCCTGCTCGCTGATTTGTTGACCGACAAATAACAGGGCAGGCGCTGTGTGAAACCCTTTTGGAAACCAATTGAGCAATTTAGCAACTGCATTGGTCGCCGCGCCTGGCTGCTTTGCAGCCAGGGCCGCCCGGGCAGATTGATAAAGCGCCGGCTCGAACAAATTGGTCTTTACCTCCGGCAAGGAGTCAAACTTCTCAACCACGGCCATATAGTTGGACATGGCATTCGTGAAATTGTTTTGTTGAAATTGAGCATCTGCGAGTTTGAAGTAGGCGGTCGCTTGCTGAGGTGAAACGGTCAAGCGCGCAACGGCAGCGTGGAATGCCTTTTCGCAATCGGGCAATTTGTTTTGCAACCAGAGACACCAACCCAGGTTGAGTTGTCCCTGGCCGAATAACGGACTTTGCGGAAATCCTTTGGCCAAAGATTCGAATGAAGCCTGAGCTTCCTGGAGGTAATTAGTGGCAGCAATCCGGTTAGTCATTACTGAAACAGAATTCGACCTCGTCAGCGACGCATACTGGCGAAGCTGCAATTCGCCCAGGGTGAGCCATGCCAAATCCGCCATAGGAGCAGTGGGAAATTTATCCCGGAATTGCTTGAGCATTTGTATGGCGCCTGTGATGTCATTGAGGCCGATAGAGAGCTCGGTGATTTTGAGCAAAGCCTCACGCTGCCGTTCAACGGGGGAGCTGCCCACGAGATTGTTGGTATAGGCCTCAATTGCTTCGCGCGCGCGTCCAAGTCGCTCGAGGATACCTGCTCGAAAAGATGCGCTGTCGGCTCGCAAGCCCTGTTGACCAGACTCGAGAGCCTTCTGAATCATGTTTGTTGCGCTGATCAACGCGTCTTCATTGCGTCCTTGCGCCAGGCGGATGCGGCCCATGATATAATTGAATTGCCAGGAGGTATCTGCAGGAAGCAAAAGCTTGGAGATTGGGACCAATGCATGTTCGGCGGCTTCGGCGTTTTGTTGTGCCAAAGCGGCTTCACTGAGCAGGAGATAACCCTGCACAACCTGCTTGGCGCCTGCATTGGTCACCGCTGAGGTTTGAAAAATCCCATTGGTCTGTTGCAGCAGAGCAAAAACGCTGGGCCACGCGCCAAGCGCTGCTCTGGCAGTGGCTTCGCCCACCGTGGCCTCCAAACGTCGAGCCGAGGTTGGGAACTCTTTCGTGAGCTTTGCGAACGTCTCCGCGGCGTTGAGATACTCTCCCTTCTGAAATTGGGCTTCAGCTCGCAAAAAAATGTATTGATCCGCGAGGTTTGTCGCCAGATTTTGGCGGGAGGTAAGCAACTCCACCACCGCGCCATAGTTTTTTTGAAAGAACAGCGCTTCACCTTGCCGCAGGATGACCTCCGGAATGCGTGAAGAATTGGTGTATGCTTTCGCGAATTCTTTGAAATGTTTCTCGGCTAACTCCCAAAGACCATCCTTGAGTTCTTTGGCAGCGACATCGAACGCGTGCTGTTCATCCGCAGCCGGTGCCGCCGGCACACGCAAAGCAGTCGCAATCAGCAACGCCACTAAAAAAAATCGGCTCCAAATGCCCATATTCAAGGGAAAAACTGTGCAGAATTGGACGTGAACAGAAAGCTCGAATTCATTTGTTAAAGCGGAAATTGACCAAATCGTAGTCCTGAACGACATACTGTTTGGTCTCCAGCCGTTGTTTGCCAGCTCGTTTGGCCTGCGTTTCGCCACCAGCGGCTATGAAATCGTCAAAGCCAATAATCTCAGCTCGAATAAAGCCTTTCTGTATGTCGGAGTGAATGGCTCCCGCGGATTCCCAGGCTGTCAGGCCTTTGCGAATAGCCCAGGCTCGATTTTCCTTACCTCCGACCGTCAGAAAGCAAATATAGCCTGCCTCGGCAAAAGCTCGCACGAAAAATGGCTCAGGGCTTTCCAACTCTTGCGGTGTGGCCACGCTGATCGGCTTGTTGGTAAAGAAGCTGTGAGCCGCAACTGCCTGGAGGTCCTCGAGTGGCAGGCCGGAATTAAAGATGAACTTTTCGTTTTCAAGCACAACTTTGATTTTTTCCAACGCATTCCGTTCGGCGGGTTGCGGCTCTCTTCCAAGGCGGGTCTCTACAAATTCCAGATCTTTCAGAATCAAATCAGCTTTGCTATCGTTCGAGGCGAGGATGGCATCGGCATCGAGCAACTCCTTTTCGCCAACCACATCGACCTGTGCGTACGTCTTTTTATCCGCTTCGACGAGCTTGTCGGCCCGGTCAAAACGCGGGTCTTTTAAGTTATGTTTGCCGAGGTTGATGCCAGAAATACCAAATAGAGCAAACTTCATAAGCTGCTGACGCGGAATTTTCCGCCGAAGCAGCTTATGGGATTACATTGCGTTCGGAAACAGCAATGATCGTGTTCTAAGAAGAAACTTCGGATAGTCCTGGCTAGAGCAAGAGAGGGAGACTTACTAGAACCGCAGACTTTTCCCGCTTTTTTTAGTCTGGCCAATCAGTTCTTTGGCTGGCATTTTGACCGATTCTGAAAATGATGTTCTCTTTACGAAATGGGCTGGGTGGAATTTTGATAATGGCCGCTTCGGTGGTTTTGGCTTCGGCCAGCGCGCCCGAAACTTCGACGACCAATCGGTTTGGTTTTAACGGGCCGGAAATCTTTCCGATCGACAACCAAATCGGCCAGTTGCACGTCGCGGATCTGGACGGGGACGGTTTGAACGATTTGATTCTCGTGAACAATTCACGCGCAAAGATCAATTTGCTCTACAACCAGACAGGGAAGACAAATCAGACGGAAAAGCCTAAACTAAACGGCAAGCACGAGATTAACGAATTACCAGCGGGCGCGCGGTTCCGGATCGATTCCATTGCGTCAGAAAAGCGCATTTCCTCTCTGGTGGTCGCCGATTTGAATGGTGATGGCCGCCCGGACATTGCTTATTACGGAGAGCCTAAAGAACTTGTCGTTCAATACAACCAGGGCACCAATGGATGGAGCGCGCCTAAGCGTTGGCCCATTGAGGATGGCCAGCTTTCGCCGAACGCGCTTGGCTCTGGTGATTTGAATGGAGATGGCCGAACCGACTTGGTTTTGCTGGCCGATAATTACCTCTATTTGCTGCCACAAAAAGAAGACCACAGTCTGGGTGAACCACAGAAGGTCCCCGTTTCGGGTGTGGTTAAGTCCGTTCAAATCGTCGATGTTGACGGCGACGGGTTAAACGATTTGCTGCTGGTAAATTGGGAGGATCGGAATCCATTTCGGTTTCGGTTGCAAACTAAAGGCGGAGAACTCGGTCCGGAGAACTATTTTTCATTGCCGGCAATTCGGTCCTATTGGGCGGACAATCTGGAGGCGAACAGAAAAACCCAAATTATCACCATCGCGCAGAATTCCGGCCGCGCCCAGATTTCAGAGTTCACGCGCAAGGCAGCCGATCCGCTTTCAGGCGGGTTTGTAAAAGGCGACTTCCAACTGTTGCCTTTTAGCAAAACTGATAAAGCCCGGCGAGGCCTGTTGTGGGCGGACGTAAACGGTGACGGCCTGGCTGATCTGCTTGTTGCCGAACCAGACAGCGGTCAAATTTCTTTGTTCCTTCAGCAACAGGATGGTTCGCTGGCGGCACCCAGGACTTTCCCGACCCTTGCAGGAGTCAGCGAATTGGCTGTCGCGGATTGGGATGACAATGGAAAGCCTGAAATTTTTATGCTCAGTGGCGATGAGCGCCAGGTGGGCGTCACCCGTTTCGATGACAAGCAGCGGCTTGCCTTTCCCACGCTCATTCCACTGGAAGGCAAACCACTAGTGATGGCCGTGGGAAAACTGAAACCGGGAGCAAAACCAACTCTGGCTGTCATTGTCGATCAGGACGGAAAGCGCTCACTGATAACTCGCACAGTCGATGGCAAGAACAAGACGCAATCCCTGAGCGCCACGTTTAAATCAAACCCCACATCCATTACTTTTCACGATGCGGACCAGGACGGGCTGGCCGACCTTGTTGTGCTAATTCCGTACGAAAAAGTTAAAATTCTGCGCCAATCGCCAGACAAAGATTTCGAAGAGTTGGATGTCGCATTGCCGGGCGGGGGGCTAGAACAACCCTGGCTTAGCACTGCCGATGTCAACGGAGATGGCAAAGCCGAATTGTTGCTTACTCAGAAGAATTTCCTCCGCGCAGTCGTCCTGAAGGCTGATACCTCTTTGCAAAGCTCGACTAATCTTGGCGGCTGGACATTCGACGTCAAAGAGCAGATCAATGGGGCCGCGAGCAACTCGCGCCTGATCGGCGCGGCGGCCGTGCCTAACCCCAGCAACAGCGTTCCTTCGTTATTCCTTTTGGATGCCGAACGCAAAGCGCTCACGTTATGTGAACGCGACAGCGCAGGTGTCTGGCAGGTCATCCGCAACCTGCCGCTGCCCGTTTCTGATTTCACTGCCCTGAAGCCGATTTCCCTCGGCGCAAAACATCAACCAGCGGTGGCATTTATGGGACTCAACTCTGCAGCCTGGATGCACATGAGCGGCGACGTCTGGGAACTTACCGAGTTGGATAGCTATGAAACACCCATCAAGGATGGCCGTCTCAATGACGTGGTTTCCGGAGACCTCAACCAGGATGGACGAAAGGATCTCGTCTTTTTGGAGACAGCCCGGAACTATCTGGACCTGGTGATTTTCGATGCAAACCATAAATTGGTCCCCGCCAACCGCTGGCAGGTTTTCGAAGAGCGCACGTTTAGAAGCCGCCGCAGCGAGTTGCCCGAACCTCGCGAGGCAGTCGTGGCAGATGTGACCGGAGATGCAAAAAATGACCTCATTGTGCTTGTGCATGATCGAATCTTAATTTACCCGCAGGAGTAGCAAGTTCCACAGGGCAATGGATTTCAGGTTCCAGGCCGTGTGACCCTCAAACGGCACCAGGCATTGATGACGTGACTGGTTTCTCCCCTCAATCGGGCTCAGGGCAATTTCGGCGGGATGGGAGCAAACCATTTGAAGGTCACCCCATCCACGCTCGCTCCAACGCCATAGACTGTGAAGTGAAAATATTTGGCGAGCCCGTCGAAAGGGGGAAGGAGTGAATAATCGGTCAATTGTTTGATCGCGTTCTGTGGACTCGGCAAGCCGAAGACCCCTGGCAACATGGTCATCATGTTAGTAATGCTCGCTCCCTCTTTTTTCAAAAGTTCGAACTCTGTGCGGGCGCTCTCGACTTGATTTTGGTAACCGAACAAGACTGTGCCTGGACCAAGCACCTTTTGGGCTGCTTCCATCAGCCCGGGAGTTTCACCCAGAGTTCTTGCCTGGCTTTCGCTGCTGCGCATGTATTCCTCGAGCATTGCCACGTCCGTTGAAATGGCCACATAGCCACCGCTGGCAGCACAACTCAGTGTGCGAGGTGGCCCCGGTTTGTCTCCACCGGTGCCCGGCAGCCCAAGGTTCGGCATAGGCAAACTGAAGATTTTTCGGCCAAGAAACTCCCTTTCTGTCGGCACCGCGCCTTGATTGAGAAAAACCAAAAAGTTTTTCAAAGCCGCCGCCAGTTGGTTTGGGTTTGGCGAACCGAGCAAAAAGATACCTTCTGGTGAACCTGTTTGCCCCCGAGTTCCAGGACGTGCAGGTTTCTCATATCGAATCACGTCATCCCCCAAATTTCCAACCAGGTATTTCTTCAAGTCGAATCCAGGGTCCTTTTCTTTCGCGCTGTTGCTTGCGGCTTCCAGCAGCAGGTCGAGGCCGCCTTTCCATTGGGGATAAATATCTCCTAACAATTTTCCCAGAATGTTCCACGCCTTTTGCAGATCGATGCGCCACCTTTGGAATTCCACCACATCCGCTGGAACAAAAGAAGGCGGCCTAGTGTCTTTGCTATCGCTGCTAAACAGGTTAAAAAAACCCCGCCGGGGTTCCGGCGCGCTGAAAAAGATCTTGAAAAGAGAGCCTTCGGAGGAGGTCTCCAAATTAAAAGCGATCGTTTTCAGGCTGGTCAGGCCAGTGGCGGCAATGAGTTTTTCCACCGTTGGATTTCCCATTGGGTCCGGGGCTTCAGGTTCATTTTTTTCGGATTCTGACAACGTTTTGGTTTGGAAGAATGATTTTACGTTCATCCAACCATAAACAGGCGCTTTACGAAACAGCGCCTGATGGTTGGAATCGTATGAGGCCATTTCCCCGAGCACAGGAACGGAACTCCCGGTCATTCGCGCGACAACCTTTTCAATAACGCTGCTTGAGTTTCCGATGATCAGCAACGATTCAGCCTGCCCAATCACCAGCTCTTTGCGGATCGTTTTCTTGCTTTCTGGCTCAGCTCCCAATTCCTGTACCAGCGGCGCTGGCGGAAAAAACTTCTGAAAAGTAACAGGAATGTCGTTGGTTGTTACGGAAACAACGGTAAATTCAAAGCCGCGAATTGTTTCCGTCCTGATCGGCTTGCCCGCATCCCTCCACTTTTTGCGAAGGTTAGCAAGGTTAGCCTTAAGTTGATTGGTTTGGTCGCGTGTGTCGATCAACAACAGCATGGACATTGGATCATCCTGGCTTTCTGACAGGCCATTTGGAATTAATGCAAAAGTCACCTGGCCTTGAGGCAAAGAAATGTAATCATCGGAGTTAATTTCCAGCTCACGCTCCAAAGGTTTTCGGAATTCTTCATTCCATTTGCTGAAAAACTTTTCACGGAAGGGCTTCATCGCCGGATCATTCCAGAGTTGATATTGGGGAGATGCTTTGAAAATTTCCCGGAGCTTTCCGAAATCCGGCGTTGTGACCATGACCGCAGTGTTGTCTGGAAGGAGTTTTTCTGGTGAAGGGATCTCCGCGCGCGTTTGAAACGTGGCGCACAGCAGCGCGAACGCCAGCAAGGGCAGTGGCGATCTGCGGTTTGAGTTCATGTGTTGTCCTGGACCGCCGCAGGTTTTGGGGTTAAGTCGAGCCTGGAATGGAAGATTGGATCCTTCTAGATCCCTGGGATTATTCCTCGATCGTGGCCTGTCGCGTCCGGCTCGGCGGTTCGAGGTAGCGATAAGGGTTGCTCGGGTTATCCGTCGAGTACGCAAAGGCATCGCGATGATCCAGGAAAAACCTGACAGCTTCCACCGGTATGGCAAACCCCAGACCCTCACCAAAAGTGATTTTCATATTTGTCACCCCAATGACTTCGCCGCTCATGTTAAATAAAGGCCCGCCGCTATTGCCCGGATTAATCGGGGCCGTGGTTTGCAGATAGAGCTCACCTTGCATTTGACGTGTTTTGGTGCTCAACATGCCTTCGGTTACCGTCCGTTCCAGTCCGAGCGGACTGCCGATGGCAAACACGCGTTCCCCTACTGCGAGGGCATCCGCGCTACCCATCGGAACGTATTTGAACTTGGGCGCATCCTTATCTTCAATTCTCAGCAAGGCAAGGTCCTCAAATTTGTTGATCGCAACAATCCGGACCTGTTTGTAAGTCCGTCGCTCCAGTTGGCCGTCTTTTTGGTGATAAACTTCAAGTGAAATCTGAGTTTCACCTTCGATCACATGAAAGTTGGTAATCAGAAAACCCTCTTCATTGATGAAGAATCCTGATCCCAGGCCACTCGGTGTGCGCACTTGCACCACGGCTTCGCCGATCAAATTTACCAAATCCCGCACATTGCGAACCGGACCTTGCTTGCTGGGAGATGAATAAAGACCGGCTTTGGATGGTGCGATCTTCGCAGGCTCAGGACGCGGGGCAGTTTTGGTGTTTTTGGCCGGCTGTTCGTTGTCGTCCAGTTTAGAAATACCCGCTATTTGGTTTCGTGGTATGACCAGCACAGTATAACCGACGTCAACCACGACCTGGTCCCGCTTTTCAGATAATATTTTGCCTGAAATGGATGCTTTTTCCTTTAGCTGAATAGTATCCGCCGAAGAGATAAATATCGCGCAAAAGAGCAGCACTCCAAACCAACAACACTTTATTAGCATACTCGCATAATAACGAAAGGGCATCGCTTTGCAAGCCGGCAAGGCATCATGGCGCGAAGAGAAAAAGGACGCCCGATGGAACCGAGCCGAGGTTACCTCTTCTGCTACGGTTGGTTGGCTGGACGATTTTCTTGTGGTGAAGAGCGCGAGCCAGAAGCTGTACCGGATTCCCATAGCGGGGAATGAATCAGCAGAAAACAGTGAAGAAAGTTTGTCTCACCCCGCGATGGCAAGCGGTCCGGGGACGGCATGCGAACCCACAGCGGCAGACAGCGTGCCCTTCTCTGGTGAGGTGGCTGTTGACGGGCCAGCAATAGTAGTCAAACCTATTTTCCATGAACCTCGCGGAGCACCAATTCTGCGCAACAATCCATTTATGGTGTTCGTGGTTCGGTATAAATCCGGTTGGAAATAATAATGGGTGTTTGGGAAGTTCGTGGCATGATCTGGGGACTAAGGGACTGCGGACAAGTTGATGAGCAGACGGCTGCAAATATTTAGAGACTTACTGACAATCGCGCTGGTAGCGGGATTGGCTTTCAATGCTGAGTCCAAAAGCTACAGCAGCGGCGGCGGGCGCAGTTATTCTTCGCATTCGAGTTCGTCGCACAGTTCCAGCTCAGGGGGGAGTCGTAGTTCGGGCAGTAGCCACAGTTCGGGCAGCAGTCATAGTTCCAGCAGTGGATCGTCGCGGAGTTCGAGTGGGTCTTCCGGGAACAAGAGTTTTAACTCTGGCAGTAAGAGCTACAGCTCGGGATCGAGGGCTAACGATACGAATCGAAAGGGATATAGTTCTTCCAAAAGCTACACTTCTGGCCCTGCCTCGGGGCCAGTGAATAATGCGGGCCGGCCGGTTTCCTCGGAAACACGTAGGAATGAAAGCAACAATGATCGAACGATCGATTCGGCGGCGGCGCGCGCCCGGAAAGAGCAGGCAAGCAGGGAACAATTTAGCCAATTCAAGCAATCGCACGAAACGCCAACCGTTAACAACGCGCCACGTGCTGGTGGCGGAACGACGCAATATCCAGAACCGGGGCGGGAGCCGGTGAATGGACCGGGTGGTGGGCAGCGTTATGTGGCCAACGAAGAGACGATTCGGACCAGGCCGGTACGGATTTACAATGTGTTCAACAGTTACAGCTCGCGTCCGTGGGTCGTTTATCATGATCCGTACCATAGTTTTTTTTGGTGGTGGCTGCTGGATCGCTCGTTCGATGACCGCGCGTGGTGGGCATATCATCATCGTTACGACATGGATCCGCTGCGGTATGAGGCGCTGGTGGGGAACGATCAGCAACTGCAGGCGCGAGTTGCCCAGCTTGAGGCGCAACAAGTGGCGCGTGATCCCAATTATGTGCCGCCAGGGATGGATCGTGACTTGATGTATTCGGATCAGTACATCAGCCGGACATACAGCAACCGGCCAACTGTGGGCGGGAAGGTTGCATTTTGGTTTTTGGGAGTACCGCTGGCTTTGGGCGTGTGCGCGTTTTTCATCTGGCTGATTTGGTTTAAACGATGGCAAACTGGAGCAACGGCTTGAAGAAAAGGGAATGAAAATCAATGGAATGGAGCGGGACTCGCGAGGTTTTCTCGCGCGATCAGTGGTGCAGCGAATCTTGAAATAAAGTAAAAATCGGAAACACAACCTAAACTCATGCAATACCATTTACCTGATTTCTTTTTTACTGACCTGGTCTCGACGGCGGCGTTTGGCATCGTAGCGATTTTGCTAATCATCGTCGGATACGTATCTTTTGATAAACTCACTCCCCAACTCGACTTCAATGATCTGATCAAAAAGGGGAATATGGCGATGGCAGTTGTGGTGGGCAGTTTTATTCTTGGGCTTTGTTATGTCGTAGGCCGGGTGGTCTCGGCCATCCTGGGAGGTTGATGCGTTAGAGGTGCTGGGTTTTGGATTCATATGCAGTTCGAAAATAAAGGAAAAACGCTGTGGGAAATGCTGGTCGAACGGGTCCATGGGGGCAATGGAGCGGGTGTTGCATTTTATAACCCGCTCGGGCTACGCGTGGGTTCTGCAATGAACATTCCGCATGTGAACGGGCCTGAATTTGCGTCGTATGATTTTTCCGTTCAGGAAATACGGGAATATAATCGGCGCATGGGCAACAGAGACTTTCAGTTTGCCGATTACGTTTTGCGCGGGGTAAACACGAAATCATTCAATGCGGAGGACACGCTGACGCTCAAGCTTCGCACGATGCCAAACCCGGCGGGAGCGCACGATTCATGGTTGCTCCGTCTCGAAGATGAATTCGGCTTTGCTGAGGATTTTCTTGGGGTGCTAAAAGATGACACTGGGATCTTTGAAATCAGCGATGATAAATTGGGCGCTAAAGAAACTTTTTCTCGTCTAAATAACCTGCGCGACCCTTACGAGGCGGCGGTGCTAGTGGTTGCTGAGATGGCAGCAGACGGGAAGGCAACGAAGAGCTCGCAGATTCAATTGAAGTACTGGGATTATTGCCGGGACATTGAGTTGGGTGACGGCAAGGAGGCCAAAGAGGTTCTATTTGTGGAACAGAACTTGGATACGGGATGGTTCCAACTTTGGCGCGGAAGTGAATTTTTTGGCTAAGTTTGTTTCCTCCCTCCTCAGCCAAAAGCGCTACGGAGGGCGGGCCCTCAACACTACGTAGGGCGGCCCTCAGCACTACCCAGGGCGCTCACCACACGGCCGCACGGCTGTCTCTAGCGGCTTTTTGTATTGCGGATAGGGAAATAGTGAATTTCTCCGCCATCGCCATTCGGACGCCAGACGCGAAGCAAGACGCGGTCGCCTTTGGCGCGCTCGCTCAGAGCTACTGCATCGTCGGCATTTCGGGTGGATTGCCGATTGATGGCAAGAATGACATCTTGCGGTTGTAAACCAGCATCGGCGGACGGGCAATTAGGGTCGACATTGCTTACGAGGGCGCCCTGGATGCTGGCTGGAATCCCCAGTTCATTGCGGGAGCGGGCGTCCAGATCGGTAACTTCGACACCATCCAGCGCATCTTCACCGACGTGCGCGCGTTCACGTTTCTGAGAGCGTCGAGTGGCGGTCAGAAGTTTTTCGGGGAACGCAGCAACGGTTGCCGAGAGCGTCTTTTGTTTGCCATCCCGAATGATTTTGGCGGTCACCTTAGTGCCTGGCGCGGTTTCAGATACCATTAAGCGCAGTTGGCGCATGTCCGAAACTTTTTTGCCGTTGAATTCGGTGATAAAATCTTCCTCTTTGAATCCTGCCCTGGCAGCGGGTGAATCGGGTTGAACATCGGTCACGAGCGCGCCGGCGCTATCGGGAAGGTTCATTTCGTGGGCGACATCGGGAGTCATCTCCTGGAGCAGGACCAATCCGAGAAAACCGCGAGTGACCTTGCCTTCTTTGGTCAAGTGGTCCATGACGTAGCGGGCCATGTTAATTGGAACGGCAAATCCGATGCCCTGGTTGCCGCCGCTGCCGCTGATAATCCAGGTATTGATGCCCACGAGGCGTCCTTCGGCATCCACCAGCGCGCCGCCTGAATTCCCCTGATTTATTGCGGCATCCGTTTGGATAAAGTTTTCATAGCCAGTCATACCGAAACCTCCGCGCCCAACTGCGCTAATGATTCCAAGGGTCACTGTCTGGCCGACACCGAAGGGGTTACCGATGGCGAGCACCGTGTCGCCTACTTCGAGTTGATCGCTATCCGCGAGATCGGCAGCCGGGAGATCTTTGGCGTCCACCTTTATAATCGCGACATCGGTGAGGGGATCTGAGCCGATGACCTTCGCGTCATATTCCTTCTGGCCTGAGGCCAGGGCGACTTTCACGCTCTCGGCGCCTTCGATAACATGATTGGCAGTGAGGATGTAGCCATCCGAGGTGACGATGGTTCCGGCCCCCAGGCCTTGAGATTTTCTTTCCTGCGGCGGTTGGCGGCCGAACCGTTCGCCAAAAAACTGCCGGAAAAGAGGATCGTCCATACCTGAAGATTGACGGTCGCGAATAGCCATCGTCGAATAGATATTTACGACACTAGGGGCGACCTTCTTAATAATCGGCGCAAAGCTGGTAGCGGCTTTGACTTCGCGGCTCAAAGGGGTTTGCTGGATGTTCAACCTGGGTGGGGGCAAGACGGCTGGTTGAGCGGAAGCGGCAACGGCGCTCAGGAACCCCGCCGCGCAAATGATCTTCACATTGGTAATTAGTTCTTTTTTAAAAATTGGTTTCATGAGAATCGACACCGCCGGTTTGTTAACGTTTCCATAGAAACCAGTTTTGTCAAAATGGCCTGGGTTGCGCAAGAACCAGTGCGTCAGAGAGGCACAGCGCAGAAGAGCCGCAACTAAAACACGGAACACAGAACAAGTTTGAACCGCAGAGGGGCGAAGAGCGCAGGGAAGGAGAGTTACCACGGATTTGATGGGTGGCAGGGATAAAAAAAGAAAGCACAAATCATCCACGAATAAATTATTTTCCGACGTGGCACTGCAGCGAACCGTTCAGGTTGGGCTGCTAGTGGAGTTATCTATCCGGTTATCGCGCTGCGGCAACGGGGGGACGGTTTATGTCAGGGCTAATTTCCGATGGGGTTTGAGGGGTTTCAAGTTCAGCATGTGAAGGCTCTCGCAATTCGAACCAGAACCGGGTTCCCTGCGAGGCCTGGGATTCGACACCGATCTTGCCGGCCATGCGTTCAATTCCCTTGCGGACCAGGGCCAGCCCAACGCCAGTACCGGGATAGGATTCCTGGGAATGGAGTCTTTGAAACAGGCCGAAAATCTTTTTATGATATTGCGGAGGAATCCCGATACCCCAATCGGCCACCCAAAGTCGGACCACACCACCGCGGGGCTCGGACCAGATTTCGATTCGCGGCCGGTGGTCAGGGCTGACGAACTTGAGAGCGTTAGAGACCAGATTATAAATCGCCTGACGCAAGGTCGCCGGGTGGGCCATGACAGCACCCAGGGGCTGGCGCACCTGGATGTCGGCCTCGCGTTCCTGGACTTCGGGTTCGATGGAGGCGAGGACGTCAGAGACTGCGGAGCCAATATCCACCCTGACCATTTCCAATTCGCAAGAGCTGAGGCGGCTATACTGGAGCAAATCCAGAAGCAACAGGTCCATGTATTTGGCCGAGCGCTCGATGCGTTGAAGATAGTCCTGACTTTCATCCGGAAGTTTGGCCCCGGACTGTTCGCGCAAAAATTGGGCGAAGCTGCGAATCGAGCGCAAAGGGGCGCGCATGTCGTGAGAAATGGAATAACCGAAGGCCTCGAGTTCACGATTGATCTCCGTGAGATCGTTAATGCGGCGCTCAAGCTCCACGTTAAGGGATTTGATTTCCGTTTCCGAGGCTTTGCGCGAGGTGATGTCGCGCGCGAAAATGTAGACGAGCTGTTCAGAGCCAAAGGGCGCGGCAGTCCAACCGAGCCAACGGATCGATCCGTCACGGCAGACGCAGCGGTTTTCAAAATAGGCCGGAGCGGAACCCAATTTGAGCTGGGTCAAATGATCCGCAGTCGCGGTACGATCTTCCTGATGTACGAACTCCAGGAGGGACTTGGAGCGAAGCTCGTCGATGGTAAATCCGAGAGTGCTTTCCCAAACAGGATTCAACTGGATAAAGAAATCCTCAAAAGTGGCGATAGCCAGCAGATCCAGCGAAAGGGTAAAGAAGCGGTTTCGTTTGGTTTCCGTTTCCAACCGGTCGGCCACTTCGGCTAATTGACGTTGGTGCCTGTTTTCTTCGAGGAGGCGGAGTTGGTCGGCTTGCCGGCGAACCAGTTCGGATTTGTTCTGAAGATCGACGAGGACGGAGACTTTGCTTCGCAAAATGTCCGGAACAATTGGCATGAGCATGTAGTCCACCGCACCCAGGGAGTAACCACGAGCGATGTGATTCTCGGAGGTATTAATGGAGGTGATGAAGATGATGGGAGTTTGCTCGGAACTCTGACGTGAGCGGATGAGCATGGCAGTTTCAAAACCGTCCATGCAAGGCATCGAAACATCCATCAAAATGACGGCGAACTCCTGGTGAAGTAAATGTCTCAGGGCTTCCTTGCCCGATCGAGCCTTAACGATGTTTTGGTTGAGCGATGCGAGGATGGATTCTACGGCAAGCAGTTTATCTGCGCGATCATCGACGAGCAGAATGTTGGCCTTGACCTCCTGTGGAGGAGCAGGCGAGCCATTGTTGCCGGAGGAATGCGCCGGAGGAACGACTGGAGCCAGGGTATCGGTCCTGTTCATTCGCGCAGGCATTAACGGTGCAACCATAGTCGCAGGACAGAACGCAATTGCTCGGCTTCGACCGGCTTGCAAATGTAATCGGAAGCGCCGGCAGCCAGGCATTTTTCACGGTCGCCTTTCATAGCTTTCGCGGTGACGGCAATCATGGGCAAATCCTTGAATTCAGAGATTTCGCGGATCGCGCGCATGGTTGTATAACCGTCCATCGTTGGAAGCATGATATCCATGAGGACGATGTCCACATCATGCTGGTCGAGCAGCATCTGAATGCCCTCCTTGCCGTTCTCGGCAGAGATGACCTTCATTTTAAACCGTTCCAGGAGGCTGGTCATGGCGAAGATGTTTCGGATATCATCATCGACCAACAAAACTTTCTTTCCTTCGAGCACCCCCTGGTGAAGAGTTTCGAGCATCTTCCGTTGTTTCTCCGGCAGTTTGGATACGTTACGGTGCAGGAGCAGCGAGGTTTCATCCAGCAACCGTTCGGGAGAACGAACGTCCTTGATCAGGATGGCCTCGGCCAAACCTTCGAGCCGGGCGGCTTCATCTTCCAGCAACTCGCGGGCGGTATAGATAATGATGGGCAACGTCCGGCTGATGGCCGACTGCTTCACTTCCTCGAGTAACTGGGCGCCGGACATGTCGGGCAGACCCAGATCCAGAACCATGCAATCGTATTTGTCAGCCTGTAGAGCAGCCAAAGCATCCTTGCCGGTGCCCACCACGGTGGTTTTTACATCCCCGTTTCCGATCAAGTCACAAATGCTCATCGTTTGGATTTCGTCATCCTCAACCAGAAGCAAATTCTTCACTGGGCGGCCGACGAAGTCCTTCAATTGCGCGAAGGCTTGCTGCAAAGTTTCCTTTGTTTCGGATTTGGTCATGTAACCGAGCGCGCCCTGGGCGCGAGCCGGGTGGGGATCATTATCAACTGAGATGATATGGATTGGAATATGGCGGGTGGCCAGATCCACTTTCAGCCTGTCGAGCACGTGCCAGCCGTCGAGGTCAGGCAGATGCACATCGAGGGTGATCGCAGCCGGTTTCAAGTCGCGGGCAAGGCTTAACGCGTCAGCCCCTCGCTGAGCAATAACACCTTTGAAACCTTTTTCGTGGGCCATTTCGAGCAGAATCCGGCTGTAGTTTGGATCGTCCTCGACGATCAGAAGGATTTTGTCGTCGGGATTGATTTTTCCGCGGTCGTCCTCGGGACTAATGGCGAGCAATTCGGCGTTTTGCTCGAGCGCCGTGTCGAGGCTGAGCGGCGCCATGTAGGATGTGATCGGCCGTGTATTCCCGGTTTCTTTGCGAACGGTTCGGATGGGGACATGTGTTTGCGGTAGGTATAATGTAAATGTGCTGCCCTGACCGGCCGCGCTGGCGAGACGAATTTCTCCCCCGAGCAGACGAGCGATCTCGCGGCTGATTGCCAGGCCAAGGCCCGTCCCGCCGTACTTGCGGCTGGTGCTTCCATCCGCTTGCTGGAATGCCTCAAAGATCAACTGCTGCTTTTCAGGCGCGATGCCGATGCCGGTATCGCTGACGGAGAAGGCAATCACCGACCGAGCGTGGTTGAGAACCTCCTGTCCCGGACTCCAACCTTCGGTGACAGGCGCCAGGCGCAGAACGACGCTGCCTTTCTCGGTGAATTTGAAGGCGTTGGAAAGCAGGTTGCGGATCACCTGTTCGAGACGCTGCGAGTCCGTAAACATGCTGGCGGGCAGGTCGTCATCCACCTGGATATCGAATTCCAAACCCTTGGAATCGGCAACGTGGCGGAAGGTGCGCTCGACGTAATCCTGCAATTCATTAAAGCGCAAGGCAGCGATATCGACAGTGACAGTGCCCGATTCGATCTTGGACAGGTCGAGAATATCGTTGATGAGGCTGAGCAGATCGTTACCCGATGCCTGGATGGTGTGGGCAAATTCGATTTGCTTGGCAGTGAGGTTGCCGTCGGCGTTTTGTGAAAGCTGATCCGCCAAAATAAGCAAGCTGTTGAGAGGAGTGCGCAGCTCGTGAGACATATTGGCGAGAAACTCCGATTTGTATTTTGAGGTGAGCGCGAGTTGTTCGGCCTTTTCTTCGAGCGCCTGGCGCGCTTGTTCGACTTCGTTGTTCTTGCGTTCGACCTCGGCGTTTTGCTCGGCGAGCAAGCGGGCCTTTTCCTGAAGTTCGAGGTTGGTGTTTTGGAGTTCCTCCTGTCGACTTTGCAACTCGCGAGCGAGAGATTGCGATTGCTTCAGCAGATCTTCGGTACGTGTATTGGCTTCGATGGTGTTCAACACAATACCGATGGATTCGACAAGCTGATCCAGGAAGGTTTGATGCGCAGCGCTGAATTGATCGAACGATGAAAGCTCCATGACGGCCTTGACCTGTCCTTCGAACAGGACTGGCAAAACGATAATATTTGTGGGCTTGGCCTGACCCAAACCGGACGTGATCTGGACATAATCGGCCGGAGCATTGGTGATGAGAATGCGCTCTTTTTCCAAGGCAGCCTGACCTACCAGCCCTTCGCCCAAAGAGAAACGGTTGCCTACATTCTTTCGGCTCCTGAATGCATAGCTGGCGAGCAACTTGAGATGCGGTTCGTTGTGCTCCTCTTCGATTTCCTCTTTGGGAGTTTCGACCACGTAAAAGACGCCGTGTTGGGCTGAAACGACTGGTGCCAATTCCGAAAGGATCAATTTGCCGACAGCAAGCATATCCTTTTGGCCCTGAAGCATTCGAGTAAACTTTGTGAGATTGGTTTTCAGCCAATCCTGCTCGTTGTTTTTAATGGTGGTATCTTTGAGATTACGAATCATCTCATTGATGTTATCCTTCAAGGCGGCCACCTCACCGCTGGCATCCACCTGGATGAACCTGGTCAGGTCACCCTTGGTGACAGCAGTGGCGACGTCGGCAATCGCGCGCACCTGGGTGGTGAGATTTGCAGCGAGCTGGTTTACATTGTCAGTAAGGTCCTTCCATGTGCCGGCGGCGCCGGGAACGCTGGCCTGACCACCCAGTTTGCCTTCGACACCGACTTCGCGAGCAACCGTGGTCACCTGTTCGGCGAAAGTCGCAAGGGTATCGATCATGCTATTGATCGTATCGGCCAATTCGGCGATTTCGCCTTTGGCTTCAACCAGCAATTTGCGTTTTAAGTCGCCATTGGCCACTGCCGTGACGACTTTGGCAATACCACGCACCTGGTTGGTGAGGTTCGATGCCATGAAATTCACATTATCAGTCAAATCTTTCCAGGTGCCTGAAACACCTTTGACTTGAGCCTGGCCACCGAGCTTTCCTTCGGTGCCGACCTCGCGGGCAACCCGGGTAACTTCATCGGCGAACGATGAAAGCTGATCCACCATTGTATTGACGGTATCCTTGAGCTGCAGGATCTCGCCACGAACATCGACCGTGATTTTTTTGGAAAGATCGCCATTTGCGACCGCGGTGGTCACAGCAGCGATGTTGCGGACCTGAGTCGTCAGATTGGACGCCATGAAATTGACATTATCGGTGAGGTCTTTCCAAACGCCGGCGAGACCTCGCACATCAGCCTGGCCACCGAGCTTGCCTTCGCTACCCACTTCACGGGCGACCCGGGTTACTTCTGAGGCGAAGGACCGTAGCTGATCCACCATGGTGTTGATGGTATCTTTCAGCTCAAGGATTTCGCCTTTCACATCGACCGTAATTTTCTTGGAAAGATCGCCGTTCGCCACGGCAGTAGTCACGGCCGCAATATTACGGACCTGTCCAGTCAGGTTGGACGCCATGGAATTGACTGAGTCGGTCAAATCCTTCCAGGTGCCCGCGACGCCTTTAACCTCGGCCTGGCCACCCAGTTTTCCTTCGGTGCCTACTTCGCGGGCTACCCGTGTGACTTCGTCTGCGAAGGAGGAAAGCTGATCAACCATCGTATTGACTGTGTTTTTCAGTTCGAGGATCTCGCCTTTGACATCGACGGTGATTTTCTTTGAAAGGTCGCCATTGGCGACGGCGGTGGTAACGGCTGCAATATTACGCACCTGTGCGGTGAGATTCGAAGCCATGGAATTGACTGAGTCGGTCAGATCTTTCCAGGTGCCGGCCACGCCTTTGACTTCAGCCTGGCCGCCCAGCTTGCCCGCTGTGCCGACTTCCCGGGCGACGCGGGTCACCTCATCTGCAAAGGACGAGAGTTGATCCACCATGGTATTGACGGTGTCTTTAAGCTGGAGAATTTCACCTTTGACGTCGACCGTGATCTTTTTGGACAGATCGCCATTTGCAACAGCAGTCGTAACTTCGGCGATATTACGAACCTGGGCTGTGAGGTTGGACGCCATGGAATTGACCGAATCGGTGAGGTCCTTCCAGGTGCCGGCCACGCCTCGCACTTGCGCCTGGCCGCCCAGCTTGCCTTCGGTGCCGACTTCGCGGGCGACGCGGGTCACCTCGGCTGCGAAGGAACGAAGCTGATCCACCATTGTGTTAATCGTGTCTTTGAGTTGAAGGATTTCTCCTTTCACATCCACGGTGATTTTTTTCGAAAGATCCCCATTGGCGACAGCGGTTGTGACTTCAGCGATGTTGCGGACTTGAGAAGTCAGATTACCGGCCATAAAATTCACGTTATCGGTCAGATCCTTCCAGGTGCCGGCAACGCCTTTGACTTCGGCCTGGCCGCCCAATTTTCCTTCAGTGCCTACCTCGCGGGCCACGCGCGTCACTTCCGCTGCGAATGAGGAAAGCTGATCCACCATCGTATTAATTGTATCTTTGAGCTGTAAAATTTCGCCTTTGACGTCGACCGTGATTTTTTTCGAAAGATCGCCGTTTGCGACAGCGGTCGTAACCTCGGCGATATTACGAACTTGCGCCGTCAGGTTGGAAGCCATGGAATTGACGGAATCGGTCAGATCTTTCCAGGTACCCGCCAAGCCCCGGACTTGCGCCTGGCCGCCCAGCTTGCCTTCGGTGCCGACTTCACGGGCCACGCGCGTCACTTCCGTTGCAAATGAGCGAAGCTGATCGACCATCGTATTGATGGTGTCTTTGAGCTGGAGAATTTCGCCTTTGACGTCGACCGTGATTTTTTTAGAAAGGTCACCATTGGCGATAGCAGTGGTGACTTCGGCGATATTGCGAACTTGAGAAGTCAAATTGCCGGCCATGAAATTGACATTGTCGGTGAGATCCTTCCAGGTGCCGGCCACACCCTTTACATCTGCCTGACCGCCGAGTTTGCCTTCAGTGCCGACTTCACGGGCCACGCGGGTCACCTCCGCCGCGAAGGAGGAAAGCTGATCCACCATAGTGTTGATGGTGTTTTTCAGCTCCAGAATTTCGCCTTTGACATCGACCGTGATTTTCTTGGACAAATCGCCCTTCGCCACTGCGGTGGTGACCGCAGCGATATTGCGGACTTGAGACGTAAGGTTGCCTGCCATGAAATTGACATTATCAGTCAAATCTTTCCAAGTGCCGGAAACGCCCTCGACTTTTGCCTGGCCGCCTAGCTTGCCTTCGGTGCCGACCTCGCGGGCCACGCGCGTCACTTCCGATGCGAACGAGCGGAGTTGATCGACCATCGTGTTAATCGTGTCTTTCAGTTCGAGGAATTCCCCACGGACATCGACGGTGATCTTCTTGGTTAAGTCCCCGTTTGCCACGGCGGTGGTTACGGTAGCGATGTTGCGGACCTGAGAAGTCAGGTTGGAAGCCATCAGATTGACGTTGTCTGTTAGATCCTTCCAGGTGCCGGCCACGCCTTTAACTTTGGCCTGCCCACCCAATTTTCCTTCGGTGCCGACTTCACGAGCGACACGATTCACTTCGGAGGCAAACGCGCCAAGCTGGCTCACCATCGTATTGACCGTTTTTGCGGTCCTCAAAAACTCACCTTCCAGCGCGGAACCATCAATTTCGAGTGCCATGTTTTGGGATAGATCACCCTTTGCTACAGCGCCGATGACGCGCGCTGTTTCGCTAATCGGATGCGCCAGGCAGTCGATCAATGTATTGACGGAATTAACCCGCTCAGACCACGCGCCCGTAGCGCTGCCCATGCTCAGGCGTTCCTGGATTTTCCCTTCCTTGCCAACTACCCGGCTGATTCGGCTCAATTCGACCGTGGAGCGGGACATCATTTCGGTGACTTCGTTGAAGGCATCAGCCACCTTCCCGGCAATCCCGTTCCAAGCCACGGGCAACCGGGCGCCGAAATCCCCTTTCTTCACAGCCATCAGAGCGCCAAGGACTTGCTCGGCATCGAAGTCATCATCGAGTCCGCCATTGTGACGAACCTTTGTCGGATTGCTCTCTCGATTCCCGCTTCGCGCGCTTGCCTTTTTACGTGTGGCGGGTGGGGCGCCAGTGCTTGCAGTGCGTGAAGGAACAAACGCGGTAGCTGATTGGGAGTGAACAGTTCGTTTCATGGATAGGCAGGGATGTCAGTTCGAGCACCCGAGGATCGGGCACAGGTAATCTTATTCGGCTTGTCCTGGAGCAAAATATGGTTATGTCGGCGATTTTACTGGCACATCTTTTATTTGGTTTGGTCGAAAAAAAACATGGGGTAATGACCCCATGGAACACTCAAGACGACGCCCAAATCAGATCCTCGCCCGAAATCAAGCTGGGCGAACGAACCGCCGACCTCCTCAAAGCGCTCTAACTAAGTGCTTTCGGTTTTCCCGCCTCTTTTCCTCGCCGCCGACAAACCTGTGAGATCTTGCGCTCAGAGGCAAGCGCGGCACGAAACCGCTCAGGATGTAGTTGGTAACTCTTCCATGGTTCTCACCCGCGCCGTCATTTATGGCAGCATGAGGGTCCCGCCAGGTCTGGGCTTAGATAAGGGATTCCGAGCGACATGCCTCGCAAAATTAGGAGAGTAGCCAACAGAAATACGGTGACCGGTACTGCGTTTTGCAATTTCAATCGAAAGGGCAGGGGAGCCAATTTGCCCAAAACACCAATAGCCAGCATCATGGGAAGGGTACCAGCTCCAAACGCAGCCATGTATCCCACGCTGGCAAGAAGGTTGCCCGTGACGACTGCGCCTGCCGCAGCCGCGTAAACCAATCCGCACGGAAGGAGTCCGTTCAGCAAACCGAGAATTGCCAACGAGAATATCGAACGACGCCGCATCATATCGCGCATGCAGTGCTTGAGCCGGGCCACTACGTTGTAGGCAGGATGTTTTAAACCCAATCTTTTCGATGCGAGCAAACCGACCAGAAGCATGATCCCTAACAGGATCGAAGCCCATTGCTGAAATCCTGCTAAAAACAACGTTTGGCCCAGAACGCCAAGAACCAAACCCAGCACGCAGTAAGTCACAATACGACCAAAATTGTAAACGACGCGACCAAGCAAGAGCATGGCGGGACGACTGCCCCCCGGCAATGCGAGCATCAACGGGCCGCACATGCCAGCGCAGTGAAGACTGCCGACCAAACCCAAAATGAAAGCTGTCCAATAACTCATTCGCATTTAGTGTTACCTTGGGCCCTGCAACGATCTTAACCGACTTTGTCGCCACGCACGTGAGGAGGAGGGTTCACCCCCAGGACAACATTTTTCTCTAAAAAATATTCCTGGCCATCTACCGTCCATGAGACGCGCACTTTCCATAGCCCGGAACGAAGAGCCGAAACGTCCAGGGATTGCATACCCTGGGAATTCAGCGTGAGTTTAAAACGTTGGTCCATTCCAGCAGCGGAAGGTCGATAAAGCTGAACGCCTCCGTTAACAGGAATGCTGGGCTGCCCGGCCATACTGATCCTGATGCATCCGGCTACAGAGTCGTAGATGATGGATGCTGGCCGTCGTGCTCGATTCGTCCTTTCGAGCTTGTCGAGGTGGCCCTGAAACCTGATTTCCTGTTCGTAATAGTCGGAACTGACGAGATCCTGCTTCTGCGAACACGCAAACAGAACCAGGGAAATAGTGCCGCAGATAAATACGACGAAGGCAGCTACGATGCCAACGGGCCAGAAACTGATGTTGTTTTTCATTTTTGGAATTTAATTAGCTGAATCGTTGCGCGGCCCAATAAAGGTTGTTTTGATTGTGTCGAGGCGGCGCGTCCCTGAATAGACTCCAACGACCAAGGGCGTTTTACCTGGTAACATTTGCTTTTCATTCAGCTCGATTAGAACCGAGGTTTGGCCAAGCTTCTCCGGGGGAACGACGATTTCCTGGCCCATCACGCGCAAGCCACCTTGCGGAGTTTCCAACTTGAGCTGGATGGGAATATTCAGGCGAGTTTTGTTCAAAAGCTGAATCGTATAAAGATTGCTAAAACGGCCGTCAGGCATTTTTTGGAAGAGAGCCCCCTGAGCCCGCAGCAGAGTCACTTGCACATCTGAGCGGGTGAAAACGAGAACGAACCATAAGACGATAAGCGCGGTTAACACGATGGCATTGCCGGCAAGACGGGGGGTGAATCGCAATGGCTGGGCGCGCTCGATGCCGTTAAGTGAGGCGTAGCGAATCAGACCGCGTGGCCGGTCAATCTTCGCCATAACTGCATCGCAAGCATCAATACAAGCGGTGCAATGAACGCACTCCATTTGCGTACCGTTACGGATGTCAATGCCTGTAGGGCAAACACTCACGCATTGGTGGCAATCGATGCAGTCGCCATAACCCCCGTTGCTGCGTTGTTCGGAAGTCTGACTGCGATGCAATACTTCGCGCTTCTCTCCTCTTTTATGATCATATGCAACCACGATGCTGTTTTCGTCCAGGAGCGTGGATTGGAGCCGGCCGTAGGGACAGATGAACGTGCAGGCTTGTTCTCGAAATCTTGCGAAGATCGCAAAGAAAATCAAAGTGAACAGCAACATGAAAAATAAGCCGTGAAGGTGCTGTGCCGGATTATCAGAAATGATCTTGAATAACTCTTCAGTACCGATGATATAAGCGAGCAGAGTGTTCCCGATGAGGAAAGAGAGTGCGAAGAAGACCAGGTGTTTTATCCCTTTTTTCAGTATCTTTTGGGCGTTCCACGGAGCTTTGGCAAGGGAGCGCTGGGCCGGCGCGTCGCCTTCGATTAAATATTCGATTTTTCGAAACACCATTTCCATGAGCACCGTTTGCGGGCAGGTCCAGCCGCACCATAAACGTCCGAACGCGGCTGTGAACACGATGATCCCGGTGAAGAATATCAACAAGGTGACTGCGGAAATGATCATGTCCTGAGGCCAAAAGATACGCCCAAAGATGATGAACTTGCGTTCAAGCACGTTGAGCAGGAGTAACGGGTTGCCCTGTATGCGAACGAAAGGACCGGCGAACATGATCACGAGCAATATCCCACTCATGATCGTTCGGGCAGTGTAGAAACGGCCGCGCGGTTTGCGCGGGAATAGCCATTGGCGACGGCCTTCTTTGTCTGCGGTCGCCAGATGGTCCCGAAAATCTGTCCAATCAATATCCTGGGCGACGGAGTCCTTTTCAGTTGAAAGCTGCCCTTTCATCCTATTCGAAGATACTTGGGCCGGTCTGAACAGGCGCGAGGTTCTCGGGAGGTTTTGGATTGGGCGGTTTTGTCCCTCGTAAAGTGTAGATATAACTCGCCACGGCCGTTATTTCGCTGGGCTTGAGAACACCTTTCCAGGTGATCATTCCCTTCTGTGGCACGCCGTTCCATATTGTTTTGACGTTGTCCACAAAGTTTGAACCATGAATCCAATAGTCATCCGTCAGATTGGGCCCCACCAGGCCGCCGGCATCGGCGCGATGACAAGGAGCACAAGTTTTCATAAAGGTCACCTTGCCGTTTTCAATCACCTGAGGATCCTTCGAGGGCTCGATGTTCGAAAGACTTTGTTCGAACTTTGACATCGACGAAGATTTTATCGCCTCGCCGATTTTCATTTCTTTGGCATATTCGACAGCCATTAAATCTCCTGCGCCGAATATGTGATAATAGAGCAAGTAAATTGCAGCGAAAATGGTTGTCAGATAAAACAGCCAAACCCACCAGCGCGGCAGTTTGTTGTCGAGCTCGCGAATCCCGTCGGCCTCGTGCCCAAGCAATAATGGATCGTTTGAATCATTCATGCGATTTTGGAAGATTGTTGTCGGTTTTTATTTCACGCGTTGATTCCTCGTCCAGTGGCAATCCACTCATTGAACTGAGGTATGGTTTTTTCAGTCGAAAGGCCCAGAAATGCATTTCCACGAAAAAAAGGAAAAAGATGCAAATGGAGATCACTCCAAAGTTTCCTACTCCTCCGATGCTACGAACGACATTTTCAATCATAAAGGTGAGGTTATTTTGTGACCGAAGCGGTGGCGGGAATTGATGGAGCGGCAGGCTCCACTTTTATGTCTGTCCCGAGCCGCTGCAGGTAGGCAATGAGCGCGAGAACTTCGCGATTCGTTTGGGTGTTGATCAGGCCCAACTTCAGGTTCTCAACAACTTTGCCAGCCTGCGCCTCCAGGTCTTTCTGCGCCTGGCCATTCTCATAACCGGTGGGGTAGGGGACTCCCACTTTACGAAGCGCTTTGATTCGAGCCGGCAGTGATTCAGTGTCCATCTTCTGGGTCAGCAACCAGGGATAGCGCGGCATAATAGAACCGGGCGAAGTCGCGCGCGGATCATCCATATGGGTATAGTGCCAGGCATCAGGATACTTTCCGCCCTCGCGATGGAGATCTGGGCCCGTGCGTTTTGAACCCCACAGGAAAGGATGATCATAGACGAACTCACCGGCTTTTGAATATTCCCCGTAACGCTCCGTTTCCGATCGAAACGGGCGCACCATCTGCGAATGGCACCCGACGCAACCTTCACGGATATAAATATCGCGACCGAGCACTTCCAGCGGTGTGTATGGTTTGACGGAGGCAATGGTTGGAACATTTTCCTTAATCAGATACATCGGAATAATCTCGACCAAGCCACCAATCAGGATCGCGAGGACGGCGAGCGCTGTGAAAGTCATCGGTTTCGCTTCCAGCCACCGGTGATGCCATGGATGGCTGTCTTCTGCATGTGGCTCATCGGTCAACCTCGCCGCCTGGGTCTCCTGCTCCGGGATAAATTTTCCGCTCCGGGCCGTGCGGTAAAGATTGATGGCCATTAACACGACACCGCTAATGTAAAGGCTTCCCCCGACTGCTCGCAGCCGATGCATGGGAATGATTTGGAGAACAGTTTCAAGAAAGTTGGGGTACTGCAGAAAGCCGTCCGGCGTGAATTGCTTCCACATCAATCCCTGGGTCACGCCACTCGCATACATCGGGACGACATAAAACACTATGCCAAGAAGCCCGAGCCAGAAATGGTAATTAGCCAGTTTGGTGGACCAAAGCCGCGTATTGTAGAGGCGCGGAAACAGCCAATAGAGCATGCTGAAGGTGAGAAAACCGTTCCAGCCCAATGCGCCAGTGTGCACATGAGCGATGGTCCAATCCGTGTAATGCGAAAGGGAGTTCACGCTTTTAATGGCGAGGGTTGGACCTTCCAGTGTGGCCATCCCATAGGCGGTGACGGCAGCGACCATGAATTTGAGTGTTGGTTCTTCTCGCACTTTATCCCATGCACCTCGCAAAGTGAGCAGACCGTTGAGCATCCCACCCCATGACGGGGCGATCAGCATCAGGGAGAAAGCCATTCCCAGGGATTGGGCCCAGTCAGGCAAGGCAGTATAAAGAAGATGATGCGGCCCCGCCCATATATATATGAAAATGAGCGCCCAGAAATGGATGATTGAAAGTCGATACGAAAATACAGGGCGATTGGCTGCTTTGGGTAGAAAATAGTACATCAGACCCAGGTAGGGGGTGGTAAGAAAGAATGCGACAGCATTGTGCCCATACCACCACTGGACCAGCGCGTCCTGCACACCGGCGTACATTGAATAGCTTTTAAACCAGCCTGCGGGCATCTCCATGGAATTGACAATGTGCAACACTGCGACGGTCAAGGCAGTGGCGATATAAAACCAAATTGCCACATACATGTGTCGCTCACGCCGTCTTAGGATTGTGCCCATCAAATTGACGGTGAAAATGACCCACACCACGGCAATCGCGATATCAATGGGCCATTCGAGTTCGGCGTACTCTTTGCTGGTGGTGAGACCGAGGGGAAGCGTGACGGCGGCAGCGGCGATAATTCCATTCCAACCCCAAAAATTTAACCAGCTTAGTTTGTCACTGAACATCCGAGCTTTGCAAAGCCGTTGGAGCGAGTAGTAGATGCCGGTGAACATCCCGTTACCGACAAATGCGAAAATCACAGCGTTCGTGTGCAGCGGACGCAGCCGGCCAAAGCTGACGAACTGTAGATTTAAATTTGCGGCCGGCCAGATCAGTTGGATGGCCGCAAGCAAGCCAGCGCTCATGCCGACGAACGCAGAGACGACTGTCGCAATGGCAAAGGCGCGGACAATCCGATTATCATACGCGAACGTTTCTATGAGACCCGCAGAAGCCCGGGAAGATTTTGGCTCAAGGTGCGGTTGCGGATCGGATAATGTTAGACTCATAGTTTTTCACTTGCGAGTGTTGCTGATGGTTTTTTCTGACCTCGTTGTGCTGGGTGTTTCGGGGTTGTCGGTGAGAATGCGAATGGATGGAGTGACAGTATCATCAAACTGGCCTGTTCTAACCGCCCAGATAAATGCCAGCAAAGCTGCCCCTGCCAAAGAAAGGCTGGCGACAATGAGGATGGGAATGATGTTCATGGCTGGATGCTTTTCGAGACTCTGCAACGGCTCATTGTTTCGGCCCATTTCGTCGCTCCACAGGCAAACAACACGACAGATACCGAGCTCAAAGGCATGAGAATTGCGCAAACCAAAGGCTCGAGCAGGCCGGCGGCGGCAATGCTGATTCCAATGATGTTATAGGCCGCGGAGATACCGAAGCTGAGCTGCACAATCCGAGCAGTGGTTCGGGCAAAGCACATTATATTCGAAAGGCGGGGAACCTGGCCGGCTTCAATAATCACATCACTGGCAGGGGAGAAGGCGCTTACGTTTTCAACGACTGCAACTCCAACATCACTTTGTTTAAGTGCCCCGGCGTCATTCAGGCCATCACCGACCATCATCACGGTCTTGCCCGAGTTTTGAAGGTTGCGAATGAAAGAGAGTTTGTCGAAAGGGGTTTGGTCGAACAGGAGGCGCGCGCCATTTCCGAACAACTCCTCAAGTCGATTACGCTCCTTGTCATTGTCCCCACTGAGCAATGCAATTTCGTAGCGCGTAGCTAGCCGAGCGGGAAGCTTTCGAATGTTCTCGCGGAAGTCGTTGGTTAACACAAAAGCGCCCCGGCATATTCCATCAATCGAAACGTACGAGGTACTCCCCGGAGGCAGGTCGAGATCAGAAATGCTTACCTGGTGGCGCGCCAGCCAGGCTCTCGATCCGAGAAGCAATTGGTGCCCTGATACTTCCCCCTTTATGCCGAGGCCAGGAGTTTCCACGAATTCGATAACCGGCTCGGCGGCGGCATTATCTCCCATGGACGAACCGATGCTTATCGCGTGCGGGTGTGTGGAATGCCGAGATAAAGAACGGATCAGTTTCTTCTCCTGGATTGTAAGAGTTGGACCAGAAAACGAGATTGCACTTGTACGCGCTGTTAGTGTTCCTGTCTTATCAAACACAATCGTCTGCACCTTTGCCATGCGCTCAATGACGAGAGAATTCTTCAGAAAGACTTGCATCTTCGCCAACAGACGTTGCGCGGTACCCAGAGCAAATGGGGCGGCCAGGGCCAGAGCACAGGGACAGGCGACAATCAACACAGAAACAAACGCCTTGACTGCGCGTGCGCTATTGCCCGAAAAGAACCAGAGCAACCCGGCGCCTATCGCAACAGCAAGCACGGTCCACGTGAATCGCCCGCTATACCGATTGGTTAAAGTGTTGAGGTCCTCGCACTTTTTTTTAAATGCTTCATCGTTCCAAAGCGAAGTTAGATAGCCTTGCGATACCGGTTTGAGGGTCTCGATCTCAATCGCTGCCCCGATCTGTTGTCCGCCCGCAAACAGATAGTCGTCTTCATTCTTCTCCACGGGAACAGATTCTCCGGTAACAAAACTGTAATCGACCAAGGCATTTCCGCTCACTAATTTTGAATCGGCGGGGATCAATTCGCCATTTCGCACTACCAGGCGATCGCCCTGGCGCACGTTCGAGATTGCTATAGTCTGCTCGCTGCCAGCGGTTTTCCGGACGACCGAGAGAGGAAAGAAACATCGGTAGTCGCGATCGAAAATAAGTCGATCGTAAGTGGCCTTTTGGAATAACCGGCCGCAAAGCAGGAAAAGAATCAGGCCGGTGAGCGAATCACAATAGCCAGGGCCTTTGCCTGTGCTAACCTCAAAGAAGCTTTGCCCGTATATCGCCAACAACCCAAGGGCAATGGGGATGTCGAGAGTCATGAAACGTTGGCGAATGGAGACAAGCGCTGACTTCCAATAATCCGAAGCGCTGTAAAGAATCGCCGGCAATGCGAGTGCCACGCTCAACCAGCCACCCAAAACTTTGAAACCTGGGCCGCTCAGACTATCCAGGCCCAGGTAAAGTGGGAGACTTAGCAACATGATATTTCCAAATGCGAACGCGGCAATCCCGACCTGCAGCCACTGTCGTTTGCGACCGGAAGTGTTTTTTGGCCGCTCCAATTCTCCGAGATTCAGTTGCGGTTCGTAACCAATCGATGCCAGCAACGCGACCAGTTCGCTTAGTCTGCTCTTTCCAGTAGCAAAACTGATCGCCACTTCGCGCCTTGGAAAATTTACCACGCACCGACCAATGGCCGGATTCAGTTGAAACAGGTTCTCAAGAAGCCAAACGCAGGCGATGCAGTGAATCGCTGGAATCTGCAGTGTGATGCGTGTCAGCTTTTCATCCCTGAAATCGACCAAACGCCGTTCGAGTTCCGGCTCATCGAGATATGACCACTCCGTTTTGCTTCTCCGGTTGCGAACCCCGGGATGCGGTCTTAGATCATAAAAATGCCCCAACTCATTTTCGGATAATAAGTCATAAACCAGCAGGCACCCCTGACAACAAAAGAGCTTTTCATCCTGCTTATGTTCGCCCCCAAAGCATGTTTCTCCGCAGTGAAAGCAGCTTGTCCGACCTGACTCCGTGCGAGCCTTGGCGGGCAAATCTTCAAAGACGCTTTCAACTGAATCGATCATGACTTCTCAAAAATCCGCAACAACTATCCGGCGCCGCGACCATTTACGCGGCTGAACCCGAACCCCAGATTGCGCTGGTGTTTAGAATTAAACCGAAAGGCTGATCTCGGGCTTTGCGTTTCTTGCCAAAGCATGAACATTTTTGGTTTGAACCCTCAGTTCCAGATGACAAAAGAAATCTCGACTACCAGGTTACAATTGAGGATTGGGATCGAGGAAAGTGAGAAATGTTTGGCGCTTTCGTGGAGATTCAACAAGAAATGTAAACGGGATCGCAGAATCGGGTGAGCAGGAACGTCAGCAGTGGCGCAGGCTTGTTTGCAGAACTAAACCTTGTGCGAGCGCGAGCCAAAAAACTCAGGAACATTATGATAACTCGACGTGAATTTATGAAGATGGGCGGGCTTGCTGGAACTGGCCTGCTTCTCCCCTGGAAGGGAATGGTCAATCGAGCATTTGCCCAGGTACCAGGTGGCCTGCTCGATTCGGGTTTGCTTCCGAAATATGTCACACCCCTGGTCATTCCTCCGGCGATGCCTCGGACTGGCAAACTTGCCCAAAGAGGAGCCCCAAACACAGATTATTATGAAATCGGGGTGCGGCAATTTGCGCAGCAGATTCTGCCAACGGGCTGGCCCGCGACAACGGTTTGGAGCTATGGCTCAATCAATCATCCCGGAACGTTCAACTACCCCGCTTTCACACTTGAGGCAAAACACAACGCGGCCTTGCGCGTGAAGTGGATCAATCAGTTGGTGGATAATTCCGGGAATTATCTGCCCCACCTGTTTGCAGTGGATCCCACATTACACTGGGCTAACCCCCCAGGCCCCAGAGACAGGCGTCCCACATTTAAGAAAAATGTCCGTCCCACCCGCTATAATGGACCTGTGCCGATGGTAACCCATCTGCACGGTGGTCATTCTACAGAAGAGAGCGATGGCTATGCTGAGGCGTGGTATTTACCGAACGCCAGAAACATTCCCACTGGTTATTTTAACTCCGGGACATGGTACCAGCCGTTCAAAGAGAAATCGGAAAGCTTGATTGGCCAGGCTTGGGAGCCAGGTTCGGCGATATTTCAATACGAGAACGACCAGCGCTCGACCACAGCCTGGTATCACGATCATACACTGGGAATGACACGACTGAACGTCTATGCAGGACCCGCCGGTTTTTACCTCATTCGCGGAGGCCTCAGCGATTTACCGAGTGGGATTCTGCCGGGACCCGCCCCAGCTCTGGGCGACTTGCCGGGAACAAAATATTATGAGATTCCGATTGCTATCCAGGATCGCGCATTCAATACAGATGGCTCGCTATTTTATCCTGATACTCGTGTGTTTTTTGATGGCTTCACCGGGCCATATATTCCCAAGAGCGATATCTCGCTTATTTGGAATCCGGAGTTTTTCGGCAACACACTAGTGGTAAATGGCAAGACCTGGCCGAATTTGAATGTGGAACCGCGACGATATCGTCTCCGGTTTCTTAACGGTTGCAATTCCCGGTTTCTAATTTTGAAAATCGTGACAGATCCGTTGCTTGCCAGGCCCGCCGCTGCAGTGCTGCCTTTCGCGCAAATTGGTGCTGAGGGAGGTTTTTTGCCTGCGCCGGTCGTGCTCGATCAACTGCTAATGGGGCTTGCAGAGCGAGCCGATGTGATCGTGGACTTCACCGGTGTGCCCGTTGGCACAGAGCTCTTTCTCATTAACGAAGGACCTGATGAGCCTTTCGCGGGCGGTGTTCCTTTCGAAGAGTTCGAGCCGGCAGACCCGAATACTACAGGTCAGGTAATGAAGTTTACAGTAGTTCCGCTTAGCGCACCTGACACAAGCCTCCCCGTTCAACAACTCGCCTTACCCGCTTTAACCGGACTCGGCCCCGCAATCCGAACCAGAAGAGTGTCTTTGAATGAAGCTGTCTCAGATGTGTTGAAGGGTGTTGGCCCTCGGGAGGCGCTTCTGGGCACCATGGACCAAAGCGGTTTTCCTGTTCCGATGTTGTGGATGGACCCGATCACTGAGAACCCACGGATAGGTGATACGGAAATGTGGGAAATCTATAACTTCACTGCGGACGCGCACCCCATTCACCTGCATCAAGTCCAATTTCAAGTGATCAACCGGCAAGGATTGGTTACCGATGAAGAGGGCATGAGCTTGCCGCCTGCGCGATTATCGGGTCCACCGGTTGGACCAATGCCGTGGGAAACCGGTTATAAAGATTCCGTCATTGCCTATCCAGGCCAGGTCACTCGAATCAAAGCACAGTTCGACCTGGCGGGCCTGTATGTCTGGCATTGCCACATTGTCGAGCATGAGGATAATGAAATGATGCGCCCTTTCCGAGTGGGCGCGTAAGTTCAGTATTTCGACTGCCCATATCCAGAACAAAAAACGCGAACTCTTTGCCAATAACGACAAAGCAAGAATTATTGGTTCGTTGTATCAATAGACGCAGGCAAAGATTTTAAAATTGAAATAAGAGGAAAAGGGCGATGCAAAAGAGCAATGAATTTAACCGTGTTATGAAAACAAAACATCCACGCAATTCCCGACCAGGCGCCATCAAATGCCGGTCAACAGGAAAGGTTAGCCGGAAATCCATGGGAGCTGGCTTCGATCGTTCGGTTTTTTCGCCACTCAAGCTAAAACGCATCGTGGTGCCAACCGATTTTTCACAGCCCGCACTGAAAGCAATCAAATATGCGGCGCAATTTGCCGGGAGTTCAGGCGCAACCATTTACCTTTTGAACGTTATTGAACGTCCTGTTCTCAGTGGTGACTTTCAAGCATTTCCGCTCGTACTGCCAGAACGCGAACTTGGAAAAGTTTGCAAAGAAGCCTTGCTTTCGGTTGCGGCAACAGAAATCGAAGAACTCATACCTGTAGAGGTGGCAATTCGCGCGGGTAAGCCGTACCTGGAGATAGTCAATTTCGCTCGCGAAACCGATGCCGACCTGATTGTTATGGCTACACACGGTCGATCGGGACTCAAACATGTGTTGTTGGGCAGCACAGCGGAGTTAGTAATCCGTCATGCGTCCTGTCCCGTGTTCGTTGTGCGCGACCGCGAGCACGAATTTATTTAAACAGGTTACCTGGGACGTCGCTCCTGGAGATGAAGCAACGTTTGCTGTGGACAGAAAGTCACTGCGGCTTCAGGAGCAATGCAGTTGTGAGCGATACTCGGTAGGGGCTTGCCCAATGATTTTCTTGAAAACGCGATTAAAATGCGTCAGTGACTGGAAACCTACCTCGTAGGCGATTTCGCTGATACGCAAATTCGGGTTGAGCAGCAGGTTTTTCGCTTTCTCGATACGCACTCTCGAAACGTAATCTGTGAAATTAACCCCAGTCGCTTTTTTGAACAGCTTGCAAAAATAGAACGTACTGGTATTGACCGCTTTTGCGACCTTGCCCAGCGAAAGTTCCTCAGACTGATTTTGACAGATATACTCCTTGGCTCGAGTAATCAGTGGTAATTCGGAATTCTCCTCCTGGACTATGATCTGGTTCGTAACCATCGACAGATGCTGAGCAAAAATCGTCAGTAACTTGACAATAGAATTGTGCTCTTTTCCCCACAGTACCCTTGTCGCGAAATAGGCGTCATGAAGTTCATTGCGCTGCACGGGGACTCCCCATTCGGCAACCAAAGCCGCGGTCCGCTCAAACTGAGTTTCCGTGGGGGCCTTCCTGAAAATTTGGCCCGTTTGCAAAAACCCCACAGTTCTGTCACCCAACCGCACGGGCACTGCGGTATCGCACAGGCCATGCAAACAGGTAACGCTTTGAGGCTCATCGCATGCTTTTTCGGCCAACTTTTGCTGCACTACCAGGCAGGCAGCGCACGACTTGCTTTTCTGAGACATGAAGGCGCAGAAACGGTTTTCGCTTCGTTTGCCGTGGTGCGGCAACTGCCATGACTCCACCGGCCGCAATGTTACCGGCAGGCCAGTGGCTTCACTGAAAGCCCGCTCATAATCCTGGTAAATCTTTGAGGCTGCCAGTTTTTCAATCGCATTTCCGTTTGTATTCATAATCTGAGATAGTCTAGCTTGCCATGTCCCAATTTTGCTCTCACGCATGACAAGATAGGTTCAGTGCTCAAAACCAACAATCGGTAGGCCGCCTGATTCGAACAGATGGAAAGGATTAGGCACCATAGGGAAAATCCCTATGTGACTAACACCCTTTTCGTTTTGAAAGGCGGCTCTGGCTTGAGATGCGTTCGCTATTTGCCTTACGGTTTAATTGCGACCTTCATCACCCCCTCCAGACGCTCGCCAAATACATGGTACCCTTCAACAATTTGGTCCAGCGAAAACCTATGTGTTAGCAGTGGAGTCGGATCGAAACGTCTTGATTGAACTAAATTCATCAGGCGGCGCATGCGTTCCTTTCCACCGGGGCAAAGCGTCGTGATAATCCGGTGATCTCCCAGTCCCGCGGCAAAGCTTTCATAAGGCATTTGCAACTTGCCTGAATAAACCCCAAGACTCGATAGCGCACCTCCTGGTCGCAGGCTGCGTAATGCGCTTTCGAACGTTTGCTGTGTGCCCAGGGCTTCAATCGCGACGTCGGCGCCGCCTCCTGTAAGTCGTTTCACCTCGGCCACAACGTCCAGAGAGCGATAGTCCAGAACAACATCTGCGCCCATGCGGCGCGACATAGCTAAACGGTTTTCATCCCCGTCCACTCCGATAATAAGGGAAGCGCCCATCATCTTCGCACCGGCTGTCGCACATAGACCGATTGGCCCTTGTGCGAAGACCACCACACTATCGCCGAGGCGCACGTTTCCTGACTCGGCGCCGCTGAACCCGGTTGAAGCTATATCCGCCAGCAATACAACTTGCTCATCTGTTAAATCCTTCGGGATTTTGGCGAGGTTCGCCTGAGCGTGCGGCACCAGTAAATACTCCGCCTGCGCCCCGTTAATAGTATTGCCGAAGCGCCACCCACCGATGGCTTCATACCCGTGGCCGTGACCGCATTGGGAAAGGTGGCCCGAGAGACACGCGTTGCATTGACCACAGGGAGTAATGGCCCCAACCAATACGCGGTCACCAATTTCGTAACCAGTCACACCAGTTCCCAGTTCGGCAATAACCCCGACAGGTTCATGCCCAATGACGAGGCCAGGCCGAACAGGATACTCCCCTCGGACAATATGCAAATCTGTCCCGCAGATCGTGGTTAGCGTAATACGAATTACCGCCTCGCCAGCGGCGGCATGTGGTTGGGGAACTTCTTCCAGCCGAATATCATGTTTTCCATAAAAAACCGTAGCCTTCATAAATTTCCAAGCTCCGTTCTGCTCATAAAACTCGCGCATGTACAAACACCGGGCTATTCTGAATTTGGTGAATCCACATCCTCTTTTGCTCTCTTTGATTTGCCACCCAGCTTATTAAGTTTCCGCATTTCCAATCTCCTTCTTAATTCTTGGCCACCACTTCTTGTGAGCTTGCCAGAGTCAAGAAAAGGGAAGTCTTCGCCAATTTCCGCTAAGCCTATCTCAACAATTGGGAGTCTAGTTGTATTGAAAATGACAGAAAGCCTTCTATGACAAACTCAGGCCAAAATAACCAAGCGGTTTGCCCCGCCCAATCAACACCCGGGAGTACCTATGAAGCTTAGTAACCTCAAACCAAATCCCTGGCACATCATGGAAGAAGATTTTCCCACGTGCGGTTTGCCGGTGGAAAAATGGAAATTTCTTCTCGCCTATGCCATACTAGCGCCGTCGAGCCATAATTCCCAACCCTGGCTTTTTCACATTCACGATTCGGTAGTCGAACTTCACGCCGATCTTAGTCGTGCCTGCAGGAAGGTGGATCCTCAGGATCGTGAGCTCATTATGAGTTGCGGCTGCGCGCTGTTTCACTTGCGCGTGGCGATGCGTCATTTCGGATGTCTTGGAATCGTGGAAATTATGCCCCGAGGCGGCCAAGGGAATTTGTTAGCCCGCATCAGTTTGGGAGAGCAATTAGAAGCCTCGCCGGAAAACGCCATACTATTTCATGCGATACCAAAACGACGAACAAACCGACAGCCGTTTCGCAGCATTCCCTTGCCTCCATACCTGCAAACGGTTTTACAAGTAGCAGCAGAAAAGGAATCCGCGACCCTGACATTTGCTCCCGATGATGATGTGAAGCGTCAAATGGCCGATCTAATCGCCGAAGGAGATCGCCGCCAGTGGGCCAACAAAGCTTTTCGCGGAGAACTGGCCAAATGGGTTCACGCCAGCCATAGCAAACGACGAGATGGGATTCCTGGATTTGCTTGCGGGGTCAGCAGTCTCATGCCGTATCTCGGGCCGCTCGTTGTGCGGACGTTTGATATGGGGGCGGGTCAGGCTGCCTCTAACCACGAGCTCGCCACGGGGTCGCCTGGGTTGGCAGTACTCTCCACCGATGCCGATACGACCCGCGATTGGTTAGCAGCAGGAGAAGCCCTGGCGCGGGTCTTGTTGCGCGCGCGAGCCGAAAATGTCTGGGGTTCATTTCTGAATCAGCCAATCGAAGTTCCTTCACTGCGCATGAACATCCCTCACATCATCGGCAGGCCTGGCTTTCCACATGCAGTGCTGCGGTTTGGCTTTGCCGATGATATCAAGCCAACGCCAAGAAGAGAGGTGGAAAATGTGCTGCTGAGCGGGCCGTGTAATGCCCCGAGCGGGGTAACCACTGCAGAATCAATTTAAAAGTAAGCCTAGACAAATCAGAAACAAAATGATGACACTCAGCCGTTGCAACCCTAAGAAACTGTGAAAATTCAATTTAATTTTACCTTAAGGGATCGGGCGTGTGCTCTGATCAGGCTTTGGCGAAGCGGCGGCAGACCGGTGTGGTTGCTTCTGTTTGGCCTCGTCCTCGCGGTCGTAGCGATTTCCTGCGCAACGGGAACTCAAACAGTCGTTGTGCCACCGCAAATCCCTGGCGCCGAATTCGTAGGTTCCAAAAGTTGCGAGGAGTGCCATGCCAATACGGTGCGAGATTTCCATACCGCCACACACTCCGGGTTGAAGGCACTCGGCGAAAATGCCAAGGACATTGGTTGTGAGTCTTGTCACGGTGCGGGCAGCGTTCATAACCAAAGCGGTGGAGCTGCGCATACTATCATCAATCCCAGAAAATCTCCTGAAGTCTGCTTCCAATGCCATCTGGATAAGCGTGGACAATTCAACCTTCCATATCATCATCCGGTTCTGGAAGGAAAAATAAGCTGCGGTGATTGTCATGATCCGCATAAAGGACCAGCAATTAGAGGCGGTGGTACAGCTCTGCTGACCGAACATCAAACCTGCGGGCAATGTCATACTGCACAAGCCGGGCCTTTCGTGTTCGAACATGAGGCGGTTCGCGAAGGCTGCACGACCTGCCATGCGGTTCATGGCTCGGTCAATCAAAAAATGCTCGTGGCGCGGGACGCCAATCTATGCTTCCGTTGCCATTTCCAACAGCAAACAGCCGCCGGAAAGATTTTCATCGGAGGCCAGGATCATACCTCCCGGCTGGCTCGTGGCACTTGCTGGTCGGCGGGATGTCACGAAGCTGTTCATGGTTCGCAAATTGGTTCTTCACTTCGCTTTTAAGAGCGCTCCACTATATGAAAGCCAAATCTTTATGCAGGGCAGGGATAGTTCTCATAACCCTTTGTTGCGTCCGAGCCGAAGTTAGCGCAAACGCGGACCAGGTTTCGACCAACAATTCCAGCGAAGTGAAATCCGCGGATGAAACCAATTCGCCAGTTCAGTATAATAACTGGATTGAGTTCTCCATCGGCGATTTTTTTGTCAATGGCGATAAGGCCCAGTTCCAACGGCGACAAGGGATGTCGTCAGGCCCATTCGGCGGCGTGGAAGATTTTCACTGGGAACAAAGCGTCGGCAAGCGGGGCCTCTTTACCATCGATGGCCGCGGCATTTTCGATAATCACGACTACGATCTGAGGCTCAAGCTGTCCGAACCAGAAAAAGGCTATTTGCAATTTGGCTACCGCGAATTTCGCACCTGGTATGATGGGAGCGGCGGATTCTATCCGCGAGGAACCAACCATTGGTTCAATCTTTATGATGACGAAATGCAGGTGGATCGCGGAGAGGTTTGGTTCGAGGGCGGGTTGCGCATTCCTGATGTGCCTGAACTGACGTTCCGATATGCCCATGATTTTCGCGGAGGCCGGAAGGATTCAACGATTTGGGGGGACAGTGCATCGCTGGGTATAAGTGGAGCAAATAATAGCCGGGGAATCGTTCCTTCTTTTCGAGATATAAACGAAAAGCGGGATATTTTTATCTTTGATCTGAAGCACAAGATTTCGACGACTGACTTTGGGGCGGGTTTCCGTTATGACAAGATTGACAATCACAATTCGCTTAACATACATCGGCGGGCAGGTGAGCTAACGGGAAGTGTGACACAGGCGGCGGACCGATTTGTCACCCAAAAAGATGATTTTGAATCGGACGTTTGGAATGGGCACGCCTTCACCGAAACACGGTTCAACGAAAAGGTGCTGCTAACTGTCGGCTATTCGTACACCACGCTGGATACAGACGTGGGAGGCAGTCGCATCTATGGAGCAAGTTATGACCCGGTTTACGATCCTCTGTTTGCCCGACGACAACAACGCGACGAGGGCTTTCTCGATCTTCACGGTGGCTCACAGGTCCAACAGCATGTTGGGAACATCAATCTGATGCTGACACCCTGGCAATCACTGGTGGTCGTACCTTCATTCCGGGTCGAACACCAGGGGCAGGAGGGCGATGCTGCTTTTACAGAAACCAGTGTGAACGCTCCTCCGGCCCGTGCGCCCACGGCAGAATTCCTGTTAAATACCAGAGAATGGGATTATACCGATGTAACCGAAGCATTGGATGTCCGCTACACGGGCGTGACTAATTGGGTCTTTTACTTGCGCGGCGAATGGCTCGAAGAACAAGGAAATTTGAAGGAAAGGCAAGCGGACAATGATCCAGATGCCCCTGCGCCAACTAACAGTATTATTTTGCGCGATACCGATTCCACCCGATTCACGCAGAAATACCTCGCCGGCGTCAATTGGTACCCCCTTCGACAATTAAACCTGTCAGGACAATATTACCATAAGGAAAGGAAAAATGATTACACCCATTTGATTGACTCGACTCCTAACGCTCCATCCAGCAACAATCGGTATCCTGCTTTCCTTACGGATCAGGATTTTACTACAGACGATGTAAATTTCAGGTTTACGTTGCATCCGTTTAACAATCTTACTCTGGTTACCCGCTACGACTTTCAGTTATCAACCATTGACACCAAAGCCGATTTGCTAGCCGAAGTCCAAAGCGCCGATATGCACACTCATATCATTAGCGAGAGTATTAGTTGGGTACCCCTCACCCGTTTGTTTGTTCAGGCCAGTTTTAATTATTCACTCGATGAATTGAAGACCGGCGCAAACAATTTTGTAGGAAGCGCTACCAATAATATCGTACCCACCTCTCGAAATAATTATTGGAACGCCAGCGCCCTGGTCGGTTATGCCCTGGACGACAAGACGCATCTCCAGGCACAATACTTTTATTATCGCTCAGACAATTACGTGGACAATTCTTTGTTCAGCCAACCGTACGGCGCCGAGTCCGAAGAGCATGGCATAACCGCGACACTTACCCGGCAACTCACAAAAAGGCTCCGCTGGACACTCAGATATGGATTCTTTAATAACCGGGACATCACTTCAGGCCACCACAATGACTACACGGCCCATATGGTCTATTCCAGTTGGCAATACCGGTTTTAATTCCATTTTATTTCCATTGGTTTGACTCGAGTCTGTCACTTTGATTATATAAAGACGCCTCAATCAAAAAACATATGAATAAGACGATTCTTACTATGGTGACTTTGTTGCTGGGAGTGGTAATCAACTCGCAAGCGGCAGATGTAAAAGCGAACTGGGAAAAGCATTGTCAGAAATGCCATGGGCCGGATGGCAAGGGTCAAACCAAAATGGGGCGGCAGAGTGGCGCCAAGGACTATACCGACGCCAAAGTCCAGGCGGAGTTTACCGACGAGAAAGCCCTTAAGCTCATCAAAGAAGGAATCGTCGACAAAGGCAAAAAAAAGATGGATCCTTACGGCGATAAACTGAGTGACGACGAGATTAAAGCTTTGATAACCCACATTCGTGGTTTCAAAAAGTAAATAGCACGGGGTCCCGCCTGCCCCCATTAATCTCCAGCACGGGCGGCGGTACACACTTGCTATTTTATGCGGTACTTTCGGAACTGGTTGAGCCTGGCAGGAGCGGTTGTTGCACTCGGCAGCCTCTTCGCATTCTTGCTGTTGATGGCCATCGACCTATTTGCTGCGCACAGCAATCCTTACCTGGGAATTCTTACCTATGTCATTGCACCCGGTTTTCTACTCCTGGGTATTTCCCTGGTTCTCCTTGGCGGTTGGACTCAGCGCCGGCATCTCAAGAAGACCGCGGGATTAGACCTGCCGGGAAAGCTGGTGATCGATCTGTCGCGGAGCCGAGACCGCAAAGTTCTTGGTGGATTCATCTGCTGTAGTGTCGTTTTTTTGCTGCTCACAGCTATTGGAACCAACCGTTCATACCATTACAGCGAATCAGTGCAATTTTGTGGCTTGGCCTGTCATGGTCCAATGAAGCCGGAATACACTGCATATCTCCATTCTCCTCACGCTCGCGTCGAATGCACCGCTTGCCACGTGGGCCCGGGCGCTTCCGCATTCGTGAAGGCAAAAATTAACGGAGTTCACCAGTTGATGGGGGTGGTGCGAGGTAATTATCAGCGGCCAATTCCTACCCCCATCAAAAATCTTCGGCCCGCCGAGGAAACTTGTGAGCAATGTCACTGGCCGGAGAAATTCGTGGGCAACCTGGATCGAACCTTTAACCATTTCCTGGCGGACGAGACCAACACTCCTTTCTCAGTCCGGTTGATTTTGAAGGTCGGTGGAGGGGATCTGTTGCACGGTCAACCGGGGGGCATTCACTGGCACATGGCTTTGGCCAACAAGGTTCAATATATTGCGACGGATGAGAAGCGGCAGGTAATCCCATGGGTGCGATTGACTGACCAGAGCGGCACAATCACTGAGTATCGGGCTCCTGGCTTCAAGGACGATCCCAATAAACACGTCATCCGAACCATGGATTGCCTCGATTGCCATAACAGGCCGGCACATCGCTTTATTTCACCCAATGACGCCGTGGATCGAGCGATGGAGGCCGGGCGTATCGATCGTTCGTTGCCGTGGGTAAAGTCGAATGCTGTCGCCGTGCTCACCCAAAGTTATTCCACAGAAAATGAAGCCCTGGAAAAAATCTCAAGCGGTTTGCGGGCCAAATTTTCCGGGGCACTCCAGGTTGACTCGCTGGTAAAGGAGGTCCAGGGGATTTTCAAAGCCAGCTTTTTTCCTGAGATGAAGGCTGATTGGCGCTCATACCCTGAGAATCTAAACCATAAAGATTGGGCCGGTTGCTTCCGCTGTCACGACGGCAACCACAAAACCTCGGATGGAAAACACTCAATTCAAGCAAGCGATTGCAACTCTTGCCATACAATCCTCGCCCAGGGAGCTGGCGAGCAGTTCACTAAACTGAACCCTAAAGGCCACAGCTTTTTTCATATTGATGCCGTCAATGAAGACTTCAACTGCAACAGTTGTCATACCGGCGCTTTCCCGAAGCAATAGAGCAAGGGTTCTCGCCGTGGTTGTTTCATACGACGGTTTGTTGCTGAGCTTTAAGATTTAATGCTTGGGTCATCAATTTTTTATTTCGTCTGACTTTTTACTCATTTATCCCCCAATGCCGATACGGGATCGCCTCGCTGGCGAGCCCACCTGGTAGTGGAAGGGGAAGCTTACCAACGCCCCCTGGATTAGTCGGAAAAGCTTCCTCGTGATTTTTATCGATCACCTCCTGAAACTGTTGCACATGCCCGTAAAAGTTTGCCGCGGCATGCTGACGGGTGGGCCGGGGTGCAAAGAAAACCAGCCCGCATTTCTCCGTGGCCCGCCGCAGAAATTGAAGTCCAGAAGCGGCCTGGTCCATTTCCTCCTCGGTTCCAAACAGGCCGACAACAGCCGCTTCGGAACCTCGCTTCAATACCGGGCACGCTTTGATCCAACCCTGGACTGCCGCAGGCAGTTCCGACTTGCTGCTTGCTGAGAGGATGAGCAGGTCGGCTTTAATACCCTCCTCTACCGCCAACTCGAGCCACGCATCATCTTCAAGAAGATCGAATCGCCAACACTTCGCTTCGAGTTTCAAGCCCTCTCCGTGTTCGCGCTCCAGGTATGAGAATAACCTCATCGCCCGCAGTGCCGCGGCCACATCATCATAAGCGATGAGGACATTGAAGCGCTGTTTGCATTCATCACAGTCAGCCTCAACAAGCGAACCACGAAAAGCCGCTGCCTTCATGAGATCAGCATGGCGGTTCGAAGGGCTCTGCACAATTAGTGTTCAGCCGGTTTTTGATTAGGGAAATTCCTTATGTAATGAGCAGCACTGTTCTGCAATGAGCCCTTTAAACAAGAGTTATGCCGGCCTTAAAACTCAAAGCCAGTGATTCAATCCGGTTGAGTTAGGAAGAGCGTTTGGACATTTGAGAGGTTTCATCCTTGCGTCTCCACCCATCGCACCGCATGTCGAACAAGCGACGTTGCGTCCTTTAAGTCGAGCTTCTCTTTGATATGACCTCGATGCACGTCAACCGTTTTGGTACTGAGATGCAATTGTTTGGCAATCTCTCGTGTGCTTTTGCCTTGTCCGATGAGTTGAAAGACTTCGAATTCCCTATCGCTTAGTTTCTCGATTGGAGAACCCGAGCCGCGTGGGCGATGTCCAGTCAATGAATCAAGGAAAGTGGCGGACATTCGCTCGCTTACGTAAACCTTGCCCCTCAGGACGCATCTCATCGCTTCGAGCAGTTTTTCCCCGCCAGCTTCCTTCATAATGTACCCACGAGCGCCACCACGAAGAGCTCGTTCGGCATAGACCAGTTCGTCGTGCATTGAAACAACCAGAAGCGGCAAACCACCGTAGAGGGCCAGGACGTCTTTAATGAACTCCACTCCGCTTCGGCCAGGCATGGTGATATCAGTCAGAATGAGATCCGGGTGGAATTTGGCGAGAAGATGGAACGCCTCAGCCGGGTCCCCTGCTTCGCAGCAGACCTCAAGGTCCGGCTGTTTATTGATCAGTTGTGCGAGTCCCGCTCGTGTCATTGGGTGGTCATCTACCAGCATGATGCTTTTTCGGGATGAGCCCGTGGCTAACTCTCCTTTACCTGATGGCTCGAAAGATTTCCGGTGTTTCTGGACATCCCTGGGGTTTTTATCGGGGAACGAAGCTGAGAATTTATTTTTCATTTGTCGATTCGCAGTTCGCAATGCACCGTCACACCTTTGCCCGATCGGGACACCACTTCCAGATCAGCTCCAACCACATTAGCGCGATGTTTCATTACTTGTAGTCCCATACTTTGCCCAGGCTTTTTTGATTTTGAAAAACCTTTGCCATTGTCAATGACTTGCAGCCTCAAGACCCCCCTGGACTGCGAAAGGTGGATAGTCACCTTGTTTCCATGGCTGTGCTTGATAGCATTATTCACCGCTTCCTGAGCAATTCGATAGAGATGCGCGGCGACTTCGTTGTCGTCCAATTCCACAGGGGAGGGACATTCAAGCCGGCATTTCAAGTGGGCCAGAGCAGAGGTGGCTTGTGCCAACTCCATTAAGGCAGTCTGCAGGCCCCCGGTCTGAACCTTGAACGCAACCAGCCCATATGCAAGAGTCCGGGTTTGACCGATCGCTTCGCGCAGGAACCGGCAGATCTGGGCCGCTTGCTGCTCGAAGGCAGACCTATCCGAAGCTAGGTCACTCCTGAGCGACTCACACATCAGTTCTATCGCAGTGAGCTGCTGGCCCAAACCATCGTGCAAATCCTGGCCTATGCGGCGCTGCTCCCGTTCGCTGATCTGTCGGATTTCTTTTTCCAACTCCTTGCGCTCGGTTATATCCGTTCGGATAGCAATGTATTGCACTGGCTTGCCCTCGGCGTTGAGAAACGGAAAAATGGTCGTCGCCACCCAATAAATGCTGCCATCCTTCGCGCGATTGCGAAGTTCCCCTTTCCATACCTCGCCGCGAGCGATTGTGGTCCAGAGGTTGCGGATGAACTCCTTGGGGTGATAGCTGGAATTAATAATGCGGTGGTCCTGGCCTATTAATTCGCCACGCGAATATTTAGAGATCTCGCAGAATTTATCATTGGCATAAGTAATACGCCCTTGGGGATCTGTGATCGCCACGATCGAATGCGCGTCGATGGCGGCTTTCAAATCCTGGAGTTCCTTAATTGCCGTTAGCGGCTGCAAGTTAGTCCTTGTCCCGGCCAGTTGATTCTCCGAAAGTGACCGCTCGTCCAGGAATTTGAGCCGGTTAATTAATTCGGCTTTGGACATTTTCTCGTAACTTGTCATGTGATCTTATTCGAACTAACCGCCCCATCCAGTCTTCTGCGACATTCGGCGCTTAGCTCATTGTTGGCATGAATACTAGCCGCGCTTATGCGGGTCTCCAAGGTGAGTTTCAGTCGATTTGCGGACAAAGTCGTCCTTCCCTCAAACTCTCTCCAGAGGAGACCGTGGATACTTATTCGCTACGTGGGCGAAAGGCACAGTGACAGAATCAGCCAAATGATTGAGGCATTCAGTTTTCACTGACATCGAACCATCTGGAGTTGCTTGTGATTTGCTTAACCCACTGAAGCCAAAAATGGAGCAATAAACAGCAATAGAAGTTGAGACGGATCGATAGATCCGGATCATATTGATTCGGCTTTGAGAGAGCCCAATGTTCGAAAGGTGTTTTAGGCTTTTGGCCAATTCTCAAAGCCAAGAGTTATGAATGCAAAACTTGAAAATGGTTGCCTAACAGAAGTTCAAGGACCGTCTGGGCGGCCAATTGAAATCCGTATCAACGAACATCCATTCCTCCAGGGAATGAATTCTCACCAGTATCGCATTCTGAGCGACTGCGCTATGGGGGTACACTTTGATGCCGGCGAACTTATTTTCGAGGAAGGCGATCCCGCCGACCGGTTTTATCTGATCGAAAAGGGTAGCGTGGCGTTGGAGTCCTATGTCAAGGGCCAGGGCATGACGCGGCTTCAGACTATTGGAATGGGCGACGTACTAGGTTGGTCCTGGCTTTTCCCCCCGTACTTCTGGCATTTCAATGCGCGGGCTTTGGAGCCGGTAGATGCGATTGTCCTCCACGCCGCGCCGCTTCGCCAAGAGTGCGAGTCCGATCACGAGTTCGGTTATGAGCTATTGAAACGCATGGCCCAGATAATGTTAACACGATTACAGGCGACCAGGCGTCAGCTCCTGTTCGGCAGTGGCCCAATATGAAAGAGGGGTGATCGGACAAGAGCGAAGGATAGCGTGCCGCCAAATTCGAGCGTGACGCTGGCACTTACTCCGCTTTGGACAAACTGCCGCCAGGACTAGCGGTGAGCACCTGGTAGCGTTTGGTAAACCATTGCGCCGGTGTGGTGGGCTTTTCAGGTCCAGGAGCGGGAAATTCGAACCGGGAGACGACCGCAACGTCAATCAACTTGCGTTCGAAAAGGCCGGGCAGGTTGTCCCCAGAACGTGACTCGGCAATTAACCGCGGCTTCTTGACGAGTTCGGCGGCTTCATCGCTTGTAAGCTTTGGCGCCCCCACAAACGAAACAAACAAATCTGCATTCAGGTTTTTCTTCACCGTGCGGACATAGCGTCGGCCTGAGAGACCGCTTCCGACGCCATATTTGGGCTGGTCTTTTGTATCGAGCTCGTATTCGCGGAGTTCGTAATCACCCAATTGCTTGAGCTTTGCTTTGAAAGCATCGATCTGTGTTTTAAGCTCGGGCCATTCTTTGGTGCTGATCGCGATCGTGACCACATGCCCTTTTTTTCCGACCAGTTGGGCAGCTTGTTCGGCAAGAACTTCCCCAACCTTTTGGTGCAAGCCCACGTTGTGCCGAGCGGTTTTGATTTGTGTGAAATAGATCCACGTGCACGAGGCGAGGATGACCGCTATCGCCGCCGCTCCCACCAACCTTTGTTTCAAACCAGACTTCATAAAAGAACTGCCAGTCTAATTGCTGGCTTCCTCCTGCGGAAAGCGCCACTGAATATCCGCCGGCTGTTTGTTGCGAACACTGGGAATACGGAAGGTGTCGTACGACTTCGCGCTGCCATCAATGAACAAGAGGTTGGAACGGGTATTTTTGCTATGCCGCGCATTGACACGTTCGTCCTTGCCATTGTGAATCCAGAACCCGTCAAACACTGTGGGCATGCGCGAGAAACGTGCGGCAGACGCCAGCTTATTATTCTTGCTGCCGCCATTCCGATCCATCGGCAGCCGGACAAAGGGCCATTTCTGCGGGCTGCCAGTAGAGCCGTTCAGTCCATACCAGCAATCGATGTGAAACCGTTTAGGGGTGCTTTCAGAAGGATAGGGCCAGGCCATGGCGCCCTCGGGGTCATCGCGGCTGGTCGGGCCGAAGCGATAGACCTTCGGCAGGGCAGATGGGCAGCGAAAGACCATCGACCCGGCAGCAACCGTGTAAAATGTTTTTGATTTTTCAGCCGGCAGGTAGTGGCCATTGAAGAGCAAAGTCGGCCAACCCTCCTGAAATTTGGCCCCGTGGCGCACGTCATACTCAGCAGGCACAAGTTCGTCATTGTTCTCATCAGAATACAATATGAGGGCTGTCCCGATCTGTTTGAGATTATTAACGCACGAAATGCTGCGCGATTTTTCTTTAGCCATCGAAAGTGCGGGCAACAGCATCGCCGCCAAAATAGAGATGATGGCAATGACCACCAGGAGTTCGATCAAAGTAAAAGCGCGCGTTTTCATGACGACCGAGGCTAATGCATGGTTCATGCCAATAAAATGTTACGGCACTCCGCAGCCTTTCCCACTCGAAGGAGGTAATAGTTCAGCACAAACACCAGGTAACACTACCACTTTTGCGGAAATGGCTCCATTTTTTCGTTTCAGTTCCTTGTTCCGCAACCGGAACAGCCAGACCATCATCGGAACAGAACTAATGATGGGATTGCAAAATGCGTTGCAAAAGCAGAATAAATCCGCTACATATTAGGTTGCAATTGTAAAAGAAAAGTGGTTGGCAAACTGTCTGCTAAGGGAAGCTCAGCATGAAAATTCGATCTCGCTTTCCTGGCTTTTTATTCTGGGCGTTCTTCGCATGTGGAATTGTTTTTACCGCCACTCCCGCCCTTGCAACCACGACTAATAGCTGGACCAACACCGTCAGTTCCCTATGGCGTGCGACGACAAACTGGTCGTCGTCAGCTTTGCCGAGCACCAGCTTTGATTTCATCACAATTGCTAATGCCGGAACGAAGACGGTCACGCTGGATGCCCTGACGCCCGCAGCCAATCTTTCAGTACGCGGCCTTGTTGTTTCGGCCCCGAGCGGAAGCACCAACACGCTGCAAATAATAAATGTGCCTTCGGGCACCCCCTTTACGTCATCCAGAGCGGTCAGTATCGACAGCGGCGGAGTGATTGTGATTACCAACTCCGTTTTTAGTCCCCAGAGCACTTTTGACGTCTCGGCTGGAATACTGCAAATGGACGGCGGGAGCCTGGATACCACCGGAGGCAGCGTGGATATACGAGTTGGGCGCGTGAACGGGGCTTCAGGTAACGTGCTCCTCAATGGCGGCACTATTAAGTGCTTCGGGTTTCGTCTCGGCGAACTCGGTGGCTCGCAGGGAAATTGCACGATCAACGGCGGAACGTTGCTTTCCTCTTCCGTGGTCGATGTTGGCGAACTGCTCAATGCCCCAGGGACATTGACTCTTCTTTCGGGTCAAGTCATCGCCACCAACGATGTTATGAGGGTCGGAAATCTAGGGTCTGGCACTTTCAATCATAGCGGGGGCTCATCCTCGCTTTCATTTTTGTCCATTGCAGATAACGCTCCAGGGATAGCGAATATCTCTGGCGGCCTGATGACAGTTACGCCGGCAGGACTACTGGATGTTACCCGCGTGGGCAATTTCGGCACGGGCCAATTCAACATCAGTGGCGGCACTGTTTGGCTCCGTGGTGAATTTCACGTCGCTGATAATCCTGGAATCATCGGGAGTGTCCTTGTCACCGGTGGACAGCTTATCTCAACCAACGATCTTGTTGCCATTGGCCGGTACGGAATTGGTGATTTTACGATCACAAACGCGACCGCCTGGTTCACCAATACCTCCGTGGGCCGGCACGATGGCGCGACTGGAACATTAACGGTGCAGGACAAAGCTTCGCTGTTTTGCGTGGACGATATGTCGATCGGCCGGTTTGCAAACTCCGTCGGGCACGCTTATGTGTCTGGCGGGTTGCTCTCACTGACCAACGATAATATTTGGACGGGCCGTGAAGGCTCCGGCGACCTTAACGTCTCCGGCGGCACAGTCCGGGCGAAAGCTCTCTATGTTGGCATGTCCGAGTACGGCACCAATACACCGCAAGGGACCGCAACCCTTACTGGCGGCGCAACCATTCTTTCCTCAAATTTAATCGTTGGAACGAGCCTGCTATCCACCGGCCAAGTTAATGTGGCGGGAGGTCTCCTCGCGGTCACCAACCAGACGGCAAATAACGCGATGCGCATTGCCAGTGGCACTTTTTCGCTAATCCAGGGAGTTGTTATCACTGACCGTCTTCTGCTAACAAACGCCACTGGATCATTCTCCTTCGCGGGTGGCGAACTGCGCGCCGGCAGCATTACTGTGTCGAATGGCGCACCATTTGTCGTGGGCGACGGCGTTCATCCTGCCACGCTTAGGTTGGGCGGCGGCACGTTCTCTTTCGCCGACGGCTTGATCATCAATTCGAACGCGACTGTGACTGGTTGTGGAACAATTCTCGGACCGATCTCAAATAATGGCACGCTGAGCACTAACTGCGGAGGAGGAATCATCATTGGTTCGATTAGAAAAGTGGCAGCCACTGCGACGATTTTCTTTTCAACCGTCAACGGAGCTTCCCACGTCCTGGAATTCAAAATCGCTCTGAATGATCCAACGTGGAATCCAATCCTCCCGGGAATCGTTGGGAACGGAAGCATCATGAGCCTGCAGGACACGACCGCCACCAATGCAGTGCGTTACTACCGCATTCACGTTCAGTAAGGCATTCAAAAAGGAATCTCATGCGCTTCTTGTTTTATTCTCACGACGGTCTCGGCCTTGGTCATACTCGCCGGCACTTTGCCGTTGCGACAGCGTTGGCCGAGCAATCGCCACGGTCCGCCATTCTTCTGGCTACCGGGTCCGAAGATGCTTCCCGCTACGGATTGCCACGGCAGGTCGAGATTTTGAAGCTCCCGGGCCTGCGAAAGGACGCCAATGAAAAGTATTCCTCGCGCCGCTTGCATGTTTCGGTGAATGAAATCCGCAGCTTACGCTCGGCAATCCTGCTTAGCGCGGTGCGCGCTTTTGAACCCCACGTCGTTCTGGTGGATAAGCACCCCTTTGGCGCCAGTGGCGAATTCAAAAGTGGCTTAGAGTTGTTGCGCCGCCGTGGCGGGCGAGCCGCCCTGGGCTTGCGGGACATCCTGGACCATCCGCGCCAGGTCCGAATGGAATGGAGCAAAGTGCAACATCGTATCCCCAATTACTACGAGCAGGTGCTGATCTATGGAGAACGCGCTGTTTTTGACCCGGTAACCGCTTATGACTTTTCACCGACTCTCGCCCAGCGTACCACCTTTTGCGGTTACGTCTTCCAGAGGGAAAGCCCCCTGGCACTTGAAAATTTTGACTGGCCATTTCCTCAAGCGCGCGAACGTAATCGGCCCGTAGTGCTCGCCACGACGGGCGGCGGTGAAGACGGTTTCCGCCTGCTCTCAACCTTCATCCGTGCTGCCGCCTCCGCGTCATGGCAAGGAGTCGTCGTGGCGGGCCCGATGATGCCCGATTCCGAGCTCGCCGACATCGAAAAGGCATGCGCCGAAAACGGAGTCGCTTTCCGCCACTACGTTCCCCATTTGTCCGCGCTGTTCAGCTCGGTTGATGCTCTCGTCTGCATGGGCGGCTATAACACGCTGGTCGAAGCAGCGGCCCTGGGAGTGCCGACAGTATGTGTTCCTCGATTTCAACCACGTCTGGAGCAGTTAATGCGAGCGGAAGCATTCGAAAAGATAGGACTGCTCCAGGTCTGCCATCCCAACGATCTGAAGCCCCAATTGTTGCAGGAAAAGATTGATTCAACATTGTTGATGAAACGGCAACCCCTTCAGGACACAACGCGCGCCAAGCTTGACTTCAATGGCGCGCGACGTGCGGCGCAGTGCCTTCTCTCCCTGGCAGGCGAGTCGGGTTCGCGCAGGCTTTCCGGAACTCGTTTTAATCCACCGCCGCGGCATCCAGATATTTCAAGTCATGTCGCAACCTAAACCATTGCAGCAAAGTCTTCCCGGGATCTGGCGGATCACTCGCTATTTTTGGCCGCACATTCGCCAGTATCGTGGGCTGATTCTCGTTTCGTTTGCTGCTTTGTTGGGTGAGATCGGCTTGCGCTTGCTCGAGCCATGGCCGCTCAAGTTCGTATTCGATTATGTCATCGGCCAGCGCCGCGCGCCCAAGCGGCCCTTGCCCGAGTTTTTAACACGGTTGGATCCAATCACTCTGCTGACGATTGCAGCTCTAGCCGTGGTCGTGATTACCTGCTTGCGCGCTATCGCTTCTTATTGGGAAACCATCGGCTTTGCGCGGTTGGGAAATCGCTCCCTCTCAAAAGTTCGCAGCCAACTGTACCGCCACATCCAATATCTCTCGCTCTCGTTTCACACCGAGGCAAAGACGGGCGATCTGGTCGTACGCTTGATTGGTGATGTCGGAATGCTGCAGGACGTGGCTGTCACTGCGCTGCTGCCTCTGATCGCGCGCTTGCTCGTCGTGACCGGAATGATTGCGCTGATGTTCTGCATGAACTGGCAATTAGGTGTAATCGCTACCGCGGTGTTCCCACTCTTTTGGCTCCGCACCAATTCTCTTAGTAAAAAGATCCGCGAAGTGGCCCAAAAACAACGCCGACAGGAAGGCGTCATGGCGGCGTCAGTCGCTGAATCAATCCAGGCTATCCGCACCGTCCAGGCGCTCTCGCTTGAGGAAAAATTTGCCGACGCCTTTTCTTCCACCAGCGACAAAAACTCACTTTCCGATGTCAAAGGCAAGCGCCTATCCGCTGCCCTGGAACGTTCGGTGGATGTCCTGGTCGCTGTGGCTACTGCCCTGGTCCTTTGGTTCGGGACGCGGATGACTCTTGCCCACGAGGTTTCGCCGGGGGAATTGCTCGTTTTTCTCGCCTATCTCAAATCCGCTTATCGGCCCGTGCAGGACTTCGCAAAATACACGACGCGCCTTGGCAAAGCTTCGGCTGCTGCCGAACGAGTCATTGACCTGCTCGAGCGCGTCCCGGATGTCCGAGATTTGCCCAATGCCGTTCGGGCCCCGTCGCTTCGTGGCGCAGTCACATTCCAGGACGTCAATTTCGCCTATCATAAAGCTGCGGCTTTGCTGGAGCACATTACCATCGACATCAAACCGGGGCAGCACGTAGCGCTGGTGGGGCCTTCGGGTGGTGGCAAGACTACCTTATTCAGTCTGCTTCTTCGACTGTACGACCCGTGTAGCGGACGGGTGTTGATTGACGGGCACGATATCCGCTCCTTTACTCTGGAATCACTTCGCGCCCAGATCAGCGTCGTGCTCCAGGATAACACCCTGTTCGCCACAACGATCCGCGAGAACATTGCTTTCGGCGCCCAGAATGCGACGTTTGAACAGATCGAGGCGGCTGGCAAACTGGCCAATGCCCATGATTTTATCATTGCCTTGCCTAAAGGCTACGACACTGTTGTAGGCGAACGAGGCGTTACGTTGTCTCATGGGCAACGGCAGCGCATTGCCATCGCGCGCGCCGCGATTCGCAACGCCCCCATTCTTATCCTGGACGAACCCATGACCGGGCTGGATCAAAAAAATGAGCGCGAAGTGCTAGCCGCTCTTGAAGGTCTTTACACCGAGCGCACGACATTTCTTATCACCCACGACCCGCATCATGCGGCAACAGCCGACTTGATTCTATATCTGGATCAGGGCCGCGTTCTCGAGCGGGGTACTCACGAGCAATTGATCGAGTTGGGCGGACGGTACGCGGCATTGCATCGAATCCGCGCCACCGAACGAACCTTGGTGAAGATCGAGCCAACCGGAGAGTCCCTTGAGTTGATCAGGCCATGAAAATCCTTTACCTCTGCCCGGATCTGGGCATTCCGGTGCTTGGCCGCAAGGGCGCTTCGGTCCATGTGCGCGAACTTGCGGGCGCTTTCGCTCGCGCTGGTCACCGCATCACTATGGCTGCCCAAACGCTGGTGAAATCGCCATGGGAATTCCCTTCCTCTTTAGATGTTCCCTTGCTGCAGGTGCGCCTGGGTTCATCTGCCTCTTCCGCCGTCCAGGCATTCAAACAATTTAATGATGTGCTCGGCGCCGATAATTCTTTTCCGGGCGAATTGCGCCGCATCCTTTACAACCACGAGCTTACTGATGAAATCCGCCGCCGCTTCGAGAATGATCCGCCAGATTTCATTTACGAACGCGCTTCGCTTTATGCCACCGCTGGTGTGTCTCTCGCCAAAGAGTTTGGCATACCCCTCATTCTCGAGCTCAACGCTCCGCTCGCGGTGGAACAGTCAGCATATCGCGGCACAGGATTTGGAGCGCTCGCTGCTCAAGCTGAAAAATGGCTGCTCACACAGGCGGATGCGATTCTCTCCGTTTCAGCCGAGCTCAAGAACCACGTGATGGAGCTCGGTGTCAGCGGCAAGAAAGTTCATGTTATTCCGAATGCGGTTAATGCTTCGTTGTTCAAGCCAGGCATTCCCAATCTGGCCAATCACCTCCTGGCCCATCTCAATGGCGCACCTGTGCTCGGATTCGTTGGTGGTTTGCGCCCCTGGCACGGAGTCGAAGTCCTGCCTGCGCTATTGGCTCGCCTTCAAAAGCGCCATCCTAATGTTCAACTTGTGATTGCCGGCGACGGCCCCTTGCGCCTCGAGCTTGAGCGGGATTTCAAAAAGCGTTCTTTGGAAAGGAGCGTAACCTTCACGGGCCTGTTGCTTCACGAACAGATCCCCGAGATCATTCGCCGGTTCGATATCGCGCTCGCGCCATATCCGCAGCTCGACCATCATTTTTATTTCTCACCGCTAAAACTCTTCGAATACATGGCCTGCGGGATCCCGGTGATTGCTTCAAGGGTCGGTCAGATTGCGGATGTCATAACCCACGGCAAAACTGGATTGATGTATCGTCCCGGCAAGCTGGAAGAGCTTTCCGGCCATTGCATCAAACTCCTGGGTAACCCGAAGCTGCGAAAAGCGCTCGGCTCCGCTGCGGCAAGATCCGTCGCCAACAAATTCACCTGGGACCGAAATGTCGAGCGCGTGATTGCGCTCGCTAACACCTTAATTAAACGACAAACGTAAATAATTCCATGGCTCGTTTGCGCATCGCCTACGTTCTGCACATTTTTCCGAAACTGTCGGAAACGTTCATTGCCGGAGAGTTGGCCGAGTTGCGCCGGCGCGGACTCGAATTGCGCGTTCTTTCGCTCCTGCCACCTCGCGATGAATTGCAGCACGACATTATTTTGCGAGCTGGTCTTGATCGTATCACTTCCTACGATGTTTCGAACTTTAGCAAAATCATCAAAGAATTTCGTCCCGATATGCTGCACGCGCATTTTGCGAAAGAAGCCACCCAAAAAGCGCGCGAACTCTCGCTGGAATGTGCCACACCTTTTTCTTTCACGGCCCACGGTTACGACATCCATCGCAAACCTCCGCCTGATTTTTATGAACGCGCCATGGCTGCTTGTGCCGTCATCACAGTTTCCGAAAGCAACGCTGCGTACATCCACCGCGCTTTTGGTGTCCCCCTCTCCCATCTTCACGTGATCCCTTGCGGCGTGGATACAAACGAATTTTGTCCTCTAAACAGCGGAGTTTCTTCGAGGCCCCCACTGATCGTCTGTGTCGCCCGGCAGGTCGAAATAAAAAACCTGGGGCTCGTCCTCGAAGCCTGCGCCCTTCTACGCCAACGGGGCGTCCCCTTCCGTTGTCGGATGCTCGGTGATGGGCCCATGCGCGCGCTGTTACTCTCGCAGCGGGATCATCTTGGACTCGCAACACTCGTCGACATCTCAGGCGCAGCTTCCCAGGAGCAGGTTCTTCATGCGTGGCGCGATGCTTCCGTCGGTGTTCTTTCCAGTCACAATGAAGGGATGCCTGTTTGCCTCATGGAGGCCGCGTCCTGCGGCGTGCCGGTGGTTGCCACCGGCGTCGGTGGTGTGCCTGAACTGGTTCAGCATGGCATCACCGGACTCATCTCGCGTCCCGGTGACGCTGTTGATCTAGCTGATAATTTAGAACGGCTGCTGTCCGACTCGGTCCTCCGTCATAAAATGGGTTTGGCTGCTCGAGCTCGCGCAACAAACGAATTGTCGGTGGGTCGTCAGGTGGATGCTCTGCTCGAAATTTGGTCACGCGCGTTGAAAGGCGTCTGTGCATGAGTTCCGTCACGATTTCCGATCCCGTCGGAGTCCGGCACGAACCTGACTTGCCCGGGTTGGTTCTCGCTCTCGATCCCGAGATCGCACGCAAAGAATTCAGGCGACGTTTGCCCAAACTTTCCGGTGATGGAAAACTCCGCTTGAAAGCCGTTCGCGTGACCCGCCTTAAGCCGGGGCGCCGTTGCGTGCTCGAATACGATGTGGAAGTGCGCCGCCCAGGCGTTCCCAAGTATCCAGTCACCTTGATCGGGAAAACGCGCGCGCGCCGTTCGGGAAACGAAGGATTCCGAATCCAACAAGCGATTTGGGACGCAGGTTTCCAGGAGGATTCTCCCGATAAGATTTCCGTTCCCGAACCGATTGGCGTCATCTCCGATTTTTACATGTGGTTTCAGCGGAAAGTCCCAGGAATGACCGCGGAGCAACTGCTCGGCAAACAGAACGCCGTGGTACTCGCACGCCGGATCGCCGATGCAATTAGCAAACTTCACCGATCTGGCGTGCCCACGGATAAGATTCACAGCATGGACGACGAACTGAAAATCCTTCGCGATTGCCTGCTCCAGGTCGCGGAAGCTCGCCCTGGTTGGTCGAAGCGCATAGAGGCTCTCATCGCTGCATGTGAGCACGTTGCCGCAACTGTTCCCGCCAGAAAGTTTTGCGGCATCCATCGCGATTTTTATGCTTCTCAGGTTATTGTGGACGAGTCTCGTCTATGGTTGCTCGATTTCGATCTGTACTGTCAGGGAGATCCTGCTTTGGACGCCGGCAATTTTATTGGCCATATTACCGAACAATCCTTGCGGGAACGGGGCCATGCCGATGCTTTTGTCGAAGTAGAGCGCGCGTTGGAAGATCGCTTTGTAGAACTTTCAGGCGAAGCCAATCGCCATGCTGTTCGCGTTTACACCAATTTAACACTGGCAAGGCATGTTTTCTTGAGCACAAAATTTGCCGAACGGCGTCACCTTTCCGAAAGCCTTCTCCAGCTTTGTGAAAAAAAGCTGCTCTCGCAGATGTCTTAAAAATTCAGCCGCAGGCTGGCGACGAAAGTCCGGGCGCGAGGCAACTCAGAATGCAGGTTCAGCGGGTTGAGCCGGTAATCTGTGCCAAGCAGGTTCACCACGCCAAGGGTGAGTTCGGCGCATAATGATGTAACTCCCGTTTCGCTGCAGCGCCTGGTAGACGACGGGACGCCTCAGCCAAGTTGCTCGGCAAGCCCAACAATGATGCCCTCAGGCCCGCGGATGTAGGCCAGGCGGCATGTGTCCTCGTGTTGCATTTGACCAATGAGTTCAGCCCCGTGTTCGAGCATGTGCGCAACGACCGCATCGATGTCATCGACGGTGAACATGACGCGACGGATGCCTAGAGTGTTTACGGGTGCGTCCACTGGTCCAAACCTGATCGGGGTGGGCGTGTGGAACTTGTCCAGTTCCAAGCCCTGCCCATCGGGAGTCCGCATCATCGCAAGGGTGGCGCGGACATCCTTCAGCCCAATCAGTTTCCCGACCAACGGTCCTTCGACGGTCGTCTCGCCTTCAAGCGTGAGGCCCAATTCAATGAAGAACGCCTTTGCGGCTTCCAGATCATCGACAACGATGAGCACGTTATCCATCCGTTTGATAGGCATATACTTTCTTTACGCGCTTCAACGGTCCAGATCAGTGACCCGGCGCCGCTGATCCTCAATTGCAAACCGGAGCGTCTTCGACGGTTTCATTGCATCTGGTTTGTTGGGTGGGATCATCTGGTAATCAAGATGAACGACCAGCGCGGAGCAAGTGCCGCACGGATTGCTTCGCGGCCCCAAAGTCGTAATCGTCTGAAAAACCCCTGGCGTGACCGGGTGACAGAACACCTTCAACATGGCGAATAGAATCCCATCTCTCACGCTGGGAGAGCTCGTCGTAGTATGGCTGGCGGCTCACTAATTCTCGTGCAACATAGAAGAGCGGCGGCTCATTGAGTACCATCCCGGGCAGGCGCAGGTCGTCTAGAAGTGGCTTGGCCCACTCAGTCGTCTCCGCCTCATCCCAACCGAGGAACTCAGCAAACGCGACTTTCCAAATTGCCAGGTATTCCGCCTGATACGAATTCATACGGGATACGGAACCCAAGTAATTGCGTAAAAGAGTACCGCGTCGCCATAAAGAAAGCCGGTGACATACTGGCTGCTGACCGACAACGAGCCGCCAAACAGTTGCTGACCACCTTTTTCAAGACGTCGTAAGAAGTCCGGCAAAAGCTTGAGTTGCCTGGCCAGGGTGCGCAGGCGATTGGCGTCGCTGAGGGCCTTTGCGGCTCCGATGCCCACTCCGGTCGCAGTAGGGCCAATCCCGAGAATCAACGGGCCGGAATCGATGTCTCCCATGGAAGAGGGTCCTTTCGACTTGGGCCACTCCCGGAAGCCCGCGATGAACCCAAAATTAACCCAGTGGTGCCGCACGTAGTCAGCATACAGCCGTTGCGCAGTCCGTGAGTCCAATTGCTGCAGCAGGCAGATCTGCATCGAGAGGTCGCAACCGCGAGGAAGTCCGCCCGGGTAGGCGAGTGGCAGTCCTGTGCCCGTGTCGGTCGCGTGGGTTCGGAGCCATGCAAAGTGCTGTTCGATCAGGGGACGTGTCTGCGCGAGCCCGTGCGCCCGGTCATACAACTCTAGCGAAAGCAACGCCATGATCGTGTCAAAGTACCACGTGTAGGCAGGGTATGAAGCCAGCGGCTTCCCTGATAGCTCAGTCAGGGCTCGCCGCAAGAGCAGCGAAACACGGTCATGCAAAGTGCCGTACCGCCCGTCATCGCAAATAAGAGCATAACACGCCAAGGTCAAGTTCAGCGTGGCCAGGCGCGTGCCTTCTTTCTGATAATGGGCAAGCCGATTCAGGTCACCGCCCGGGGGCCTGATGTCCTCAATCATAGTGAAGACGAGCAGGTCGATTAACTTCTGCATTTGGGCCGCACTGTGCTGGCGTTGTTTCGCGTCGCCAAGTCCCATATTGGCGTAGCCAAGCGCCGGAATGGCGAACGGATATATCCGCCCCTCCGGGAACGGGCTGCACTCACGCAACGCCCTCTGGCGATATGCGTCTGGTTCCTTGAGCGAGTGGTCGAATTGCTCACGCAACGTGCTCGCATTGACTTTGAGCACCTCCTCGGCGCTTAGCGATGATGGACGAAATCGCTCGGCGACGTTTCTGAGCATGGTGCACAGAATCGCTACAACCCAGTTCATTGGTCTAATGCGGGCATTTCCTCAAGCGCGCAGGTGCACCCATGTCCAACGGTCCAGATCAGTGACCCCGCGCCGGTGGGCTTCGACTTGCAAGTATCCTGTGATTGCGGGGCTCACTCCATCTGGTGGTGTGCGCCCGACATGGGCGTGAACTGACCTGCCTTCGCTGAAAGCTTCGGCAAGGCAAGGAAGTCCGCTATGTGAGAACACGGTTATATGGCCTCTCATAACGAGGGGCACGATGGCCCAAACATTAAACCTAAGCAACTTCGGAGTCCCAGCGCGGCAAAGCCGCAACCAAAAAAGGAAATTACCTAGCGGGGAGGAGTAACGGAACTCGCGAAGCGTTTGCAGAGCGCTGTATCCCGGCGCTTTGGATTAACTTGAGGACAGAATGAAAGCGCCGGGATACGGACGCACTCTCTAGAAACAAGTCATGCAACTGTTTGCATTTGAACTAATTCCATATTCATTTCTTTTGCTTGTTTTTGAAGCCAATTGATGCGCTGCGCCCGGTATTTGGCTTCGTAGACT